>Ga0307513_10010856_pt1 | contig 11376 bp, 14 predicted proteins | sample 15_EM_MG_FD_202174 | JGI IMG/M metagenome (GOLD analysis project Ga0307513, IMG submission 202174) | Populus trichocarpa ectomycorrhiza microbial communities from riparian zone in the Pacific Northwest, United States - 15_EM | ecosystem: Host-associated > Plants > Roots > Unclassified | place... | reverse complement strand
TGTTACTCCAACCACTCCGGCCCATTTCTTGAATCTGTCGGTTTCACTACAAGCTTCGATCTCCAAAATGCCCACCGCAAGGCAAGGAAATCGCTGAACCGGAGCCTATGTCCGGACTATTATAACGAACGTCGAACATGATGAGGAACACTCAGAGACTCAGCGGACGAGCATGTCGAACAGCCCAACCGGTAAAAGAGTCCTATGACTGTAAGCTCAAGGCACCTCTGTAACCACTCTAAAGCTGAGAGGGGCCAGCCTGTACTGGGTGGTTCCTGCAACTGATCAAGGGAGAATAGGAGCGGGTCGTGAAACTTCAATTTAGCTCCCCTCGCTCTTATGACTCTGAGTACTTCTGATGCAAGCGACTTCCCAACGTGCACACGTCGCCCAGGTGCAGCCGTGGACTAAATCCTCGCAGGCTACGGCGAATATGGGAAATCCCGTTACTGCTACTATACAGGTTGCTAAACTCATAGGGACCTGCTGGACGCGTTGTCTTCCAGAGTTCAAAGCCAGATTCATTCCAATCACCGAAGTACTGTTGAGCAGGAACATGAGCCATGGTCTGATCTTTCACTCCGCGGAAAGCCATGGACAGGCATAAGTCTGAGCCGCGTCTGCACCTGCACGACAACAGAATAAACGGGTTAGCTGGAAGAAAGCAACTCGTTGCCCTCATGCTGACATTTGGGATGTGCGGACTTTGGTGCTCATGTGCTATGAGTATTTATTGGTGGAGGTACTTGTATCGATTAATTTCCTTAATCCTTTGAGTATTGCTAATCATTGCTGTCGCTTCATCCACACAAATTCACAGTTCCTTTGAGTCGTTGTACTACTCTGATATACGGTGCGTCTAGTCGGTTTTTTATCAAATGTCCCATCCCTGTCTTATCCAGCTGTGGTGGATGCGAAATGGACCGAAGTTTGGAACCGACGTCGACAGGGCTAAGGCCAATCCAATTACAAGAAAGCAAGCAAGAGCCCATGAGGAATGTAGACAACTGCTCTTTGACTTTAACATCCTCCCGTCCATCATTACCCGGGCGACCTGCCCTCATGAATCAGCGGCGTGTTCCCTGGAATTAATTCCATCGCCTATCCTTCCCGTCGCGTCAGCCTGCATGACTAACCTTTAATGAATCCGAAAACTGTCGGATGGTATTCTCTCCCAAGATGATTGGAGCGGACGCGGCCTCCTCGTTCAAATTATTCCGGTACACAAAGAGAGCAAGGTGCTGCAAAAGTGCGCAGTAGCCCTGAGAGGAGTCCCTTCTCCTCCAGTGCGTATATCGTTCTCGCCTAGATCTAGGAAATAGTTCGGGCGATCGACAGCCTGCAAAGGATTACGAACGCGGCGGTGCTTGTGGCCACGAGACGTTTCCTTTTTTTCGCTCTGCGGGTCGTCAACTCGATAAAACCATAGTACCATGGGTCCACTCGCAAAGCTGGAGCCATATTAGTTACGCTCAACCCGTAAGATACCTTGATTCCCCAACCCGCTTGGTATAGGCCATGGTTCTTTAAGAAATCCTTTTGGTGAGGCATCTCCAGTCGGAGGAGAGAGGAGAGAAGCTGGGGTCTGCGGTGGAGCTAGCCTCCCCAATTAATGTGTACTCATCGACCCCTGGCTCTTCCGGTCCTGCGGAGATGCGTGTAGACGGGTATGTGGCCAAGCAGCCATTAATTTACGTGGTTGGGCACTGGCAGCTCTGTGGAAGTCAGGATGAGCTGTCCAACTGTCAATGAGCCCGAGCAATGAGTCCGAAGGCAGGAACGAGTTCAAGGTCTATAGCGTTTCCAGCCTCCCAATGGCTATGCCTGGCTCGCCAGTCGCATCCGTATATTTAGTAGTTACTCCATTTAATCACAGGCGAGTTGTTCTTTACCGACGGCTTTACTCTTTTGCCGTCGCTACCAGTCTCCACTCGGTTGTGGGCAATTTCGATGAGAACGCCGTGCTCCGGCAAGTTATACACTTGACTCGGTGCAGCTCAGACAGTTCTAACTTCTCAAAATATTATAGCTTCTATCTAGTCGATTAGACCTGTTCGTATTCCCTGTCGACAATGGTCATACCACACAAGCGGCATGCAGCGCATTGATGAAGGTTACGGGCATGAATGCTATCTAACGAGCTGATAATAGGCATATTGGCATATATATTGACATCATAACATCGTAAGGCATGATAGTGGCACTCTAGACTGAGCCGACTGTGAGTAGGTGGTGAGTGAATGGCTGGGTTAAGGGTGGGCACAGAGTCTATGAGTGAGATTGGGGGTCGCCTTGGGGTAGCGGCGTGGACCTGCGCGAAGGAGAGATGTGGGAGGGCGAGGTCTTAAATCGGGCAGTCGAGCATAGAGGGTATCAGGGGTATTATACATGGAGTCGTCAATAGGGTAGGGAAAGGTTCGGATGGAACACAGACGAGTGGTGGGGGAGGAAGCAAAATTATGAAGATGGTAGAAGGCATGGGAGCTCAAGTTGGAGGTGGAAGAGGAATCTACAGGGTCCGTTGATACGAGCGATGGGATAGTGTAGGCATAATATAGCGGTCAAGTCGGTTTGTTGTATTATTGTAGGAAACGCACTGTAAGGTTGATGCCCTGGCTGTCGGCAGGATTCTGGATGATGGATGAAGACTCGGGCTGCTCATGCATGCCAATAATGTCAAGAAGATCGTCCCTGTCTACACTTTGTATAATGTGCGCGGAAGTTGCGATTGTACATTTCTTTCCCACTATGAAGCAGTGAGTAAGGTTGAGGAAGCTATGTAGTGGTTAGACAACGTACCAAAGGTCGCACAGGGCCATTCGCGGGTGGATATGCTCGTTCCGAGACGTCTCACTAGCAAAGCGCAGCTGGCTGTAGAGAAGTATTGTTAGTATACCATCCACGGTTATCGAAGACAAAGTACATACCAGGTTTGGGAGCGACACTGGCCATTGCAGGCGAAAGGAAAGAACTTAAGGTGGTCCCTCCGAATATGATGCAAGAAACGCTCTTTGTTGACATTTGAGTAGTCGCAGAACCCGTTGGACGTTGGTACGCGGCAATAGGTTTTATTGTCCAATCGCACGGAGAAGTTCATGAGAACCGACTGGCCATCGTCTCTGACGGGCTCCAGAGTGTCGGGGCTCCACCGTTTGCGTTCAGACCAGAGCAGGTGCCAACCAGAGTGACCGTCTTCAGAGGATCGAGGGACTAGGGATCCTCCAGCGGCAGGTTCTGATTGCGTTCCACTGATCCCAGGAATAGTGGCGGTGAGCCCAGTAGGGGATCGACCAGGTTCTTCGAGACTAAATGGTATGACATCGAGTCGGTGTGGAGAGGACCAGTCCGACTTGAAGGGTGCGCTGGGACCAGAGCTGAGTTGCTCGCTTAGAGGCTGGACCTGTGTGGGGAGCCGATCAATTAATGATGCTAGTGAATCGTGGTTGCTTTGGAAGGTGAAGGTCTGCGATGTGAATCTGGGCCGTGGTGCCGTATCCAGTTTGGGCGGCGTTCGCGTTGTAGCTAGCAAACGTACCGCATTGAAGTGCGCAGGAGAATGGGATATATGCTTCTTTAACGCTTGTACCACATTGAATGGAGTAGGTGTCGCGGGTGAACTGGAGTGGACAACCATGGGCAATTCTATTGGGAAGGGGGAAGAGAAAAAATAAGCATTCTGGCCCAAGGTATTAGTCGAAACATACGTGATGACGCTGAGGGGACCACAGGGTGGTTATTTGTAGAACTGCTGTGTTGCTGATTCACCAAAGTCGTCTCCACGTTATGATCCACTGAAATATTTGTCATAACACTTGTTAGCTTGATGGGGGGTCGACTTGGCCCATTAGGCTTTAGCGCAATAGCATCTCTTTTCTCCAAAATGTGGACTATGGGTGAGTCGTTGCAGAGAAAGGCCGCATCTAAGGCGGTAAACCCGTTGACATCTTTGGTATTAAGGTTGGTTCCCCCAAACACGAGCCATTGGACCAATTCCCGATATCGGAGGTGGACGGCAAGATGAAGCAGTGACTGCCCATGTTCATTGACACGTGAAAGACGTTGCTCGAAATCAGGGAGGCCTTTGAAGGCAGCGAGTGCTTCAAGGAAAATCGGTTCCGGAATTGATGAAGCCAATAACGGAGCTGGACCAACTGCATCCTGGTTGGCTTCCGTTCTCCGCCCCTGGATATTACGCTGAAGTAATTTCTGAATGAATGGCATGGCGTCCATAAAATCAAGCAGCTTGATAAGAAGAGCAACACTGATTATGTGTTAGTTGGTTGAAAAAGACACCAAGAAGTAAACTAACGCTTTAGAAGTGTCAGACTCGTATTCGAAGGAAGCTAGAGACTTCCCATAAGCCTTTTCACCGATAGAAGGCGCTTGACACAATGTAACGTCAACCACCCCGGGGTGAGCCGCTGGAGGGAGATAACAAGTAAGTGCACCGGGCCCAATGTGAGACTAGAGCCAAGTTGTGAGTACATTTATGGGATTCGAGGTGGTTAAGCTGCTCACCGTAGCAGCAATATTGCAACCAAACCGTGCAAAGAGTATGGCAGTCGGGAGGAGATCTTTCACGATGAGACAGACCTCATCACCCCCGCTTGTTGAACCTCGCCTCGGGATCACATGGGACAACACCGCAGGTTCTTCGTCTGAGCTTCCGTTATTTGGGGCACCAGGTGCTTGTAAAGTGCTATGTGGTCTCTCTGGTTCGGACTCCTCGTTGGTTCGAGGGACTGGTGCGAGTGTATCAGACAATGGGATGGGCGTGGATGTAGGTAGTGCGGATCGCAAACAGTCCCCAGCAGAGGTCCCTGAGGGGCCCTGGTCAAAGGCGCCCTCATCGGGAATTGGTTCTGTGACTCAGTGTAAATGTCAGGAAGTAAGGGCAAGGCGAGGGCGAGCATACCGCGACACTCTCCCAAATTACCAGCGCAGTCCATATCATCAGAAGCCTCGGTGGCACGTGGTAAAGTATCCACTAGTACCCTTCTCCTTCGACTCAGGTGAGAGACAAGCCTGAACCAATTGACAAACGTATGCCGGCCTAGAATTTGTCCACGATCCGAAATGGTGGCACTCAATCTAGAGGAGCATGAGCGACGTGCTTTACGAGTGAAGTCCCATCATACCGGTACTCTGTATCTGTTGTCCCGCGATGCCCAGGTAAGCAAAGAAAGCGAAAACCGACTCGAGCTTTGCCGCCCTTAATCTCGACCAGGCCGTCCTTCGCGACAAAATTGAACAACGAGAGATTGGGAGAAACAGAAGAAGCCCTAGTCGAGCATTTGCCACAAGCGGACTCGAAAGCTGTCCCGGTTGTCGCCCCATGTACTTCCAGCGCCAAATCAAGGCTGGTTTCTCCGCTACGGGTACTGGAATGTTTTGTATTCTTGATGCTTGATACACTGATATAGTTCCATGGCAGTTCTGCGTTGTCAGACTCTGTGATGACAGAGATGCCGAGGACAACTTGATTGTCTCGACGGTGCTCGATAGGCTCCTCGTTAGGGGGCTCAGGGCGGAGTATCTTGAATTCGATGCGCACTCTGGAATCGGACCTTAGATCAGAGCTCCGCTGACTGGGACGGCCTTACCGAGGTACTGCTCCAACATCGTCTCCCCTAGACTCCAGGGAAGGGCCAACAGCTTGGTAGACCGGAAAATATGGGTGACAAAAAAGACTGCTAGGGCCTATATTTATGTCGTAGTGGAGCGGTGCGAGTGAGGTAGTGGCTATTTGGTCATCGTAGGTTCTGAGATAGTCCATCTGAGAAGGCACTAGGACTAGGAGCGAAGTCGGTTAGTCACTCGCCAGAGTTCAGAGCAACAATGTGACGAACGGCCAAGATCTTGTTCCACCATCGGCCTTTGCGCAAAAGTTGGCGAAGAGGAATCGAAGTCATTGGAAGCATCCATATCTGAATTTTGCGCAGGGGATGAAGGTTCTTCGGATGGAAGCGGCTCTTATATGTGGTGCCCTTGGCCAGCCTCAGGACCCAATCCGCGGACATGTCCCATGGACAACCCATTCGGAGGCTGGGATCGGCCAAACACGACGAACTCAAAAATGTATTTCTACTCTTTTGTTTAACTGTTGATTCAAACTCTGTGCAAGTCGTTCGCTCCTTCCGTCAATGTGAACCAATCATGTTCATCCTTTCGCTCTGCATCTGCTTTGTGGTTGACTCTTGAGTTGCTATGCACGTCTTTTCTCCTCGGTTTATATTGGCATTTGTTTAGCAGCCAGTGAACCTTCTTCCACTGACAATGGGAAGCAAGAACACGTACCGCAATCCCAGAGCATTGTGACAAAGGCAGATAGGCCAACCCATCTCATAGTCTGCGCATCGTTGACAATCGCCTTCAAACTTTCTACAATACTTCGCTCAACTACTGACATGCCGGGTAGCGCAGGCTGTCGATCTGTTCCTAGGTTATGATATTATTGCAAGAAACCGTGGGGAAGGAGCTAGGCAGGTATTAGTAGTCCAACACTGCGCTGTTTTCTGGCCAGCCAGTCTAGTTGTCGACACAGATACACCCAAATTGCTTTACGATGACACGAAGCATACAGAGTATTACCAAGGAACTGGTATCCGTGGATACATCCGTGTAAAACAATGGCCCCAGACTGCATTCCCAAGGCTTCATGAGGATCAAGTACGCTGAATTGCATATACGCGACCATCGTACTGAGAGACTGCGTATCCATACTCTGTCTTTAATATTGGGTTTCCGAAACATCGTCTTGTAAGCCTCACATAAGCAACGTTTTGAATAAGCGGCCATGATCTAATAAACCCAGCAGTGGTCGTCGTACGCAATGGGGGGATATTGAGACACCTGAGTTTCCGTGCGAGGTGAGGCGGAATGCTCCACAGCCGTACGACTGTTAAGATGATCCACCGCGGGCCTGAACGCTGCGCTTGTTCCGGGCCCGGAGGAGCATTTGTCGAATGTATACAGGAAGGAAAGCTGTTCTCTGGTAAGCAGATGGGGCGGCCAAGAGGCGGAGTGTCGGGTGGGACCCAAGGGTGCAGGATATTGATATAAGCTAAAGGTCGGTTAGTACAGACATATACTCGAAGGTCAGATAGAAACCAATGCCGCATTTATTGCCCTAAACCTCTTGAGTCTGTCGCTTTAATTACAAGCGTCGATCTCCAAAATGCCCACCGCAAGGCAAGGCAACCGCCAGGCCGGAGCCAATGTCCGAACTATTCTAACCGACGTCGATCATGATGAGGAACCCTCAGAGACGCAGCGGACAAGCATGTCGACCAGCCCAACGGTCAAAAGAGCCCTATGAATGTAAGCTCAAGGCACTCTGTAACTGCTCTAAAGTTGAGAGGGGCCAGCCCGTGTTGGCGCTCCTTAGCTCCTATCTGTCCGATCCCTGTCCTATCCCTGTTCCCGATCTCTTATTTCATAGCAGTGACGTATCATTACAGTAGTGACGTAGATAGGGGTACATGCGTGAGCGGGAGGATCCTTACGGTTTCCTCTTGTTCACAGGCGTCCTAGGTACCCTCTGTCTATATATACGGTTTTCTCTCGCTCACAGGTGTCCTAGCCCGTCCAGCAGCCTGTACTGGATGGTTCCTTCAACTAGTCAAGGAAAAGGATAGGAGAGGGTTGCGAATCCTCAATCCAGCTCCTCTCGCTCTTACGACTCTGACTACTTCTGATGCAGGCGACCTCCCAACGTGGACACGTCCCCCAGGCGCAGTCATGGACTAAATCCTCGCAGGCTACGGCGAATATGGGAAGTCCCATTATATTGGTGCTACGATACAAGTTGCTAAACTCATAGGGACCTGCAGAATGCATTGTCTCCCAGATGTCAAAACCAGATTCATTCCAACCACCAAAGTACTGTTGAGCAGGAACACGGTCTGATCTTTCGCTCCGCGGAAAGCCATGGACAGGCACAAGTCTGAGCCGCGCCTGCACCTGTCCGACAACAGCGTACGCTATTCCTCGATGAGTTACCTGGATGAAAGCAACTCGCTGCTCTTACGCTGACATTTGTCATGTGCGGACTTTGGTGCTCATTGGCTATGAGGATTTATTAGTGGAGAGTACTGGTGTCAATCAGTTTCTTTACTCCTTTGGGTATTCCGTAGGAGCTGACTAGTTCGTCCAGTTCTAATCACTGCTGTCGCTTCATGAACACAAATTCACGGTTCCGTTGAATCGTTCTACTACTCTGATATACGGTGTGTCAATTTGTTATTTATTAATTATTATTATTATTATTATTCAAATCTCGCATCTATGTCCTGTCCAGCTGTGACATCGTCCCGTTCATCGTTACCGGGGCGACCTGCCCTCATGAGTTAGACCTTTGCTGGCGGCGTGCTCCTTGAATTCTATGAGCACACGAGTATTCCCCGCCTATCATTTATCGAGAACATTGATAATATAAGGTTTTCCAGTCGCGTCAGCCTGGATGACTAACCTTTAATGAATCCTAGCTTCTTTAATAAATTGTGCAGATGATATCTCCATCGAAGAAATTTCTTGGCCAATCTGATCTAGCCGTACACGTCAAACATGCATTGTGGTGCGTAAAAGTCGGTAACTCGCCGCAGATATGTCTTCCTAACCACACAGGTCCCTTCATTTCGTTCTGCTGCTTTGATACACGACACATATGGCCGTCTTCACTAACCGTCCCTTCCCCTCCTGTCCACATTGACCAGGCTATCCTCAGAGCCAAGAACGGAGATGAAGCTGATTACGATGGCAGTATTGCCACGACACATCGAGAGTACTTCATGATGCAAGGAAGGGGAGATTTGAAAGGATTGTATTCAGGCTCTGGTATGCTCAGGTTTCCCAATGCATCAAACAATGACTAGTATTTTGAGCGTACAACGCCTGGTGCATTTACTCATCACCGTCTACTCTGGTAATCTCTATAAAGCACAAATGAGTGGCCGGAATTGGGGAGCGACCAGTTTCTCACCAGAGAATCTCGGTAGACCCATCGAATCCAACCCACGGTCGAGGGGTCGTTCGCGGACACGAGAACTCCATTCAAAGTGCCCGGCTCCTTGTGTTATCATCATATTCGATAGTTTTTCATTACCCTCTCGAAGGTTTAGCATCAAGTGACAGCACAAGCCGACGGGCATCACCCCCGCGAATAGGATTGGTGAGTTCACAATGACCTAAAGGACTCATCAGTCGCACCAAAACCGAATGGCAGTACTACTTACACTTGTTCCCCCGTTCCTTACCCACATTAACAGCACACTGATATTGGCAATGGAAATTGCAATGAAATAAACCGCTGAATCTCTGAAAGGGACATTGTCCATGCATAGGAGGTAGTAGAGGGCTTTAGTTAGAGAGGCTTACCGAACGAGAATTACTACCAAGGGCATACTCAAACCAAGGTTGGCTCGACATGTGCATAATCCTTTGTAGGTTATAAAAAAGCAAATGAGAGTGTCATAAGCTAATTTATTGTCAGCGGTTCGTATCGTATCGAATGTTATTAGTGTCGTGTGCCTGCCAATCACCAACCCAGAGGAGGTACCCAAAAGCTATAATGAAGAGTTATCAAACTATGACAGATAGTGACACTGCTGACGTACAGCCATATATACGCTGCTGCTCGAGTTGGGTGACATACATATACATAGAGATCTATGCTCCCCACCTCGGAAATGACTAAAGGGCATGTCAGTTTCACAAACTAGGAAGTTTTTGAGATGTCTATACATACACGAGAGCGCGAAAGAAGTATGGAGGCCCCAAACAGTCAGCGTACCTGCCAACGAAGCGCTTAAGGCGCATGCGAGGACATAAAACATTCGCTATGCGATCGAAGATCTTAAATCATACTCAATAACTTGCCCAGCCATGCTTCACACCTTTGAGCTAGTGGGGGGTTAGTGGATATGAGGATGAATAGTATGAAAGGTTGGACCCACTTTCCGTATAAAGCCCATACCCGGGCAGCGATGACAACTACACAGTCATGTGAATACAGTTTTCGTACTTTCGGAAATGTCTTTGTCCCACCCTGGTAAATTACGGCCCCGAAAGCAGCTGGATTTCAGGTGAGCGAACCTGAGCCTGGAGAAGTGCGGCGCATACCTGAGTAGCCTCCATAGATGATCCAAACGCGGCCTGAAAGAGTTCATCAGGAGCAATTCAAGGGTTGGTTCAATCACCAATCAGCTGCGTAATTGGAAGTTAACAGCCCGCCTGCCAGGAGAACAAGACCAACTTACAATATGTCCGATGGCTTCGGGTGCATGGTACCTATATTTGGTTCAAGCCAACTCGCCTTCTGAAATGCACCTAAGCCTACCTAATGTGAGAAAGCCTGCGTTTACAGCTGCACCATAACGAATCTGAAGATCATTAGAACCTGCGCGTATTAGAACCTGCGCGTATTAGAACACCATTTGAATAGCACTCGCCATCATATAAAGGGTGGTGAAACGGGTCCATGGACGTTTCTGATATGGGATGCATAAGCCACTTGGCGTCGTGATGACTCCCAACTACGGACTCAAACCAACTCAATCTAAGAGTGAGTATATATGAGTGCATATATCATGTGTAAGAGTGCTAGCGAGACGTACCTCTTTGTCAAGACAGATGACTAGTGGCATTTGTTAAGCAACCAATGAACTAACCATGGGAAGCAAGAACACTCACTATGATCCCAGAGCATTGTGATGAAGGCAGATAGGCCAACCCATCTCAGATGCTGCGCATCGTTGACAATCGCTCTCAAACTTTCTCGCTCAACTACTGACATGCCGGGTAAAGCAGGTTATGGATCTGTTCCTAGGTTATGAGGTGATTGCAGGAAAGCGAGGGGAGGGAGCTAGGGAGGTATTAGTGGTCCACCTCTGCGGCTGTGTTATGAATTTGACACGGATTCACCCAGGTTGCTTTGTAATGGCACAGCGTACAAAGTATTACCAATCAGCTGCCCAGGCTGCATTTCCAATCCTTCATGGGAATCAAGTATGCTGAATTGCATGTACGCGAATATGGTACTGAGAGACTGCGTATTCATGCTACATCTTTAACCGAAACATCTTCTTGTAAGCCTCATACAAGGAACGTTTTGAATAGGCGGCCATGATCTAAGAAACCCAGAGGTGCAGTGCTCGTCGCACGAAATGAGGGGATTTTGGCGTTAGGCACCCTAAAATGACCGTGCGAGGTAGGGTAAAATACTCCCTTGCCTGCGTACAATCCATTGAGAAACTGCCTCGCACAGCCATACTATTGTATTTCACCACTCGCCGGGCCACCCCACTCACCGGGCCACCTGCCCTTCCCCTCTCCAAAAAATCCCAAAATAAATATAATTATGTTCGTAGACATTGTTTA
>Ga0307513_10010855_pt1 | contig 11376 bp, 9 predicted proteins | sample 15_EM_MG_FD_202174 | JGI IMG/M metagenome (GOLD analysis project Ga0307513, IMG submission 202174) | Populus trichocarpa ectomycorrhiza microbial communities from riparian zone in the Pacific Northwest, United States - 15_EM | ecosystem: Host-associated > Plants > Roots > Unclassified | place... | reverse complement strand
TCTTTTAGGAAATCCCCCATCAACACAGGAAATCCTATTCTTATTATCACTTCTCTTCCATAACCACAGACCCAATCTGGGGCTATGAAAGAGCATGAGGTAGTCAGCAGTAGTGGGATGCCAGCCATAGTGTTCTTAATATCAGAGGATACCATTCCAGTACACTTATGAAGGGCCAAGTTCAGTGGCTGGGCAGGATCATGAGATGTGTTTGTGGTGTTGAACGGCACTTCTCACCTTCCTAAATAGGAAGGTGAAAGGTGTGGTGTGGAAAATCATTGGGTTCAATACTTTTTATTTATAACTATATAGCTAATGGAGCGAGTACCTATCCGGGCTTGCACAACCATACGGCAGAACATGCCCAGGAATACGCCAGTCCAACCCACTTAGCCCGCAGTACATCTGGAAAAGTACCACCCGCGCGATTCATAGACCGAAGTCCGAGTATCCGGCCGACACACGGAAATCACATAATAAACTACCCCACTAGGATACAAAGTAAATCCACCTCCCATAGCCATCCATCAAACACTACCGTAAGTAAGACCATAGCCACAACCAAGCCCATATTCCGGTAAACCCGTCACGCAAACACACCAAAAGAAAACAAATACAATCTTAATGGCGCCCACCACGCCCCTGCCGATGCGGACCACGGCCGACGGTAACAAAACCAGGATCACGAGTATGATAATCGGATCCACCCCCCCCAGTAGCCGAAGCCATGGGAGAACCGTTATAAGCCGTGGGAACTGGAGGAGGCGACAAGGAAACAATAACCTCAACCACCTGAGCCTTCCGAGAAGCCACGCCAGCCTCATCGTCCACCCAGCCCACACGACGCGCGTGATGTCTGGCAACAGCCCCATCTGCCGACGGCGACTGTTCAACCTGTACTACTGGCAACTGTGGCTCAGCCACATCGGGCTCAGGCTCCTGCGCCCCAAAGGGGGAAGCCACAGTAGTGACCAATGACTTCTCCACATGCGCCACGAAGGACGCCACCGTAGGCGCAGCAGGCACAGCCACTGGGGCGCGCACCGCCACTACATCCGCCTCCTCCTCACTGGGCGCAGGGGAGTCAGTACCATCACCCTCATGAGAGAGGAGAGCGACCGAGGGAAGACCATCGAGCTCACGGCGGAGGGACTCACTCTCCAGAGCCAACAAATGTAGCCGACGGGAGAGAACAGAAACGTGGTGCTGGAGGTGGGAAACCTCAGCCTTGATGGCCAAAGTCTTCTCGACGGTACTTCCAAGTGCCAGACCCGATCTTGCGACCAGGGTGGCAGAAAAGGTTGAGGAACCTGGCTTAACCATGACGATCAACTTGATCAAAGGAAGACCGACCAATACGACTAACCGACCGATAGGAAGAAAACCACCGACTTTTCCACCGAACTGAAGGGAGGAAAACCGCCGATCTCAACCAAAGGAGGAAGAAACAGGTGGACAATCTACCAAAGGAAGGAACAAGCAGAGGGCAAGCTGACCGAAGGAAGAAGAAAGCAGAGGGGAGGATGAGGAACCTCGAAGATTGATGAACAGGATATAACATAGCCTGTAAATCAAAGAATTAAAATCAAGCAGAGCTCAATAGAGTACTTGAGATTAAAGACTTGAAGCTATCGCGAGTGGGGGCGATAAGGAATGAAGGAAGCTGAGTGGCTGAAAACCAGAATGTGACAGATCACAAGGGGGTTACGTGGCCAATTTTCAAAAAGTGAGGAAAATCGTTGCGACGGAGTTTGTCACCCAACTGAGTACCGACACTGGGTACTTGTACTCGGGCGGAGGGATAGCCAATCCCTCCAGTGCCATGTGAAATGTAGCTGTAGAATAATAAAAGTTTTGTATCCCCGCTCATCGAATGTTCTTTCTTAAATTGCCCACAATTGCTGATAAAACATGAGATTTTCCTGTCAGAAACTAGCATAACTACCCGTTTACGAGACTGTTTGGGAGGCGTATAAACCTAGGTTTGAGGGTTGATGCCCGTGGTTTGGACAGATCCTGTGGTTTTGAAAACAGTCAAAGTGGTCGCCATCACATCAAACTACACATATTCAGAAGCTGGATGCTTGTGAAAATAACAGCAGGACTAGGTTTTGAAAATCCGCCTCTGGAGGTAAAATTTAAACAAGCCCCTCATTCCTTCCTTTAAAGTCGTAAGTACTCGCTCGTCTTTACCAAGAAATCCTCGTGGGAGGCTGAGGTCCTGTTTGGTTATACTGGGCCATTCCATTTCCAAACACCGCTAACAAAACAGTTGCCATGTGGAAACATCATAAGCAAATATTTATACCAATAAAATAATTATTGTCCTGTAGAATAACTTCTTTATAATATAATATCAACAATACATCTTTGATTCTTATTTTTATTTCTAACAATTCAATGAGCACTCTAGCGGATAATAGCAGCAGGAGAAGGAGCTTGATCTACAATCCAGAGCTAGAAGCCAGGAGCAGAAGTTGTAAATTCAGGAAGTTTGGAGGTAGAGTGTCGAAGGATTAAATTTGAGAAGCATTAGAAGCACTATTATAGTAAATTTCTTCATGAGGCTCTTGGGTAAAATTTTTTTAATGCACCTGTCAAAAGCAAATAGTGCTGAGTTGGCCACAACTGTCCCTCTAGGTCCGACCAGTTCCTACTGGAACGGTACTGAATGGGCCTAGCTCAGCCGAACATGGCCTAAATATTTGGTGAGAATTCCAGCAAAATATCCACGGGCGGAGGGTTTCTTCGCAAAGATGGGCAAGTAGTAGTATCTAGATTACAAACTAAGTTGGCGAATAACTGATCTGGGTGATGGCAGTGCGGACTGTTTATAATATTTCTGCATAGCGTCCATCCTCCTTAATACACCACAAGATCTATCTATACCTGGACTCGATCTCCTACTTATTATACTTGGTATGCCTATTTCCAGTCCATATGCAGTAAACTTAGGTTCTGAAAAACTTTCTTTGAACCGCTGTTTGTAGTTACATAGGTTCTAAGGCTCAGCTGTAGGAACATCATGGTGGTGGTGGAAGAATGACTTAGTGTATTTCCTAGCTATGGCTGAAGGTATATATAGAGATACATGACCTCCAAGAGCCAACAACCGGTTCTACTAACCCTACTGGTCAACCCCAACCCATATCAGGATAGCTACCCGCACCTACTACTGCTAACCTAATATCTAAAATCAGCGAGGCCAACCTTCTCTGCAGTCGGTAAACTGTCCCTATGATCAACCGAGTCGCAAGTTACTGAGGCCGGATTCTGGTTGCATCTCCTTTGCTGCTAAGATAATATACCGGGCAGGGAAGTGGAAAAAAGGCTAAAGGGAATTGGTTTATCCTTGAATTTCGTTCTGAATATATCCCCACTGGCACTATTGAGACTCAACACAATAAAACTTCGAGGTGCATCTCAAACAAGACAATCTACCATGATATGCTATCAGAAATATCTCCTACCCTTACAAATCTCCCCTTCCTAATTTAGCATCGCTCGTCGTTCTGGGATTTTCTGATTTTCTACTGTTTTGTTGTATTATAATGGATTTGCCTTCCTATCCGATCCACTCACCGGGCAAAATACGATAGCGAAACTTAGATCCGAATATCTATACCCCGAGTCGGGTACAGGGAAATGGACGAGATGAGAATTTATATCCCGAACAAGCTAGATCTCATTACCGTCTGCACGATAAAGATCCCTTCGTCGCAATCTTCCAACAAAATCTGAATAGCTTTAAGAACTTGGGAAAGAACCACTGGGGTCCTGCACACAGCATCTAGTTCTACTTTAATTAAAGAGTTTGTCCAAGGAGACCTAGGTGGCAGGAAAAATGGCTATTTTCAGTTAATCCAAGATTCTTGAACACCGAGGTGAGTAGCTACATCAGCAAAAAAAAAAGGTTACACGCGGACGCACCCCGTGCTCCCTGTGCGTCCGGCGGTCCAGGAGCATAGAAGGTAAACTCGCTTCCTGGGTGTGCAGTCTTTTATTGGATGCTTGTGGACAGGGGTCCATGCCGCCCGAATGCACCAGACGCAACCAAGAACTCAGAAGGTACCTGACGTAGAAAGGTTCTTTAGACACAAAAAGGTTGTCCGGACGCAACCCAATAGGATAGTAGAATAGAGGAAGTACTCAGGTACTGTCTATTATCGGATACCTCCTAAGTCAACAACTCTACCTTTGAGGACTTTGAATGAGTTTGTGAAAACTGTGGAGAATATCCAAATTGTCCGGAAAGATCCATCTAGTATTACTCATGTTTACCTATTTGAGTCATTTAGATACTAAAATAGGAATATATTTATTAAAGCTAGTCTAGCAAACAGTAGCACTCGGTAGCTAACAATTTGAAAGTACTTAGCCGGAGAACTAAAGTACAAAAGTATGGATAACCCTTAAACCAGCAGTTGGACAGTGTCTGGACAGAGTGCGTTGGATTCCCCTCGGTGTGGGGAATTGAATTGTATAGCTCTCAAAGGGACCACATAGCTATAGAGGTCAGCAGGGTGAAAAAGGCAGATACCTCAGCGGGCAGATGTCTGCCCGAGTCAGGAAGGCTCTCATTGTAGTCCACTCGCCCAGGGGAATCGAATGGTATAGGTCTCTAAGTGTCCGCATGCCTATAGCACCCAGTAGCTGACAATTTGAAAGTACATGCCCGGGGAACTCAAGTACAAAGGTTTGTATAACGTTTCGACCGGCGGTCGGACAGCTTCGGGACAGGGTGCGTTTCAATCCTCCGGTTGACCGGAATCGAGAGGTATAGGTTTCGAAGCGTCTGCATGGCTATCACGGTTAGCAGGGTGAAAGAGGCAGATACCTCAGGGGGCAGATGTCTGCCCGAGTCGGGAAGGGTCTGATTCGAGTCCGCTCGCCGCGGGGAATCGAATGGTATAGGCCTCGAAGCGTCCGCATGCCTGTAGCATCCAGTAGCCAACAATTTCATCGGCAAAAAGAACACATGCATCTGATGCGCCCTCACTGCGTCCTGATGCCAGCGACGTTGTCGCTGCGTCCTGTGCGTCCTGTGCGTCCTGAGTTCAGTTCCAGCGTCCGTAAGCTTCCCATGCGTCCTGTGTCCGTCCCCAATGCCCGTACCCCACTATTGCGTCCTGAGTTGCGCAGCAACACTCCCTTGCATCCGGACTTGACGTCCCCCCTGTTCTGCATATCCCAGCGTCCTGACGCTTTCAATTCGCCACCCCCTTCCGGAAGCCGTCAGGATTATCATACTCCTAACCCTAGTCTCTTGGCGTGAACTCTGTGCCAGCCCTGCGCCCGCCAACGTCCTGTGGCGTCTCTCGAAAGTAGTCATCACTGGCACGTTTACCTCATGTATTAATTATATATTTTCTTCATACTAGTACACACTATATATACAGCTTGTCATGGCACCCGATTCACGCCTTCCCACATATCCATCATACCCCCGTTTGTATAACTAATAAATCTCGTTAAACGACCTCAAGTCGGTACGGCTGTTGACGAGCGAGCGCCGGTCTCCCTCTGGAATGAGGTGAGCCAGGCCCAGAATTGTCCCTATGTCAACCAATGTAAACTCTCGCGCATCTTCTCTCAGGTAAACCGTAAGAAGACTGTGTATATCAGAGGGGCGGCCTGAGTTCACAGGGCTCAACATCTCAACGCCTGCCAACCGCCGGACAGTGTCTTGGCGGCAGTCCCTGATTTTAAAGAGGGCCACGAGGTTTGCCGGGAGATAACCCCTCAGCGCACCATACATCTCCTCGCTTCCGGCCTGTACCCAAACCCAATCATTCCGACTTTCTTGATTCTGAAATTGGTGAGTTCCTGTGCATCGTGCCCGATGGATGTCGTAAACATCGGTTTCCTGGAATGCCAAAACCGAGATTTCGAGTTGCGTTAGTAGTTCAACAGGAAGTAGTAGGAGTATTGCTTGTTCTTTGGGAAGGCGGCGTTCTGTGGGTAGGTTGTGTCGGCTGTATCGAATCAATTCCAAACAGATCCGGTCAAGAGAGATTCATAACACCTTGCAAAAATCAAGGACGTCGGACACGTCGTCACGACGAGCTTTCAAGATCCTTCCACAAGGGGCCTGCGTAGATACCGTACTCGTAGTTTTAGCTAAATAGCCCAGGATGTCGTAACCGAGATTGGCTCCGCGACGTCGGAGCGAATTCAGGTTTAAAAGTCTCATTCGGATTGCATGCTGATGACAGTAGCTGTAAAGAATTTGTCGCTCGACATCGTTCTTATTCGAGCGGCTCCATCCGTCCTTTATCTGTTCCTTATGCGCGAGCTCTCCGAACTTGGTGGAATACCTTGGGATATTGCCAAACTGGCGTATATGATCAGAGAACTGACTTAGCAGATGCATCTTAACAAAGTTGAAATGGGATTCCGTATGGATCATGTCCACACGGAGCTCGTTCTTCTCATCCCGATCGTCTTCGAGGTGCGGGCGCCGCTTCGACGGTGCCACTCACATGTTGCTCTGGGCTCGCTGATGTGGTAGCTCCTTTCGCTGATTGTCAACCTTGGCCCGTGTTCGTTAAGAAACTCGAAACTCCAAGAAGATATCTTTCATCCTGTGAAACCGGTCGAGATATTCCTCGACCGGTAGGCTATCGTCTCGGGGGTGTGGCTTCAGTATTGCGCCATCATATTGAAGTCGACCAGTGCCCGGACACAGTCTAGAGCATGTTTGAATGGTATTACTTGCCGGCTGTCGGGCTGGCGCAGTGCAACGGCCAGAACCCCCAAAGAACACTGCCCAAGGTTCTCCATCTCTTTTTCTTGACACTGCGTGACCTCGCAATAGGCCTTTTTGGGCACAAAAAACCACGGGTATGGCGGTAGCTCCTTCCAGGTGTCGTCAAAGGCCTGGAGCCGGGCGTGTTTCTTGAGAATGCCCGCGATCCAGTCCATCAAGTGCTTGAATAACACAAGATAAACTGTATGAAGCAAATCTGGCTTGTGCAGACCAGGCGCCGAAATCCGGTGAAGCCCTTGAAACACGTTTTTCTCAAGAGCGATACCAAGAGTTTCAAACATGGTGCGGGAGTCGTCACTGGCAGATTCACGCTCGCAATGTTCATATCTTGCATAATCTCGGGCCTGGTGGCTGTTGGCGTCAGTTCCTAATTGTCCTGGAAGCACCTCGCATTTAGGACAAACATTCAATTTTATCCCATGAAGCGCAACGTTTTCCATATGGTCAGCAATCCACGCGGACAATTTTGGAAAGCATCTCCGCACTTGCCCGTCGGCACAGTCAATATTGACGCCCTCCAGCGCCGCGTTCTGCAAGGGCTCAAACAGGAGTTCGAAGACGCCTCGCAGTGTGTCGGCTTTAATTTGCCTCTGCAAGTGGTCTGCGGAGGACTTTGTAAGTTTGGGGGGAACCGGCAATAGTGCAAGAAGGAGAACTGCAAAGGATCCGTGTCTATTACGTCGGGTTGCTGGAAGATTTGCGAGAGTCAAATAGACCGGCCATGCCCCCTTGTCACCCGAAAGGTTGCTCAGATGCGTCTGATCCGACATCCCAATGATTGGAACAACAGTTGCGCCAGACGGAAGTGTCTCCTATAATCAGTTAGTCAGCGCTCCCACGAAAGAGATCGAGAAACTCTACTTGAATGTCCCACCACCAGTCTGCTGTATGCATCTCAGCATATACCCATTGTCCTGTATGATGGTATTCACGCTGTGGCGCGTAAACAAAGTCATCTCGGTAGGCTATCTGGCGAAGGAGATATCTGACACAATCTCGGACGTTGCAATAGAAGAATCATAAAGTTCTCTTTCCGTCCTCTACCTGTCCTTCAAACCATTGTAGGTATCGACTGTACGGATCCAATTCCCGGAGGTGCTTCTCGAGTGTGTGCATTGAGCCATAGCTGACAGATTCGGACTTGCCTAGGCCACTCGCAAAGTATTCGTTGATTCGTGACTTCGGTTCTTTACTCTCAAGGAGCCAAGAGGCAAGCCTGAACCCTTGCCCGCTGGGGAATGGTACACATCGGTCGTCGCACAGATTACTGATTTCTTGCGCGAACCCGTTCACGTCTCCTATTGCTTCTCCAGCTCCGGGAAAATGCGTTTGTTGGCCACCGGAACAACAGGCAGTGTTGTTAAGCACTTCAGTATCAGACTCGTACACAACATCACCACTCAATATGTCGTGCTTGCGTCCAGTAGGCTCGGGATTGGATTCATAGTGAGAATCCGGACGACCCCCACGACCTCGGTTTGCGTGTCAAGAACATGGCTGGCCGATGATGCATATCGTATAGTTGTGGAGGCGAGGATAATGTTTACATTGGCGTGGGTAGTTTGTAAATGTTTCTCATATGCTGCTGCTTGGGTATATTTTTGTCGACAGAATGGACATTTGCTAGGCATCGCAGCAGTGCTTAGTGTTGATCCTAACGCGTGTGGATTGCGCATAGGTACAAGAGGCGTGCACGCTTTGAATGTTAAACTATAAATAGAGGTCAATCCGGTTTAGCGCCCTAGATGTACACGTCACGTGGTATCAGCTATGGTTTCTTTCATGAACGGGCTCGGCGAACTTCATGTTTCACGATGGTCATGTTTCAGAGGGGATGTTTCATTTCTAACATAAACATGAATCAATAAATCCCTGGTTATGCTAGTGTCAGAACTACAAATCCTTGAAAAGAATCAAGAGGCATTCAAAGTGCCAAACCACTGAGAGTTGTATATATAATCAGCATTGATCCTGATCGAATGAATTCATACCCGGAATCAACTCACATTTACAACTTTCATGAAATCTACACAATTCATACCCAGAACTAACTCACACTCACAACGTCCACGATTTCCACCGAATTCACACCGCAGGCTATTTTCACCCCAGCGGCAACCTATACACCCAAAGGTCTAGTTATATGGCACATAATAACGTAGAGTACGTCTATATGCCAAATGCGGGAAACCTGCATGCCCCGGCGGGCCAAATCTATCACCTTCTGCCAGTATCTCTGAGAGGATATATAAGTTCAAGACGCTCCAATTATCGAAAGATTGTTGATCACAAGTTATCAATAGGCATACCCGACGACAACCACTTGTATGGCGAATGGTGGGAGGCGGTGAAGGATCAGATGCTTGCAAGGGGCTTTAGGAAAATCTGTACATTCCCTGACCACCATTTCCAGCAAATCGTCGCTGGTATGAGGACACTGTGCCCTGCCTGCGACAGCCTTGTCACAGCTGCGGCTGCGAATAACAGGGCTGTTATGCGCCAGATCGATGAGGCTGTAGTTCAACTTGTTAAGGACTGTGGGGTGAAGATGAGAACCACCGTGAAGAATCGTTCTACAGGCCTGGCACCACTGGGCCAGAATGGAGTCTTCTATAATGAGATCATGCTCAGCGATCAGTTACTACCCCCCAACGCACCAGACCAGTGGGGTCCAGCAACGACGGTACCAAACCCAGGGCCAGTTCCCCAAAACGTTCCACCGGCTTACCCCCCTCAGGCGCAAAACGTAACTGCTCATCATGGGAATTACCTCCCGCCGGCGCAAGGTGTAGCGGCGCAAGGTGTATCGGCGCAAGGTGTAGAGGCGCAAGGTGTAGCTGCGCAAGATGTAGTGGCGCAAGATGTAGCGGCGCAAGGTGTACCGGCGCAAGGCGTACAGGCTCAAAAAGTACCTGATCATCACCGGAATTACCCCCCTCAGGCGCAAAACGTACCTGCTCATCATGGGAATTACCTCCCTCCGGCACAAGGTGTAGCAGCGGAAGGCGTCCCGGCGCAAACCGTACCTGATCATCATGGGAATTACCCCCCTCCGGGGCAAAACGTACCGCTTCATCCTGCGATTTACCCTCCTGCTGGTCAAAACATACCGGGCCTTCCTGCGAATTACACTCTTCCGGGTGAAAACGCAACTGTCCTTCACACCGATAACGCTCTTCCTAATCTATTAGCACATGCTCCTCCTCTGAACTATTACGGTCAGAATGCCGCAAACGCACCAGATGCGCCTTCGATTTATCAGATGCGCACGCCAGACCCATCGACCGAGATATCGACTGCGTCTCTGGTAAGGAGCCATGCCCCGACTCCAAGGGTGGTTCCTAGGGGTGGGAATTACGTGGCTCCCGACCCTATGCCAACAGGTTAGTTTCTTTCATTACAATTAGGGCCTTTTGTATTTTTACTTGCTAACTGATGATTATTAGATTGGACTGCTCTACTTGGGAGGCCCAGTGGTTTGCGTATTGTTTGGACCTGCCGTTCCAGACTCAGCCAGGGCCAGACACCAGAACAGAGGGAGAACTTAAATTTTAGGCCTGACTATAACATGCTGCATTGGCGTCCCCCCCATATAAAGGGAGTCCAGTTCGCCGAATTAGATTCCTATGACATCCGGGGGCTGTCAGCTATGATTTCGAGAAATGTACCAAATGACAGAATTCGCTATATACTTGGTGCCACTGGAGAAGGCCGCCGAAGGCTCTGCAGGGTTCCTTCCGAACAGGTATCTTGCATTGATTATGTTTTCATCGATAGCGATGAAACGGTAAGAGCCTGGCTCCTGTCGAATCCACTTCTCGATGACCCACTCGATCTTATAATCTATTGTTACCGCGACGAGGGTGACACACGACCGGCGACACCATCCTTAAGGGCACACCAATATCTCCATGAGGATGCCGTCGCCGATTGGGCCGATCCGTAGTAGGATATAGGGGGAACATGCATTACCGGGCTCAATATGTACCGCCCAGATTTGATTACGGAAATGCCAATCGATCAGGGGATCACCAAGATGGAGACACCCCAAGTGTTTCCCTTCCAGGATCATCCGGCTCCTCATCTGATGTCGCGGACACCAGGCGTAATCGTCAGGATAACACCGGGATGCCACCACCCCGTGTTGGCGCCACTGTTGAGTCCGTCATGGCTCGTACTCCGCTCGCTGTCAAATCTTTGAACCGACTGAATGTCGCAATGTCTTCTGACCTACTTGGGCGTCTAATACGCAGGAGCGAGACTCTCAAGCGCGGTGCTCCGGATGATGAAAATTTGGACATTCCTAAATTTAAGAAAACACGCTTAAGAGCGTCGGAGCGTGAGTCTATGAAAGGCGTAGAGGTACGCATTGGCAGGGATCCGAAGAGCGACAATTGTGACAAACAGATATCGAAGAGACTTCGCGGTGGTTCAATGGCCCGGGGGGGTTCACACAACGTAATGGATGAGACGGTGGGGTGATTGCTTGTGGTGTCTAAATAGATTCATTGTTTTATTAGTTTTGTTTATCGTAGTCTTTCATGTATTCAGGATTGGAATTTTAAGCTTATAGATTAGATAGATCAACTCTTCAGGGAAATATGGTG
>Ga0307513_10010854_pt1 | contig 11376 bp, 11 predicted proteins | sample 15_EM_MG_FD_202174 | JGI IMG/M metagenome (GOLD analysis project Ga0307513, IMG submission 202174) | Populus trichocarpa ectomycorrhiza microbial communities from riparian zone in the Pacific Northwest, United States - 15_EM | ecosystem: Host-associated > Plants > Roots > Unclassified | place... | reverse complement strand
CTGATCGGGCTGCTGCCCGGCAACCCGGTCTGGTGGTTCGGCATACCGGCCGTCATCGCCCTCATCACCAACCTCGGTGTGGTGCTCGTGCTACGCGATATCGTGCGCACCGAACGGGTACGGGTCGATTGGCGCAGCCTGCTGCGCAGCTATTGGATCAACCCGGTGCGCCATCGGGACTTCGCCTGGGCGTGGCTCTGCCGCCTGCTGGTCACGATGTCGCTGGTCTCGGTCGTGATCTACATGGTCTTCTTCTTGACCGACCAGGTCGGCGTCCCCGCCGACGAGGTCGCTGGCGCGACGGGGATCGTGCTGGGGGCGTACTTCGCGGGCAGCGTGGCCACCACGCTCGTGTTCAGCTGGATCTCCGACCGTACCGGTCGGCGCAAGGTGATCGTCTGGTCCTCCACGCTGTTCACCGCGGCAGGTCTGCTGGTCGCCCTGTTCGCCCACGACCTACCCGCGTTCGTCACGGGCATCGCCATCGCCGGAATGGGCCAGGGTGCCTTCGTGGCCGTCGACATGGCCATGATGACCGAGGTGCTGCCGACCACCGCGGAAGCCGGAACTGGCCTGGCTGTGGTCGCGCTGTCCTACCAGCTCCCGCAGCTGCTCGTGCCCGTGCTGGCGACGTTGCTGCTGGCGATCGGCGGCGCCGGGCCGAACTACTTCGCGCTGTTCCTCGGCGCCGTCGTCCTCGCCGTGCTCGGCGCCCTCGCCGTGCTACCGATCAAGAGCGTGCGCTGACACAGCCGACCGCGGCCTGGACGCAGGGCGCGAGCGACCGGGCAGTGGCCAGTACCCGATTGGCCGCCGCGAAGCCTGGTTCGCTCGCCGTCGTGTGCCGCTGCCGTTCGTCCGGGGAGAGGATCTTCATGGTGACGAGGCTGGTCATCGCGGCCATGGCCGGTAGGTTGGCCAGCCAGTTGGCGTGGAAGTCCTCGTACGCGGTTAGGCCGGCGACCTCGAGCTGGAGCAGGTAGTTGAAGTTGCCGATGACGTGGTGACACTGCACCACCTCGGGCAGGCGGACGACCACGCGCTCGAACGCCACCGCGAACTCGTCGCACTCCTCGCGCATCATGCCGTCGAGCGCGGCGACCTCCTCGGCCGTCTCGCCTATCGTCAAGGTCATCGGGCCCGCGGTCTCGGTGTGCTTGGCCCGTGCGTCTTCGTCCATGGCGACGAAGGGGGAGTTGGTGAACCGCCAACCCAACGAGGTGTCGGCGACTTCTCTGGGCTTGGCCCACGGCGTGCCCGGCTTGGCCATGGCCCACGGCGATCGGGTCATCGACTCGACGCCGCCCGCGACGACGACTCGGCCTAGCCGGAGCGGATCGCCTGCGCTGCGCCGATCACTGCGGTCATGCCGCTCGCGCAGAGCCGGTTGACCGTGTAACCGGGGATCGTCGACGGCAGCCCGGCTAGCAGGACTGCCATGCGGGCGACGTTGCGGTTGTCCTCGCCTGCCTGGTCGGCGGGGCCGAGCACCGCCTCGTCGATGGCGTCGGTCGGTACTACTGCCCGTGCCACCGCGGCGCCGACCACCAGTGCTGCCAGATCATCCGGTCGGACGCCGGCGAGGACTCCGCCGTACTTGCTCCTGCGGAGTGCGGGCCCAAGAACACGTCGGTCATCTCGTTCGGCCCCGATCGAGAATCGGTCGTGGATGCGGCCGGGCCCGGCCGTCAGCGACGGGCGTGTACCGGATGGTGCCGCTCCACCCAGCAGATCAGCGCGTCGGACAGTCGGGTGCCCGCAAAGGCGTCGATCTCCCGCACACCGGTCGGGCTGGTCACGTTGATCTCGGTGAGGCGGTCACCGATGACGTCGATGCCGACGAAGATCAGCCCGTCCGCGGCGAGTCGGCCGGCGATGCGGGAGCAGATCTCCTTGTCGCGCGCGGTGACGGTGTCCTCGACCACGGCGGCCCCGGTGGCCATGTTGCAGCGGAACTCGCCGGCGGAGGCGACGCGGCGCACCACGCCCAGCGGCACGCCGTCGAGGACGATGACGCGGCGGTCACCCTGGTCGGCTTCCGGGATGTACTTCTGGATGACGACCTGGTCGCGGCCGCGGACCGTCGCGGTCTCGGCGATGCTGCGGAGGTTGGGGTCGTCGGGTCGCAGCATCATGATGCCGCGACCGGCCATGCCCTCGGTCGGCTTGAGCACGGCCTTGCCCCACTTCTGCGTCGCTCCGACGATCTCGGCGATGTCGGAGGTGACGACGGTGTCGGGGCCGATCTCGGGGAAGCGCAGGGCGTAGAGGTGCTCGTTGGCGTTGCGGAGACCCGCGGGCGCGTTGACCAGCATCGTCCGCTCCTGGTCGACGAGGTCGAGCAGGTACGTGGCCCGCAGGTAGTTCTCGTCCACCGGGGGATCGGTGCGGACGAAGATCGCGTCGAACTGGTCGAGCGCCCAGCGTTCGGGAGGCCCGAGGTGGTACCAGTCGGGCTCGGCGTGCCATCGGCCGTCCCGCAGGACCGCCGGACGGACCGTCAGGGAGCGGCAGCGTGCGACCGCGTGACCGTCGGCGGCGCCGAGGTCGCCCATCGTCGTGACGTGGACCCGGTGGCCGCGTGCCTGCGCGGACTCGATCATGGCCACGCTCGTGTCGTGAGCTGCGTTGAGTTTCTCGACCGGATCGGCGATGACGAGGAGATCGAGCGGCGTGCTGGTCGGCGCGGCGGACATCGGTGTCCCCTTCGGTCGGGACCGGCGGATGGACGTGGGGTGAGTACCCCGTACCGGGCGCGTCTGCCCGGCACGGGGCTGATCTGTGGCTAGCGCTTGACGTTCAGGACGCGGATGTCGGTGTAGGCGAGCAGCCCGTGCCGCGAGCCCTCCACGCCGAGGCCGGACTGCTTGATGCCGCCGAAGGGAACCGTTGCGGTGACGACGGGGTGCTGGTTGACCCAGACCGAGCCCGCGTCGAGGCGTTCGGCCACGTCGGTGGCGCGGTCGATGTCGCTGGACCAGACGGACGCTCCGAGGCCGTACTCGGTCGCGTTGGCGCGCTGGACCGCGTCGTCGAGGTCGCGGTAGGTGAGGATCGGCAGGACCGGTCCGAACGGCTCCTCGTCGACCAGCGGGACGCCCTCGGCCACCCCGCGGATGAGCGTGGTCGGGAACCAGTACCCGGGTCCGTCGGGCGCGTCGCCGGTGAAGAACGCTTCGCCACCCGCGGCGAGCGCACCCTGGGTGAGCTCGCGAACGCGATCGAGCTGGGGCTTGTTCTGCACCGGACCGGCGTGCACGCCCTCCTGCAGGCCAGGGCCGACGACCACCTTCGCGGCCTCGGCGGCGACGGCCTCGCAGATGGCGTCGAACTTCGACTCGGGCACGTAGAGGCGCTTCAACGCCGCGCAGACCTGACCGGAGTTGGAGAACGCGGCCCAGAACAGGCCGGCACCCACGGCGGCCGGGTCGACGTCGTCGAGGACGATGCCCGGGTCGTTGCCGCCCAGCTCGAGGGTGACCCGCTTGAGCGTCCCGGCAGCTGATGCCATGACCCGCTTGCCGGTCGCCACCGAGCCGGTGAAGGAGATCTTGTGTACTCCGGGGTGGCTGGTGAGTGCCGGCCCGAGCTCGTCGGTGCCGGACACGACCTGCACGACGCCGGGGGGAAGGACCTCCTGCAGCAGCTCGCCCAGGCGCAGGGTTGCCACCGGTGTGTAGGGCGAGGGCTTGACGATCACGACGTTGCCGGCGATCAGCGCGGGGACGATCTTGAACATCGCCGCGAGGATCGGGTAGTTCCAGACCGTGATCGCACCGACGACGCCGATCGGTTCGCGGCGGACCTCGACCCTGCCGGTCTCGTCATCCTTGATGACCTCGGGGTCGAGGGTCATCGAACCGAAGAAGTCCACCTGGCGCAGGCTCGCGCCGATCTCGCCGCGTGCGTTGCCCAGCGGCTTTCCCTGCTCGAGGGTGACCAGGCGGGCGAGCTCGTCGATGTTGGCGCGGACGACGTCGGCGACCTCGCGCAGCAGGTCCTGCCGCCGCTCGATCGGCGTGTTGCGCCACTTCGGGAATGCCGCGTTCGCTGCGGCGACCGCTTCGTCGAGCTGCGCGATCGATGCCGCGGGCACCTCGATGAACGGGTCACCGGTCGACGGGTCGATGACCTGGAGGGCGGAGGCGCCGGACACGGTGCGCCCGTCGATCGTCAGTTGGGGGGACGTGATCGTGGGGGTCGCCATGGACCTGGCACCTATCTCTTGGAGGTCGTGGAAACGGTCGAGCAGCTGCTCGACGGCAGCGCGGCGTCGGCCGTGAGGCCGCCCGCGCCGAACAGTCGCCGGTACTGCTCGGGGGTGTAGCGGAAGTTCTTGGCGTCCTCGGAGCGGTGGTCTTCGATCTTCGCCCGCGCCGAGGGCCGCTCGGCGATGCGTTGCGACCAGGCCTGCACGCGCGGGTACTCGTCCAGCGAGATGCCGTGGCCCTTCCCGAGCCGCGTCCAGGGGAAGCAGGCGATGTCGGCGATGGAGAACTCGCCGGCGATGTAGTCGCGCACGGCGAGCTGGTGCTCGAGCACGGAGTACACGCGTCGGGCCTCGGTGCCGAACCGCTCCTGGGCGTACTCCACGACGTGCCCGTGGCTGGGCGCGTAGGTCGTGAAGTGGGTCGCCTGTCCCAGGCCGGGGCCCTGGTTGGCGACCTGCCAGACAGTCCAGCAGATCGCCTCCCAGCGGGCCCCGGGATCGGCCGGGAGCAACTGTCCCGACTTCTCCGCCAGGTAGAGCAGGATGGCGGCGGACTCGAACAGCGCGATCGGCTTCCCGTCCGGTCCGTCGTGGTCGACGATCGCGGGGATCTTGCCGTTGGGGTTGACCCGCAGGTAGTCCGCGTCGAACTGGTCGCCCTTCGAGATGTCCACCCACCGGACGTCGTATGCGAGTCCGAGCTCCTCGAGCGCCATGTGGATCTTGCGGGCGTTCGGGCTGACGAAGTAGAAGAGATCGATCATGTCGGTGCTCCGGCCGTTGGGGTCGACTCAGACTCCGAAGCGGTCCTGCAGGCGCTTCGAGTATTCGGCCAGGTTGGTCAGCGAGCGGGCGTAGTCGCGGCCTGCCCAGTCCCACGGGACGTCGGCGATGTGCCGGAACGTGGAGTAGACAGTGGCGTCGTACGAGGTGGGGTCGGGTCCGAGCAGGAACGGCTTGTCGCCCAGGAACGTCGAGATCGCGTCCAGGTCGTCCTTGAGGATCTGCAGGACGTCGTCGCCCTCGCGCAGGCCCATGCCGTGGCCGAGGGCCGCACCCCAGATCTTCTGCCGGTACGCGAGCATCGCCTCGATGAACTCCGGCGCCGGCTCCTGGCCGGGCGGCACGAAGGAGGGCAGGTAGACGGAGAAGACCTCGTCGTTGCGCCAGCGCGGGTAGATGATGCCCGACCAGTAGACGTTCTCCTCGACCATGCGCTGGAAGGCCAGGCCGATGGCCCGCTCGGTGCCGGTGAGGTTGCCGTCGAGCTTGTCCCCGTACTTGGCCTTGAGGTGTTTGATGATCGTCGTCGAGTCGTTGATCTGCTCGCCGTCATCGACGATGAACGGCAGCTTCGCGGTCGGCGACTGCTGCCCGAGGGTGTCCAGGGGCTGGATCTTGTACTCGAACGGGATGCCGGCGAAGGTGGCGTAGTTGACGACCTTCGTGACGAACGGGCTGATGTCGGGAAGTCCCCACGAGGGGACGAACCCGTAGATCTCGACCATGCCAAGGCTCCTTTGACTCAGGGTTGCGGATCGTGCTGTACGGGCCGGGTCGGAACTACCAGGGGAGGATGTCGCCGTTGGCGTGCTGGAACTGCCCGGCCGTCTCGACGGTCAGCGCGTCGAGCACGCCGATGAGCTGCGAGGCGGCGTCCTCCGGGGCGGAGTAGGCCGACGCGTACTTCTCCATCAGCTCGGGCTCGACGACGTCGAGGAGCTTGGTGAGCACCATGCCCGGGTGCAGTGCCTGCACTGCGATGCCGCGCTTCTTGAGGTCGTGGTGCAGGTTGAGCGCCACCATGTTCGCCGCGGCCTTGGAGATCCGGTACGCGTAGTCGCCGCCGCTGCTGTTGTCGTTCATCGACCCGATGCGGCTGGTGAGGATGCCGACCTTCGATCCCTCGTCGAGCAGGTCGCGCAGTTCGCGAACCACGCGGAGCGGCCCGAGCGTGTTGATCTCGAACTGCTTGCGGACGTCGTCGTAGTCGACGGTGTCGAGCGAGTCGAGGTGCATGATGCCGGCGACGTTGACGAGCCAGTCGATGCGCGTGCCGGCCTGCTCGAGGTTCTTGGCCAGGCCGGTGACGGCCTCGTCGGAGGTCACGTCGACCCCGGACTCGACGCTCACGCCGAGCTCGCGCAGGTCGGCGCCGTCCCCGAAACAGGCCGCCACGACGTCGTCGCCGCGGTCGTGCAGGGTCCGTGCCATGGCGTTCGCGATGCCGCGGTCGGCACCGATGATCAGCTTGACGGCCATCGTCATGCTCCTCGGGTCAGCACGACGTCGGCCTCGGCCGCCGGTGCGGGGGTGGGTTCGTGGTGCTCGTCGCCGACGACCCCGGCGCTGACGAGCACCTGGATCTCCTCGGGGGTGAGACCGAGTTCGGCCAGGACCTCGGAGTTGTGCTGTCCCAGCAGTGGCGCGCCGCGTGCCGGCTCGACAGGAGTGGCGGAGAACCGCGGTGCGGGCCGGGCCTGTCGCAGCCGGCCTGCGACCGGGTGGTTGGACTCGATGATGCTCTCCGACGCCAGCACCTGCGGGTGATCGATCAGCTCGAACCGGCGTAGCGCCGGCGCGCACGGCACGTCGAACTCCGGCAGGATCTCGAGCCACTCGGCGGCCGGCCGCTTGAGCAGGACCTCCTGGATGACGCTGAGCCGCTCGTCGACGTTCTCGTCCCGCTTCGCCGGGGTGTCGAAGCGCTCGTCGGCCAGGAGGTCAGGACGGTCGGCGGCCGCGCAGAACGCCCGCCACTCCTGGTCCTGCATCGTGGAGACGGTGATGTAGCCGTCGGCCGTCTCGTAGATCAGATCGATGAAGCTCGCCGCGCGCTCGGGCTCCACGGGCTGGTCGACGAACGTGTAGGCGTTCATGTCGCTGGCCCAGAGGAACTGGAGGACCGTGTCGAGCATCGAGAGCCGGATGTGCTGGCCCTCGCCGGTCCGGGCGCGGGCGACGAGCGCGGAGCAGATTGCCTGCGCTCCGGTCATTGCCGTCAGCTTGTCGGGCAGAACCGTGCGGATCAGCCGCGGCCGCTCGGAGTCGGAGCCGGCCTGGACGGTCGTCAACCCGGACAGGGCCTGGACGATCGGGTCGTAGACCCGCCGCTTCGAGTACGGGCCGACCTCACCGAAGCCGCTGATGGAGAGGTACACGAGACCGGGATTGACCTGGCGCAGGTCGTCATAGCTGATGCCGAGCCGCTCGACCACTCCTGGACGGAAGTTCTGCACCAGTACGTCGGCGTCGGCGACGAGCCGGCGCAGCGTCTCCACGCCTTCGGCGTGCTTGAGGTTCAGGGTGACCGACCGCTTGGAGCGGTTGATGTTGACGAACATCGAGGCCATGCCCTGCGACTGGTTGCGCAGGGCCCGGACGTGATCGCCGGTGCGGGGCGGCTCGATCTTGATGACGTCGGCGCCCTGGTCGCCGAGGATGTCGGCCGCCCATGGGCCCGACAGCATCGCGGACAGATCGAGCACCCGGATGCCGGCTAGCGGACCACTCATGGTTGACCTCCAGTCGATGGGATGACGTGAGTCACGCTAGACAGAGATCTCTTAGTAGTCAATTACTTCGTGCAAAGTATTTATCTGCTACGGTTCCTGCATCCTTCGAGGAGGTGGTCCCGTGCCGTCACGCTGCCGTGCGCTCACCAGGGATGCCGCGGCCGAGCTCGTCGCTCGCGCCTTTGCCGCTCCGTCCGCCCAGCTCTGCGGGGTGGAGGTGGAATGGCCGGTGCATCGCCGTGGCCTGCCGACCGCGCGTCCCGCGTACGCCGATCTGGCGGCACTGGCGGAGGCGCCACTTCCGTGCGGTGCCCGGGTGACGATCGAACCGGGTGGTCAGCTCGAGTTGTCGACCCGTCCCCTCGAGTCCGCCGACGCTGCCCTCGACGCGGCAGCCATGGACACTGTCGCGCTGCACGGGCGCCTGCGCGCCGCCGGGTTCGAGCCGGTCGAGTCGGCCGTGGACACCCGACGGATGCCGCACCGCATCCTCGAAGCTCCCCGCTACGCGTGCATGGAGCAGTTCTTCGAGGCCAGGTCGTGCGCCGGGTCGTGGATGATGTGCAACACCGCGTCGTTGCAGGTCAACGTGGCGCACCAACCGCTCGACGTGCAGCGTCGTTGGGCGCTGACCCACCAGCTGGGGCCGGTGCTCGTCGCAGCGTTCGGGAACTCGCCGGGCATCGACCGGCAGGGCCGGCGCTGGCAGTCCATGCGGCAGGCCATCTGGTGGTCGATCGATCCCGGCCGCACGCGACCGGTGCCGACATCGCGCCCGGGTCCCGACGCCTTGCTGGACTACGCGCTCGCCGCCGACGTCATGCTGATCCGCTCTGCCGACGAGGCTTCGGTCGAGCCGGTAGCGCCTGGGCTGTCCTTCGGCCGGTGGCTCACGGACGGCCATCCGTGCGGCTGGCCGACCGCCGACGACCTCGCCTACCACCTCACGACACTGTTCCCCCCGGTGCGCCCCAAGGGTTGGCTGGAGCTGCGGATGCTCGATCTCGTCGAACCGTGGCTGCGCGAGGTCGCGACTCTCGTCGTCATGGCCGCTCTGACCACCGACGCTGCCCGCGAGCTCCAGGCCACCCTGCCTGACACCAGTGATCTGTGGTGCTCGGCCGCACGGCACGGTCTCGCACATCCGGTGCTCGGTAGAGCAGCGAACACGCTGATGGACGCGATATTGCCGCGCCTTGGCGAGATCACCAGCAGTGATGTCCGCCGCGACAACACCCGGTTCTTCGCAGAGCGCTATGTCGCGCAGCGGACCTCGCCGGCGCAGCTCGTGACGAACCAGCGCCTGCGCGCACCGTTCGCACCGGACCTCGGCATGACCGGCGAGCCGCAGTCGGTGCTCGCAGGATGATGGCCGGGATCAGCGTCTGCTGGTCCCGGCCATCATCCTGCGGTGTTCAGTGATCCTGCTCTGCGGGCTCGAGGGCGAGCAGGAACTTGCGGAGGAGCTGACTCAGGCGCTCCTGTTCGGGCGCGGTCAGCGCGCTCGCCAGCACCTTGTCGTCGTGGCTCATCAAATCCACCAGCAGCGAGTCCACGAGTTCGACCCCGGCGGGAGTCAGCTCGACATCCACGCGTCGTCGGTCCGTCTTGTCGACGTGGCGCGTGATCAGCCCGGCCTTCTCCAGCTTGTCGAGCCGCTGGGAGACACCGCCCGAGGTGATGAGGGCCGACTTGGTCAGATCGCCGGCCGAGCGCCGGTAGGGCGCTCCGGCGCGGCGCAGCATTCCCAGGACGTCGATGGTTCCACGATCGCTGCCGAACTCGTCCAGCACCGACTTGCGCTGCTGCTCGAGGTGGCGCCCGACGCGCCAGATGCGGCTCACTACGCCCATGGAACTCACGTCGATGTCCGGCCGTTCCTGATGCCACGCGAGCTCGACGCGATCGATCGCGTCCAGCACGTCCGAGGCAGTATCGGCGTCCTGGCGCGGGTTGCCCGGAGGCTCCTCCATCATGGCGGACACTGGCAACAACCTCTCCGACGTGCTTCCCGGCGATCCGGCATGCCTAAAGCGTAGCAGTCAACTATTTAGCACAAAGTATTTCCTGGATGGGCGAACTGGCAACGCGTCGTCACGTGGTCGAGACCGTCAGGTCCGGCCGGTGGTAGCGGCTCGCATGGAACAACAGCGGCGAGCCGGCGTTGTTGCCGCACGACAGCACTCTGGCCACGAAGACCGTGTGGTCGTGGACGTCGAAGCGTTGCATGACCTCGCACTCGAACCAGGCGAGGCAATCGACCAGGGTCGGTACCCGGTCGCGGACGGCGAAGACCGGCGGATCGGCGTAGCGCTTGCCGGCGAAGTAGTCCGAGCACGGCTGCTGGTCGGCGTGCAGCACGCTGGCCCCGAAATGGCCGTTCCCCGTGATGAACTGGTGCGCACGCCCGGCCATCAGCGACACCATCACCGTCGGCGGCTTGGTGCTGACCGAGGTAAAGCTGTTGATCGTCGCTCCGTGCACCGCGTACCCCACATCGGCGCAATCGACATCGGGGTCGATGCAGCTCAGCACTGCGACCCCCGTGGCGAACATGCCGACGGTCCTGCGGAACTCGAGCTGGGCATCAGCGGTGAGCACGGCTCCTCCTGTCATCCGACGAGCGCGGGCTCGGCGGCGAGATGGCGGCTCACCCAGGCGGCGGTGCGCTCGGGGGAGGCGAAACGGTCCCACTGCTGCTCGGGGAAGTTGAAGCCGTCGGTGAACTCGTCGGCCAGCGGCCGGCACTTCGACATCGTCGCGAGGAACGCTCCGAGCTCGGGCGGCATCTCTCGGAGCGCGTTCAGCATGAAGTTGGTCCAGCGCGTGGCTGCCAGGACCCGGTCGGCACGCCGGCGCTCGACGTGCTCGACGAATCGCTCGTCGAACACGTCCTGAGCTGCGATCTCCTCGCCGAGGACCCACGCAGCGTGCGACGCCACGTTCGCGCCCTGCCCGAGCACCGGATCGACCGTCGCCTGCACGTCACCCAGCGAGACCGCGAGCGTTCCGTCGGGCAGTACCACGTGCGAACGTCGGACCGTCGGGGTGAGGGCGCCCTGCAGGATGTCGAGCGGGCCGTTGGCGACGTCGAACTCCCGGGGGTCGGTGCGTTCGTAGGTCATCGGATAGTGGGTGGCGAGCTTGTCGAGCATGAGCTTGCGGAAGGCGGCGGGGTCGTCCTCGTACTTGGTGTGGGTGAGGACTTCGAGGTCGCCGCCGATGTGGTTCTCGAAGACCAGGGCGGTGGCCACGCCGCCGAAGGTGAGGTACGGGATCTCGATCATCTCGCCCTGGCGAGGCGACGCTCCCCACACCACTGCTCGGGTCGGTAGCTGCTCGATCCCCTGGAAGACACCGACGCACAGCTGCCGCTGTGGGCGGTCGAACGGGGAGTGTTCGGCGACCCTTCCGAACAGGTGCCCGAACGGGCCCTTGCCCGTGCACACGACCAGCACGTCGAAGCGTGAGGAGAGCGCACCCATGTCGTCGTGGAGGAGCTGCCCGAACTCCAACTTGCCGCCGCGGGCGGTGAAGTCCGCCATGAGTTGGGGGTGGTAGATGCGGTAGTCGACGGCGCGGCTGGGGGCGTGGTAGTCGCCGTAGAAGCGCAGGGGATCCGGGCCGCCGAGGTAGTAGTGGTGGCCGAAG
>Ga0307513_10010852_pt1 | contig 11377 bp, 8 predicted proteins | sample 15_EM_MG_FD_202174 | JGI IMG/M metagenome (GOLD analysis project Ga0307513, IMG submission 202174) | Populus trichocarpa ectomycorrhiza microbial communities from riparian zone in the Pacific Northwest, United States - 15_EM | ecosystem: Host-associated > Plants > Roots > Unclassified | place... | reverse complement strand
GTTCCATTGTATGTACCATTGAGTGGATAATAATTATTCTAGTTCCATAAAGGAACATGATAAAACAATGTGTAAGAAAGTAAACATGAGAACACTTGTACTTCAACCCTTCAAAAGAGTCGCTCCCCTCCCTTCATAAAGAACGCTTTTAAATTGGATGCTCTAAACATGAACTCTAATGATAAAAACTAGAGCCTCAACGAGTCCTAACCATAAAAGTAGGTACCACCATTGATCTCACTTAGAATCTCAATCGCGTACTTCTCATAAAAAAACAACATAATGTGAGATGAAATTAGTAATAATATAAGCTTTTATAAATAAATATCACTTTTAAGCGAGAGATCCTCCACTTTTTAATAAGGTGTTACACACTTGTCTCTCCAAAGATCACGTGTTCATAAAGGCAAACCTATACAATTACGATGAATTTATAAACCAAAAGGAACATATACATAAATACAAAGTAGCTTAGAGCTTGTAGCACAAAAAAATAGTGATATACGCAAAGTCCTTTCAATAAAATTTCACGAATATGCTCAAATGTGGTACTATAGCATAAAGCCTAACTCCACCCTTGATTTTTATGATATTTGCACCAAACTCATCTCTTGCTTCAAAATGAGCATACCAGTTAAAAGGAGCATAATTGAGCTCTTTTCCATCACACAACAAGTTGATGAGAGCAACATGATATATCTTCAAAGATTTAATGATGAAATGCTCAATATGAAAAGTCTACTTGAACCCGTTGTAACTAGGCATGATTAGTGGAGTCTAAAACTATTCTTTATGAAAAACATTATATACTTTTCCTAACCAAACTCTCCTCAAAATGAAATACGTAATGGAAAACCATTTTTGAGTAAAAAAAGTGAGCATGAATAGACATAAACAACCTTGGTTCCAGTAACAAAGAACAAAATCTCCTAAGTTCCATCAATCTCTTAATAGCCTCGGGCAATCTAAAAGGAACACTAAAGGAACCATTAACGATTGACTAACATTTGGTAAAAAATATCTTCGTTGATTGCGGTCTTATTGGTTCAAAAGTTATTTATGGTTTGAATATTCAGAGAAAAATATTGCATTTTGTTTCCCTTGCTATCTATTTCCAAGTAAACCATTTGGAAAGCCAGGATCATACATATTTACTGTTAAAGGATTCAATTGTTGGAAGAAAGTTAATGATGGGGAATAATGTGTCTTTTTTACTCATATGGGAAAATATCCAAATTCAGCTCATAAATTTGCTACCAAGTGCTTGAAAAAATTGAAAAATCAGTCATGTCATATTGAAAATGTAGTTAAGAGGAAAACTTCTCAAGAAATCTAAATAATCAATTGCGAATTAAAGCCTCAATAAATATTGTTCGTTGGCTCACATTTCAAGCATGTGCTTTTAGAGGGCATGATGAATGATCAAAATAAAAAAAAAACGGGATAATTTTCTTGAAGTGGTGGAACTTTTAGCATCATACAATGAACAAGTAAGTGCTCTTGTTTTGGGTAATACTCCACAAAATGATAAATACACCTCACATCAAATTCAAACATAAATTTTACATGTCTTTGCTAGAAATATTCAGTCTTCAATTTGTCATAAGATTAATGATGCAAAATCTTGTATAATTATTGATTAAGCTCGAGATGAATCCAAAAAAGAGCAAATGACCCTTGTTATTAGGTTTGTTGATAGAAGTGGATTTATACAAGAACAATTTTTAGATATAGTTCATGTCAAAGATACAACTACTTCAACTCTTAAAAAAGAGATTTTCTTTGTTTCATCTCATCACAATCTTGATGTTTAAAATAATAAAGGTCAAGGGTATGATGGTGGTGCTAGTAATATGCGTGGAGAGTGGAATAGTTTGCAAGCTTTATTCATTAATGATTGCTCTTATACATGTTATGCATATTGTTTAGCTCGTCAATTACAATTGGTTCTTATTGCTGCAACTAGAGAAGTATATGATGTTCATACTTTATTTTAGAATTTGATTTTTATTGTCAACATTGTTTGTACTTCTTACAAGTATAATGATGAATTATGAGTTTTTCAAGTAGCTACAATTGAACATTTAATTGATATTGGTGAGATTGAACGAGTAAATGAGCTAATCAAGTAGGTGGTTTACAGCGACCTAAAGATAGCAAATGTAGTTCGCACTTCAAATCAATTTGTAGTTTGATAAAAATAGTTTGGAGCAACTTTCTTGGTTCTCGAAAACATTTCTTCAGATGGATCTACTTCTTCTCAACGTGGTGATGCGGTCTTTTCATTTAAATTGCTAATATCATTTGATTTTACATTCATCTTACATATAATAAAGAATGTTATAAGAACTATTGATGTGGTTTACCAAGCCTTGTAACAAAAATCTCAAGACATTTTAAATGCTATGCATTTGGTAACTACCACAAAGACTTTAATTTAGAAATTAAGAGATGATTGTTGGGAAAATCTTTTAGAAGAAGTGACATCATTTTGTAAGCATCAAGATATTGAAGTTCTTGATATGGATGCTTGTTTTTCTAGTGTGAGAAGATCTCTTTGTAAAAAAAATTCAGTAATAATTGAGCATCATTACCGAGTTGATATATTTATAGTTACCATTGATCAACAATTACTAAAGCTGAATAATAGATTCATTGAGCAGAAGACCAAACTTCTTAAGTTGAGCACAACTTTCAATCCTAAAAATAGCTATAAATTATTCAATGTTGAAGATATATACTTGTTTGTTGACAAGTTCTATCCTGAAGATTTTTTTTTACCAAGAAATAATTCATTTGAGATTTCAGGTGCAACATTATAAGCTTGATGTGCCCAATCATCCAAAGTTAAAGAATATGTTATCGCTTGCTGATTTATGTCAAAGATTGGTTGAAACTGAAAAATCAATAATTTATCCATTCATTGACAAGTTGATTCGACTTATTTTGATTCTTTCTATTTCGACACTAAATACTGAACGACCTTTTTCAGTAATGAAAATTGTTAAAATAAGACTTCACAATCAGATGAATGATGATTTTCTTGCAAATTATTTGATTGTCTATATAGAAAAATAAATTATTGAAAGATTCACAATTAATATGATAATTAATGATTTATATTCTATGAAAGAACGACGAGTACAATTAAAATAAATATGCAATAATCTTTCTTTATTATTTTTTACTTTATTTCAAAGTTTATTAAATATAAATAATGCTTCGCTTTAGCTAATGTTTCTTATATACTTTGTATATTTATACTTGATTGGTATAAAGACCAACAGAATTAAAACGATGGAAGCATTATGAAGATGAAATTAATTTCATATCTTTGACTTAATTTGGTATTGCTTTATATCTTTTACCCTATACAAAGATCATTATATGTTTATAGTAAGTTCTATGAATAAAACTAATTCATGCAATCATTTTGGTTTTAGTTTTTCCGAACTCATGTATAGTAGATTAAAATTTGAAAAAAATTTATTTTTTTCTTTTCTTCAAATTAACATTTTTTTGGTGTTTTTAAATCATTTTATGCACTGATATCAAAATTGATTTTTAAAGAATAAAAAATAAATATTATTTTCATATATTTCTAACTAAAAAGTATTTTGAAAAGCTACCGCAACCACACTCCCAAACAAGCTATAGAAAATCAAATTGGTATAATCGATTATCATATTGAAAGTGATTGTAAAGAAATGATTGTACATTTGCTATAGAATTAAAAATTTACAAAACAAATTCACATTTGACATAGAATGAGAGTAAGGAACAGTGCTTTTATACTATGCTTCCCCTCTTATAAATGTAAGATTTTGAAAAATACAAGAAAGCAACCAGCTGAACAACACTTAAGACAGCTAGTATCCAGTAAAAGTAATCAAGGTGAGCCCGATTCAGGTTATTTGCAAACCAGCTATCATCACCATCCTTACCAGTTGTCTTGTCAATTATAGAGATGAGAAAGCCGCTCAGAAAGTGTCCTACGCCAACGACACTGAGGAAGAGAGCAAGACCTACACTCTTTAGTTCACTTGGGACCTGATCATAGAAGAATTCTTGCAGACCAATTATGGTAAACACATCAGCAGCTCCAAGCAAGACAAGTTGAGGAATTAACCACCAACCACTCATTGGAATCGTCACATTTGGCATATCAACTAGTCCGTGTTCCTCAGCAGTTTTAAGCCTCTTCATTTCAACTAGAGCAGAAACTACCATGGCCAGAACAGATAAGAATAACCCAGTTCCAATTCTCTGAAGCATTGTAATGCCAGAATGTTCCCCAGATAATTTCCTTGCTACAGGGACAAAGACACGATCATAGATAGGAACTAAGACAACAATTGCCAAGGGAATTGATAATTGAATTGAAGCCGCAGGAAATTCAAGACGTTCTGAAATTGATCTATTCATTGTTCTTGCTTGCTTAGTAAAGAAAGTTCCCACCTGTGAACCCACAGTAGCAAATATCAAGCAGCTAGTCCATATAGGAACAAGCCTGAGCACTGCCTTAGCTTCTTCAACTTCTTTAGGGGTACAGGCCATCCAGCTATCCTCTGAGCCATTGATTTCAAGCAGAGCTTTATTAAGGAACCTGTCACATTTGCAACTTCTCCAATGTAAGTATTTATCTGCCATCTAAATCGAGCTTTTGGGTTGGATGCTTTAGCAAATTATAATGGTTTTACTAGCATTTCATGGGATACTTCATAGGAATCGCTAATATATCATTCATGAAAATACTTCTTGCCAGTTGAAGCATTAATATTCAATTGTATAAATTTAATTCTGAACAAAGTTTGCAGCATGAGTTCTCTTACTCGAATTGCTCTGACTTTTGGCGAGACACGATGCAGCTAGCATCTTCCTTGAAAGATACTGCAGGAGAGATTCGCCAATTCTTAATAGCTTTAACAAGGACTCGACCAATTCTCAGAAACGGATGTTCCTCCTCCCTTCTGATACTATACCTATACGTCTTGGTTCCAAGTAAGAAAATTACAAGGGAAACAGCCATAATAACACATGGGATTCCAAATCCGAAACCCCAATTAAGGTTGTCTTGGATATAGTTTAAGAACGGCAGGATCACTATTAGGCCAGCATTCATACCAAAATTCCACCAATTGAAGAATGAACTTCTGGATTTGCGCTCCTCAGGGTCTTGCCCATCAAACTGGTCAGCTCCGAAGGCCTGAACACAAGGCCTGAACCCACCCTGTCCAAATGCTACTAGATAGAGAGCAAAGAAGAACAATATGAGACTTGGATCAGGAGAGCACAACTGGATAGTATCGGCACTTTGGCAGTCATGAGCACGGACAGAAGGAAGCACGGCTGATAGAGTCAACAAGCTGAGTCCCTGCGAATTGAGATTAAATTCCATACACTTAACTAGCTAGTTGCATAAATATCATAATTTTTAACCCAAGTCTGAAAATACAACACCTCAAACAGTTGTTGGATGGCAACCTTATATATCAGGTTGAATATAATTTTATTAACTCTGAGAAATTCATTTCCCTTGAATTTGATTCTTTCAAGCTCAAATACGATCATATATATCAGAAAAGCTAGGGATATACCAAGATATAGATAGATGCTGCAACAATAATGGTTCTGTATCTGCCAAGGAACGAATCAGCTACAAAGGCACCTAACAAAGGCAGCAACCACGCTGTTCCCGACCACAAGTTCAAATTCTCCGCTGCCGTAACCGTTGACTGCCCTAAAGGCCCTGTCAAATACGTTATCAAGTTCCCTGATATCCCAAAATAAGCAGACCTCTCTGCAACTTCAACACCTGCATCATTTTCTTTAGCAAATCAACCAGAAGATTTTCTTTTTGAATCAGTACCACTCAAGACCCATCAGTAGATTGTCCGAAGTCAGGTACTAATTAACAATCTTAATTGACTGATTTAGTCAATAACACCAATAAACACTGGCATAATAATACTCCTATATTAATTACCTATAATTAAAAATGCGCATTTCCATCCACCAGAATTGGAGAAGCCTTTGTAGTCAACTGAGCTATCGACGGCATAGGGCAAGAGTAGTGGAGTTTCGGTGGCCATTTCTAGCAGCCTCAGACTCTGCGAACAATGGTTTCTGTCTGTGCTTCTCCATCTCCGTCTCAATCATATATAGATACACAGGTAGATCGCTTTCCTTGTTCTGTTGCGCTTATAATATCTGCTTTGAATAAATTATAATTTAGTCCCTGATATTTTTACATGTTGGTCCTTTTAGTTTTCTGTTCATATATAAGTCCCTTGACCAAAGGTGATGATGGTTTATTAATTTTTTAAATTTAAGATTCCCCGATTTCATAGGATTTTTTTTTAAATCCTGCTCGTAGGTGGGATTGAAAGAGAGTAAAACTAATTATTTTAATAAATATTTCAAGAATTAAATAATAATTAAGTTGATGTCGACATTCTATCAGCTATTTGTGAGAGTCCGCTAACAATACTGTGTAGGAAAACAAGCTGACAGGATATGTTTGATAAATTAACCTACGAAATTACATGAATAAACTATAGCCATCATAGTATGTTTTAATTTATGTAACAATATAGTAAATAATCTAATGATAAGAGTTTGAGATCAGGAAGTTTATTTTTCTTGTGGTTTCAAGTTTGAATAATGTGGTTGCTAATATGATAATCACTAGAAACTTACATAGTTGTTAACTTCAGGGCTTGTGGGATTAATCGAGATGCATGCAAGTTAGTCCGGACATCCATATTAATTAAAAAAAAATTATGACGAAAAAATGTTATCCAAGACAATTATAGTCGCAGGGAACAAATGCCACCATGTATAGGTAAGCTTCCAAAGTCAAAGATAAATTGAGACGATTGAAGACATTATAACAATAACATTAATAAATTAAACCAAAATCAAAGGGTGAGGAACATGATGTCCAATATTGTATTTCTAAACTCAGTGACTGGATTATAATAATAATAATTATGATTATGCCTCTCATGACAAAAACTTTTGATTCGGTTGGTGGGGTAAGAAGATCTTTTATAATTTTTTGAACAATAAAATTATAAAATTACTCTTAGAGCCAAACAGTTTAGAGTTATTTTGGTTTTTTTATTTTTAAATACATAATGAATTTACTAGATTGCTCTTAAGTAAAAAATACTTTAACTTTGGTCCATATCATTTTTGTTATTTCACTTTTTTTTTGTTATTATTAGGTGGGTTAAGGGGTATATTTGCACTTTACTATATAATAAATATTATTAAAAAAATCATTGGCTAACATATTCATTGCTCGTATCAGTTTGTGAATGTTGGTCATAGTCTTTGGACAATGCGTGTTGTGTTGCTCGGTAGCCAAACAATGGCTTTATAATAGGCATCCGAATTGTCTCAGCGGCTTCTTCATCCCTAACTTACGCATGTTAGCAATGAACGTTCAATTGGGCACCGACGACCCTTTATTTTTTTTTCTTTTTTTCTCTCTACTTGATTTCTGCGTCTAGCCCTTCACATTTTCAAAGCAACCCGTCAATTTATTTTTTCTTCATATTTGGTCCCTATTCTTTTTTTTCTTAACTCTTTTGTGAAGTTTTGATTTTTTTTTTCAATTTCATACTTCAATCTCAATTTGTCACGTGTTGTTTTTTCTATATTGGTCCTCATTATTTTGATTTATGATTTCTTTTCTTCACCTTTTTGTGCAATTTTTAGTGGCTTTAAATTTCATCCCTCAATTCAGATTTATGGTATATTTTCTTTTCAATTTGGTCCTCATTCTTTTGATTTTTAATTTCTTTTCTTAACCCTTTTGTACTATTTTTATTGGTTTTCAATTCCATCCCTCAATTCAAATTTATGATATATTATTTTCACATCCCTATGATCAAGTTGTAAACTATTAATATGACTTGCCAACAAGAACAGGATGTGATAAATGACCCAAATGGAATTAACCCATCTATATGCAAACCAAAATGTACATTCCATAGCTCCATTGAAAATTAAGGATGCACCCTATTAAATTACTTACAAACTTCATCATCAGAAGGGTGCACCATCACTCCATCCATTGCATCATGTGAATAAAACAATGTCATATGTTCAGCAGTCTTTTAAGACATTAATAAGTTTTTGCAACCAAGGGGTGATTAAAAAGCATCTCAGTTTTTTATATGTAACAAGTGTCTTTCCTCTACTAGTATTAAGTTTATACCGAGCATGCCAATAAGTTATGCTCTCAGTTATATTTGCGTCTTCATAATAGTACAACATGTAAAAGTTTGTGCACATATCAATTTTTTGGTATCTTAAACCAAGGGGTTTCATAATAGATTTTATAGTATGGAAGTTCTATTTCAACCTATTTCTTTTAGATAAAATATTTTTTGCCCATTTGATGATGCTATCATAACCGAACTCACTCAACCTATAATCTGACTTAATGGTAAACACTCATGGAATAGCTAAAAATTTATTGTGATTAGTGCACTCATCCCATAATAGTTCATCAAAATCTTTCAAAAGTTAAAACAACCTAATTTCATCTACATTTGGTTCTTTATTTACATGTGAACTTTCACTTGAATAACCATGATTCATTCATGTTGCATCTATCACCATACTCCTATAACGATTACTATTATCATTTATAACTCCATATATGTTGCTAGAACAAGATGTTGAGCTAACAATTATTTTTAACATAGTCTTGTAAGGAACATAAGGTTCTCCTTGTGCAAACCAATACAAATATTTCTTTTACAAACCTTTTTCAGAAGATGCAACATCACAACATTTAATTTTTTAACGCGTATTTTTTGTTTGTAAAACCATCAGGTTTTTTTTAACATACAGAAAAGAAATTATTGATGAACGTTTTTTGTCCGTGAATCAGTCAGTAAAATTCACACTGATGGAATAGTAGAGTAAATACCGACAGAATATTTTATCGGTAAAACTATTAAATGTAGTAGTGTATATTCCCACCAAATCTAGAGTTCAAGTTCATTTTGTTGAGAGATTATTAAGTCCATCTACTTTGGTTCAAAAACTTTGTTTAGAAGTGTTTCTAAACCAAGGTGGTGTTACTGAAATCTTAAGAGGTTTATTACAAACAACATTTGCACTAAAAATTGAGCAATAAAATTTTAAAGACAAAATTCATCATTTATAACAACAAAAACTTTACTACGTAAAGTACTTCAACTAGTACATTTCTTTATTTTAATTTAAACATAGATATATTGTTTAATTGGCATGTGTGCTAGGATTGTCTTGATATGAATAACAAGTTGATTTATACTTAATATGCATATTAAAATCTTTAAATATATACAGGGGTTTCACATAAATGATTTTGTTGTGCTCATTTTTTACTTACAGCATAGTTATTAAACCCGGACTGGCCCAGTGGGTCGACCCAGGACCCGGTCGACCCGGTAGCTAGACCAGTCTGGGTTTGCCAAAAGACCAGCCAATGCAACGACTCGGCCAAACCCGATCGACCCATGACCCGGGCGAGACCCGATGTTCTTTTTTTCAAATGTGGTTTTTCTCCTATACCCTTTTTTTTCATATTTTTTTAGTTGGTTATTAACACTTTTTAAAGCTCACTATATAAATATTTGAAAAGTATTTTATTTTTTCAATGTGGGATTTGAAACCATTTAGTATATATACTCTATGTTTTTAAGAAAAAAATTATGTTTTTTCAATGTGGGATTTGAAACTCTTTAGTATATATATTCTATGTTAAAAAAAAAGAGGTTATTTTCTCAATGTGGGATTTGAAACCCTTTCGTATATATACTTTATGTTCACAAGAAAAAAGTTATGTTTTTTTAATGGGGGATAAAAAAACTTTTTTGTTTAAATACTTCAACTTAAAAGGATAACATAATATCTTTTCAATGTGGGATTTGAAACCTTTTAGCATATATACTCTATGTTCACAAAAACAAAGTTGTGTTTTTTCAATGTGGGATTTGAAACCCATTAGTATATGTACTCAATGGTGGAGGCAGGGGGGCTGGCAAGGGCCCCGGCCCCTGCAAGGAAATTTTTCCCAGCCCCTCCCTTGTATAAAATAATTAAAATTTTACTGTTAATAGACATGCAAGATTATCCAAGAAATTTTACTGTTTAACTCCCCCCCCCCCCCATTATTTTTTCTTGCTCCACCCCTGTATATACTCTTATGTTCCCAAACAAAATTATTTTTTTAATGAGAGATTTGAAGCTATTTCGTATATATACTCTATGTTCACAAGAAAAAAGTTATGTTTTTTCAATGTGGGATAAAAAAACTTTTTGATTTAAATGCTTCAATTTAAAAGGATAACATAATATCTTTTTAATGTGGGATTTGAAGCCCTTTAGTATATATACTCTATATTCACAAGAAAAAAGTTATGTTTTTTCAATGTGGGATAAAAAAACGTTTTTAGTTTAAATCTTCAACTTAAAAGTATAACATAGTATCTTTTCAATGTGGGATAAAAAAAATTTTAAAATATTCTTTTAAACTTTATTATTTACAACATATATAACTTATATTCATATGAATTTTTTTTTAATTTTTTTATATAAAATATTAAAACTTTAAATATTTTTTAAAAAAAATTTTCGGGTTGATCCATGAAACCCAGGACCCAGCCCCCAGCCCCCAGCCCCCGGGCCGGGTCAGATAACTATGAGTTCCAGTATTCTTTTACTTGAATTGGTCACAACCCATTCATGGGCCAAGGTTTTATGATCACCTTGTCTGTCTGTTCCTCGTTGCTGCAACGAAAACCTGACCAATTCTCTCAAAGGGGCTATTTACTTCCTTGGTTTAATAACATTAGTCTTAGTTTGCGAAGTACTTCTAGCATTACTTTCCATGGCAATTTAATTTTTTTTTCCTAAAATTCCTTTCATTTCTTTTCAAAATTTTCAACATCACCTCCTGCAAACAAACGAACAAAAAATGCACATGAAAAGCGCAATTTAGACAATTAATTAAACAGTTATCAATCAATTTTTGTTAAAGGAATAGCTTATGATTTTCAAAACTAAAGAAACTAATTTACAAAATCATCAAAACCACATGAATAAAGTTATAATTTGCTCTTCATAGTTCATACAAAAGGGTCTTTGGTATAATAAAAAGATTCATAACAGTTAACCATATCGCTGTGTCTCTGCTGAAAAAATAAATTACTAGTTATAAAGCTCATAGTTTCTGATATCTGTTCATAATGCATGGATGGAAGTCATCTTTTCGGCTGTGATGTGCGTTTCAATGTATGATGTTTTTTGCCTTTATGAATACGACTGCAATCCCTTCTGGCATAAACAAGATTGAAAGGCAGCTCATGATTTT
>Ga0307513_10010851_pt1 | contig 11379 bp, 12 predicted proteins | sample 15_EM_MG_FD_202174 | JGI IMG/M metagenome (GOLD analysis project Ga0307513, IMG submission 202174) | Populus trichocarpa ectomycorrhiza microbial communities from riparian zone in the Pacific Northwest, United States - 15_EM | ecosystem: Host-associated > Plants > Roots > Unclassified | place... | reverse complement strand
TCTTCTTAAAGCGGCTTCCTATACAGCATAGATTTGAATGGCTAGGTGGCGAGGCCAAACACGGGAACAGCGAAGCACTAGAATATGACAGTATACTAGAAAGAATACTATGGAGCATTTATAGCTGAATTACTATCCGTTCGATCCCTCTCGAGGGTCCACATCGTGAATTTTGGGAATAACAGGGACTGCATCTTAAGTCGCTGATACGTGACTTTGGAGAAATATCACAAGACGGGTGTCTCATCCGAACGACTCAGCCGAACGAGGCTCTGTTCAGCGTGTGTAGAAACGGAGGTGTGCCCTAAACGAGATTGTGTCCGACGTGGCCGGAGCCACCCGCCGAGGGACAGGCTCTGTTGGCCCCTACTTCCACCCCCAACGAAGCACACACCAAGCGCACACTGAGTCCAGGAGATGTCTCGACCAGGTGCTCCATCTGGTGAACCCTCGGGGATAAAGGAGAAACCTGAGCCGCGACGAAAAATACCGATCGCTCGATCTCTCAACCGCCTCCACTCTGAAGAGTTTTGGAAGGTCTTCTTGGGTGCATTTGATGGTGAGTTAGAGCATTACACAGTTTCAGAACGTCCAACGTTGACCAATGCGAATCCCAGCGCATTACATTTATGCAAGAACTGGGACACTCCATGGAAACATCAACCCAAACGCAATATACATGGACAGGACGACGGGCCGCGGGTTTCTCGTGGATTGGGAGTATTGCACTTCTGTAGTTGCCCCTGGAGGGTATATACCCCTCCGTTCGAGTACGGTGAGCTACGTCGCCACCTCCTCTAACGCCGTTCACACCCCTTCCGGAAGGCTGGCTTGGACACATGGGGTAAACCAACGCCAATACAAGAAATTTTGGACGAGGTCGCGAAAAAGAAAGCGGATGCGCTGCAAAGCCGGACAAATGCGGAACTTAAGGAAAAGCAAGCTACATCCTCCACCGTTCCGTATGTCCATACCTGCCACATATAGCCGTCTATTGACTGTTCTCTTACAGCCTGTCGCACGGCTGTGAAGCAGAGGACCCTGCCGTGGACCCTGCCGTGGACCCTGCCGTGGATTCTGCTGCAAAGGGCTCGGAATTGGCGGCCTGAAACGGTGATTGAATGTATATGTCTAAACCACTTGGGCCATAATGATGATTGAAATACAGTTGATAATCCATCGCGCCGAAGGCGTGACGTATTGGACCTTGTGGGACAGTGACTGGCAATCGTCGAGATAAATGTAAGCACCCGTAGTCTAGGTGGTGGGTGCTGCGTGGCTGGTTGAATACGTGAGACGGCGTATGTGCCGGGTCCGTCCCTGATCAATCAATGCCCCGAAATGGACCATAGTGGGGTCATCTGCCCGTAAAGGTCGAGGTCGATATGCGAGAGAGGGGACGAGGGTTGTTGATGTTGGTGCAACTGCTGCTGCTGCCACTCCTCGAGTGGAAGTCGACGACGGTGCGCGGTTAGGGATTGAGCTTGAAGGGTTGGAGTCGGCGCAAGGACGAGTCTGTCAAGATTTGTGTTCTCCCTACTTAGTGTACTGCTGCATGTCCGCATTGCTAGTTGTTTTATGTACATGCTTGTTGGACCGGCCCACGTCTGACTTTCATCCGGCGCTTGCGTTGGCTACCACTGCGCACTTGTTCCACGTCTGGGAACAACGTACTTCAACAAACTCTAAAGGTCACACTGGTCAAGCAAGGACCTCGAGGTGTGGCGATTATACTTACAGTACCGATTGACTGAGAACGTAGCAGGAAAGTCAGCATCAGTAGGATCGAATAGGTCAGACAGAAGCCACCTTGCGCGGGAGGTACTGCCGACCGAGATAGACAGGAGGCATGAAGAAGAACACAACTCGTAGGACTCTTTATGAGCACGTGGGAAGGTCATGCCAGCCCGCGAGGCTGATACCTGACGCCGATTTGAGCGCACTCGACAGAACAATTTAAGGAGGAGCTTACATCTTAATACATACGGGCACAAGGCAAGCAAGGTGGTGCGGCTGCTTTGGTCGAATCTGTGTACTCGACAATTGCTCGAGGTCAGGACATCGTCATACGACTTGTAAAGGGTCCGCCCTAGTATAGCAAGTCTCCTGGTGTGTATTTCAAGAGTCTGGCGAGATCGCAGGACTCATTGGATGAAAAGGTGTGAGCGGCGAGAATGACCAAGGAGGACATGCTAGTTATAGACTCCTTCCAGATGCAGAATAAATGGGTGGTTCGCCACCAGGAATACTGGAATGAAGATCCGTGATGCACTGTGTATCACTCCATCTAAGGGCTATGCTGTCGATTGGTATGCTCGCTATCATTCTTTTTTCCTGACTTTTGCGTTGATCGCTCGTGAGGTCATTCGTGTTCACGGGCTCAAACTCCTCCGCCACCAACGCCATGACCCATTACTTGGAAATTTCTCCGCAAGTCGGCAACGAGCTGTCAAATATGCAGCGACCTGCCCGATCGGAGCAATGTCACGTCAATGAATTTGACAGGATAAACTGGATTTTTGTGACCGAGATCCAAGAGATAAAATCACGCCCTGAATAACTGGTTGCCTGAGGCAGTCCTCAGAATTCTCCGCATAGACCACAGAAGGATTCACTCAACCCAGTAAAATGTTAACAACCCAGGCCCACTGGGCCCGGGGGGGAAGGAGACAAGTCGTGTGTTTCCTTGTTGTACCACTCATCATGGAAGTTGAGCAGCAACCAGCACAAGGGACACCTGGGGTTCTCCCAGAAACACAAAAAGAACGTTCTCCTTCGCCTGTATCATTTGCGCGGACTCGTAGACATCGGCCATACTTCACGCCGGAGGAAGTGGCGATATTGAGCGAGAAACAACGCGGTGGCCCAACCGTGAGCGAGGGGTACGAAGACCGTATACGACAGCAAGCATGTGGATTTATGGAAGCTGTTGGGCTCCGAATGGGTTTGTAGGTTCACGCTACTTGGCCAATTATCCTGCATTAGGACCTGAAAGGCTCCTCTCTTAGTCCAAGAAAGACTATCGCGACTGCGCAGATGCTCTACCATCGCTTCCGGCTTTTCTTTCCTCTGAAAGACTTTAATTTCCACGTATCGTCATGGTCCTCATCCGTGGGGTGACTCCGAATTGAACAGCCCAATAGGATGTCTCCTCCGCCACTCTTTACGTCTCCTCAAAGCTCCATGACACGATCAAGAAGCCCCAAGAAATCCTCGGGGTCGGTTATGGCGTCCGCTTCCCAAACCTTGTGAACGCAGTCACCGGTCTTGCAGAAGTTGATCCGGACGTATGTAATTCAACCTCTTTAGTTCGAGTGAAGCTGATGGTATTCATGAAGACTGCGTCTGAAGACCGGAAAAAGGTGATAGTAATTGAACGGCTGATTCTGGAGACAATCTGCTTCAACTTCACTGTTCAAGTGGCTTTCCCCTATGTCATCAAGTTTGGAAAGGAGTTGAGGGCTACCAAGGACCTGACAAAGTTGGCCTGGCGACTCGCGGCCGATAGGTGCGTGAGGTCGTCTGGACGGCCTCCCTAATACTGACGGTGAATAGCCACCGAACCCTTGTAGGGCTTCAGTATCCACCTCACTCTGTAGCATTGGCTTGTATCTACCTTGCTGCCCTCCTCACCTCCTTCGAAGCCACACCCATCCCTGTCCTGGAAGGTTATGTTGACAGCCGGGCGATTGTTGGGAAGCTCTCGACAGTCGGTGTATGGGAAGCAAGCTACAAAGTTAGAGCGGACGATCTGGAAGGTAAGAGACTATATAACTGAGTCGAATAGGCTGTACATCTAACCAAATCCTAGAAATCTGCTACTCTCTTCTAGACCTCTTAATTACATACTCGGGCATGGCGTTCGCGTTCCAGACCTCTCCAACCTCACCGTCGTCACCCTCACCGTATCCCTCTCCACGAACACCGAACCCATTCCGCAGTTCATCTGGCACCAGCGGATCGGCCCCACACGCACCGGTGGCACCTCGAGACCTGCAGCAGATCCACATGTTTACGACAGCGCACTTGACAAGACTAAAGATCGCGATCCGTGGCCAGGCGAGCAAGCTTCGTGCAGATGGGTGTGCCCCTCGGCAACGTGGAGCTGGAGGGAAGGCCGATAAGGAGGCCATATTGTCAGATATGGGATTGGATAAAAGTGCTATCGAGGCGGATGGGGTGGGGAGGAACGAGGGCACTATACGATACCTGTTTGGGCCGGATCGAGAATAGGAGACCCCAAGTTTGTGAACCAGTGCTTGCGTTAGAATATACACCCACACGCCAATCAATTCACTCGACCCCTGCCATCGACTAGAGGAACACAGGTCGGGTGCAGCCTTGCGGAGAGCCTGGTTACACTCCTTGTTCTCTGAAGTTACGGTAGAAAGTCACTGGAAAGCTTGAAGCGCCAGGACATAAGACGGGGCTATCATGATCTGAACAATTCGTCTGAAATGCATGCATTGAGTGGTGCCCTCTTCAGCATAATCAGAAGGGACGGAGCGGTTTCACTCTTCCCTCTGATAGAGGAGTCATATGGAAGCCCAATGCCATCCCAGCCTCATTGTCAACCGTCCAAAGGGCCAAGCGTCTTCGTTTTCTGAGCAAAAAAGACCAAATGGTGGCTCTTATCAGGCATGAATGACGCAAATCCCGATCATATGTGCATCGACGTCTCGTAATTTGTCATTATTAGGCGTCATTGCTCGATCGAACAGGCTTTAAGGCCTTGTCCTCGTGAAAGAGCTACCGGCCTGACATAGAAGTCCTGGTGTATAACGGCCTTATAATGTTCTTCAAGCTGGAGCCGTAAAGCAGTTTCTTTTTGAAAGTAGTTCGCTTGCCTCTTGAACCTTTCCACCAATGCACGTAATCTCGACGTACCTCCCACCGACGGCGGTGACCCATGCAATTACTGCTAGGCTCACAGCGAGATCTGCACGGTATTTGGTAATTGCCAAAATAAATCGCATCGAGGCTTTCAGTCTGGAGCGGGAGGGACTCAAACAAGTCGCTGCTTATGAACTCTGGGGACGTGTAGTGGCTCTCGAGGAAATTACGATCGATGTGCGTTACCCGCATATGCGCGAGAGTGATTTCTCACTGGCACTCAGGACGGTCCAAGCGGCCTACTCATCGTCACCGACCATCCTGATCGGAGTGTGCTAGTCCTCGAACTGGACATACAAACCTTATCTCTAGTGGTTACGGATACCCACAGCCTCAAAACGTTCTTCAGCGCCCCGCTAGAAGAATGCCAACCATGCACCATCGACCCATCTGGAGCAATTGCGGCCGTCACTCTGTTTCAAGGAGTGGTCCATATCTTCATATTTGCACGAGAATCTGAGAAAGGGAAAGGAAAGGTGCATATTTCTCAGCAGTTCGACTGCAGGTGAGCTCTCGTAATTCAGAATCGGCAGCGTTGGACCATTTGTACCCACGAACCGATACGCCCTCCACCAGGCTGCGCGAAACTTATTTGATCTCTCTGGCCTTTTTGCCGGCTGAAGATTCCACCTCCCCCGAAGTGGCGCTCCTGTTCCAGGATAAAGATGGCCATCGGCGACTTATATCCTACGGAATCGATTTCAATAAGGAGGATTTCGTTAGTGCCTCGACAATGTCCAAATTCAACTTCAAGGATGAAGAGGTCTCTACCCTTGTCACCATTCCCAATACGAATCAAGCACCTGGTGGAGTGCTAGTCTGGGGCGGTTCAGAGTTAATTTTTGAGCAACGTGGCCCAGCCTCTTCAAATGGGAAACGACCGCAAATCGTTTCAAATCGCCAGCCAGACGCTCGACTACTATGGCCAGGTTCAGAAGTAACAGGGTCCGTTTGCACACATTGTTGGAGGATGAAAACTAACTTCTGTCCCCAGCTATGGGTTTATCGATGACGACCGCCTTCTACTTAGTGATAGGTTTGGCAAATTATACCTCCTCAGACTCGATCGCAGAGGGCCGACACAGTCCACCTATGCCCTCTCAATTACTCATTTAGGAGAGGTAAGGAGCCACATTTTGAAGCCTTATATCTACGTGACCTTATCTGCAGTCCTCGCCTGCTGCTTCTATTGCTTACTTGAACGCTGGGGTCGTGTATCTGGCGTCTGTACTGGGGGAATCTCTGCTTCTTCGCATTCAACGTGATGGAAGATTGGAAACTCTGGACTCTTTCAAGAGTATCACTCCGATGAGGGATGCCATTCTAGCCGATCTTGATGAAAGCGGTGAACCGAGCATCGTAACCTGCTCCGGCCAGGGCAACACCGGTGGTCTCCGGATTATCCGTAATGGTGTGGACGTCAAGGAGCTTGCGACCATCGGTGGAGTAGAGGGCATTCGGTGCACTTTCACGATCCGTGATCCGAACATCAAGTTGGTCCTACGTAGGTAAATTGGGTGCTGAAGCTGATGCCATATCTGCAGATATGACTCATATTTGCTGTTGTCTCTCTTCTCACAAAGCAAACTCATCAATTTACTAGAGGACCCACTGTTCGAGGAGATCACCATTCAAGAATTTCCCGGATTCAGTCGTGCTGCACCTACCCTCGCGGTACAGGAGGTTAATGACCTCGAAGGCAGTCTCACGTCGCTCGTTGTCCAGGTTTTACCACATGCGGCGCTTCTTATAGACACGAGCTCAAGGCAGAGGGTCGACGAGTGGCTGGGGCCTATTTCTCTCGCAAGTTGTAATCAAACCGCTATCTGCCTAGTGCTATCTACGACCGAGTTTGTTGATCTGCGAGTGGATCATCGCACCCGAAAGTTTCGCGTCAAGTGAGTCTTGGGCCAGCCAATTGAAACCTTATTAACTATAAGGCACATCTCAGACTACGACGTCCCCTTGATCACCCAGCATCTGTACTTTCTGTTCGTCCGATTAGTCCGGGGGATAAAAGCAACCAGATTGTCACTATTGGCTTCTGGGCCGAGCACATCGTTAAACTCTACAGACTCGAGGATCTCAAGCAGATTGGCGAGGTCACAGGTCTTTCCCACGCTCCGCGTTCTGTCCTCCTATGGAAATTTGGAGCGAAAAACACCAGTCGGTTGCATGCGCTCATCGGCACAGCGAACGGAAATCTGTTGATCGCGAAACTTGATGTGCAAGGCCAGAATCTCAATGTCAAGACTCGCAGGACTTTGAGCCTTGGGATAAGACCAGTTGATATCGCGGGATTCTCAGACACCAGTGAGAATGTAATAGCTTGTGGGAGTCGTGCGATTGTCCTGTCGTGGGAAGAAGATAGGGAGAGAATAGCCTACCATCGAATCAGTACGAAGGTGCGTCCTTCCTTCCCCATCTCAGCTCATTTGGTTCACTAACGATGAAGTAGAACCTGGAGAACGTGACACCCATCAATACTGAAGCATTCCCCGATGCTTTTCTATTTAACCTGGGCATGTCCTTGTCTGTGTGCAAGTTAGGGGCCCTGCAGAAGCTGCAGATCGATTCGGTTAATCATTTCACGGCTCTAGAACCTCTATGGACTCATATGGTTTACAGATACCACTTGGATTAGACAACCCAGTCCAAGTGACATATCATCATGAGCTCAAAGTTTTCGGTGTGGGTTGTTTGCGGGAAGAACCCCCCACCGCAGCGGGCGGCGGTTCTATCACGAGTTCTTTTAAGCTCATCGACGCCCTGACTTATGAGCGTGAGTAGATCAGACCCTTCTCGGAATTAATTTGATAAAACCTTTATTAGATCTCAGTTCGTATGCGTGCGAGTCAGACGAGGAAGTCATCTCAGTGTCGGTTGTTGATCTTATTGTCGACGGAAACGAGGTAACATACTTTGCGGCTGGAACGATGGCCCTCCTCGAGGGGGACGAAGTGGAACCTTCCGCGGGCAGGATTCTCTTATTCGAGGCTGGAAACCAACGGTCCAACTTAGTCGAAGCTAAGGGACCCGTCCTCACATTGAAAGTTGCCCACACAATTGCAGCCTCTGTTGGCGCAATAACATGCATCGATGGAGTACTTGTGGTCTCCATGAGCTGCTCGGTAAGTGATATTAATTCACACGCTCAAGTATTTCTGGCCTGACAAATATAACCTTTACATGATAGCTCGGTGTATACCGCCTCGAAAACGATGAAAACGATGATAGTCTCAAGCTTAAGCCTGTCGCAAACTGGACGCACAACTTCCTGATCTCCAGCGTGGTCGTGCACGGCCATAACATTGCGGTCGGAGACGCGTTGCAATCGGTTACTATTCTGAAATGGGATGGAAAGTCGTTAAAAACGGTTGCGAAGGATTGGGCTCCCTTGCAGTCCCTTGGCTTGACACTCGATGAGAACTTTATTATTCAGTCAGAGGTCTGGCCTCTCTCTCTGTGTCGTTCCATGAGTCTCACGATCCTCTAGATGGGCCGAAACCTCGTCTCGCATCAATTAATCGGCGACAAACTGGATCATAGGGGCTACTATCATGTTGGGGAGACCATTAGCAAGCTTCTTCCTGGTACTTACTATGTTTGTCCAGTTCCTCTTCCAAATTAAATAAATCTCCACAGGTAACCTGCGGATCGCAGAGCACAACGAAGGATCTGGAATAACTACACCAGTAGCAAAGCACCTACTGTTCACATCCAGCGGGCGAATTAGCATCATTTCTGAGTGTAATTATGACACGGGCCTGCTGCTTCATGCGATCCAGCGAAACATGAACGAAGTCATACTCGGACACAAGGCGAACCCAAAGCTTCTCTCGTATGTCTCGTATCAATGTGCCTCACTTCTCTCACTTATGACCTGTTTGCAGATGGAGAGCGCCGAGCAACAAGAGAGGCCGATCGGACTCGACGGAGATGTACGGGTTCATCGACGGAGACTTTGTCGAGCAGTATCTGCGGTACTCTGCGAACTCGAGCGAGGTGAAGAGGATCCTCGAAGGTAGTAGCCCGAGCGAGAGGCTACCTCGATCGGAGGCAGAAATCAGAGCCTTCATCCAGAACTTGCAGCGTGCTTGAATGGCGACTGTGTGATGGGACAGAACGGAAATCAGGGAGAGGTTGTAGCTGTATGTTGCCGGTGTGCTCCTATGTAGAGGCCGATCCTATGTTGTATTATAATGTGTTCACAAAATTATGTCAGCACTCCGTGAGAATTTTCAGTGGCGAATGTACCCAGTAAACAGGCCGTACGCTCTCACAAATGAATCAGCTGTACCCTACAAACGAATCACAGTGTAAGTCCACAGGGATTTTCTGTTCGACAGCGCTTTCATTCCAACCACCAGTTGGTCATCAGTGGATATATACTTGGTTGGTAGGATCGAGAAGCGTTCATATGATGCAAAAAGTGGTCTCAGTCTCAGGATGGTGTGATAGTGGGAACCGTGGATGGGAGAATCGGGCCGGAAACGCAGACAACTAGAACAAGACTTGAGAGGGAGGGATCAAGGAACACAGAGCGATGACATAACAGGAAACAAAAAGGGTAGGATCGGGCCGAGGACATCGTGGCGTCGTGAGGAAGGGCGTGAGCGAGAGACGAGGATGTATAAACAGCCGAATTAGAGTGGCAGTCCAGACGATCAGATAGAGGACGTAGGAATGGAATAAATGATCTGCGGTGGAACCTCGGTTTGCCTTTGACAGGCAGGACGATATGGTGCGGACAATAAGTGATCGAGGTGGACTGTCGGTAGAACCAGGGGGCCGAGTGCTAACGCACAGCAAAGGAAAGCGCCGAGGCCGTTCACCGCGTGAACAACGACCAAAGCAGTGTCCTAGCCATATACCAAAGTGGCTTCCTCTCCTCGTCACCTCCAAAACTCTGGAACACACCACCCATCCCCAGCTCGTCCGCCGCGCCACCATGCGGAGCATAATAGAAGCCGGCAGCCATAACTATATAACTCAAGATGAGTATACTACCACGATGGTAATTGCTCTTCGCCTCAATGTACGTATACGTGAGCAAAAAGATGGAAAGGATAATGGCGATGACGTCCCACCGCGGGAAGATGAGCGTAAATGTGTCTGCGCCGGTGCCCATATGCCGAGGGTCGTACCACGCGCTGAAGGCAACCATCGCGGGGATCTGGAGAAGGCAAACCTGCAATGCATAGGCCGAGCCTATTTCCATGCTGTGTTGGGGTTCAAAGGAGATTAGTTTCCAGTGTAAATCCGATAATACGAGAAAATCCCACGTACCTAAGGCTAATATTCCCGTTGATAGCGAAACTCATCGCGTTCATAAACTCTGTGGTATTCGGCACAAGGGCGAACAACGTGATCCCCAAGAACTTTTCGTCGATCCCACTGCCGTTGAGGACGACGTCGACGACGTCGACGAGAATCTCCGCAATCATCGCATAGAGGAACGTGCACGCGAGCAGCACACTCGCGCTGAGCGTCCGGCTCCAGCTTGGCGCGTCGTGCCCACCATGTCCCCCACCTGCACCATCGTCGTTCTCTCCCCCGACACCGGATGCACGCAAACGGGACGCAGAGCCCTGGTGTCGAAGCGCCGAGACGGTCGCGACGGCCACCGCACGTGTAAAATCGTCCGTGGTGATTGTCGACGGAAGAGTCGGTTGGACGACTTTGGCAATATGCTCGACCTGCTCAACGAGGGGCGTGATCCCGGTCTGTTGCAGGTGCGAAACGTGCTTGCTCACGGTCGGCGAGGGTGGCGAGGGGAGCGTGATATGTACGGGCGGGTGCTGTCGTTGCTGTTGGCCTACTGAAGTCGACCCTGGGTTATTTGTGGTAGGCACCCGCGCTGGGATCGCTGGAGCGGCCTCCCGCATGCTGCCAGTTGTCGTGGCCACACTATTCTTTCTCCGCAGCACGACTACGGATGATGTGTTCAATAACCTATGGTATATGCTCATACGGCTTGTTCCTTGCCCTGTGAGATCCTTGGGTTCCATCAGTTGACGGGGGTTCTGCCAGATCTGCGAGGCATGTGTGCGAAGAGAGAACCAGAGGCCGATCAAGTAGGACTGTGAGGGGGGGTGGAATCGGGATGATTAGTATGATATCGAGATAGAGGAGTAAGTCGAGGACGGCAGGAAGGACTCACAAGGGCCAAAATCCCTGCGCATAAGTACATCAGGCTCTTAACCTTTTCCTGGTAAAATGGGTCCGTAACGGGGTCGGGGAGGACGTAATAGCACCGCTTGCACACCCAGGGAACACCGTTCTTTGGTTTTAGCGTTGGTAGGGTGGGAGGACCGCTGACAGGAGCAGGACATCCCTCGCATACAAGTTGGAACTGCAGGAGTCGTTAGCTCAAGCTAGGTACCAAGGTGGTATAGCAGAGAGGAAGGGACGCACGTTCCCGTACGTCTGATAAAACAGTGTGGGTGTCAGGATACCAAACACAGCCATGATAAGCATCGTACT
>Ga0307513_10010850_pt1 | contig 11379 bp, 10 predicted proteins | sample 15_EM_MG_FD_202174 | JGI IMG/M metagenome (GOLD analysis project Ga0307513, IMG submission 202174) | Populus trichocarpa ectomycorrhiza microbial communities from riparian zone in the Pacific Northwest, United States - 15_EM | ecosystem: Host-associated > Plants > Roots > Unclassified | place... | reverse complement strand
AAATTCCTTTTAAAGGAAGTGCAGTGAAATCATGTATTCTTCAGCATTTATCTTTTTGATGACTGGTAAGATCAAACCTGCGATGTACATCAGACCATGCTGACAATACAATATCTTCACATAAACATTGACATAAATAATCAGATTCCGCAAGCCTAGATGCTAAGATTTGTACTTCTAACACCGACATTCCATGTTAGAAGCATGGGTTGTTATTCACCTTAAATCATACGAAATATGCATTGTAAGAGCTACTGATTAGCACTGTAAGCAACGTTGCAAGGAGGATTAAATTACTTAGTGCCACAGTGAAATTGAAGCCATTAACCGAAATGATAATGGCAGAAAGACAAAGTCCAATGATAAAAGTAAGGATGTCTATGACATGTCTGGTAGATTTCAAGTGGTGAAACACAAGTAATTATGTAATCAGACCTGGATGAATCAGAACTGTCACTGTATGGTCTAGTACATTCTTTTTCTTCAGTTCTATGAGTTCTTGTTGACTGGCATAATGTGGAAGATCTGCGAGAGATGATGAGACTAACTGGTTTTCCATGTATGCCCTGCAAACTCTCACCAGAGAAGGCCAATTTTGCTGTCAAGAGATGCTTACTGCTCAGTTGTTGAAGCTCAATTCCTTGATGAGTAGGGTGTAGTTTATTTTTTTGGAATGACTTGGAAAAGGAACATATGATTCCATGAGATGTAGAGGTAAGTTTCCTTTGAGTCACAAAAGGGCTGCTCGAAACCTTGCTTGCATTAAGTGCCATGGGAAAGATCAAGACAAGAATAAAATGATACCAGCCAGAATTTCCCTCACAACAGCTCAATGCTTAAGTGAGAACAAGAACACTATTAGAACAATCTTAAAAAGGGATTATTCTTCATAACTGTCAAAATTCATATCAAATAGATGTGAATCATGAGATATCAAAACATTATGATCCCCGTCATTTCAAATTGCTTAATAGACACATGGTCAAAATCATGAACATACAAAACAATGAATTCAGTCTGCATCGATCCAACAAATCATATGTGTTTATGATCTGATAGATAATAAAAATGCAATTTCCAGCACAAAATTTAAATCAATGGACATGTCTGGGCGAATGTCTTCTCCACATTTTACCAACAGGATTACCAAATGCATTATTAAAATCTTAAAACATTCAAAGTGTCAAATGATTGATACCTTGGATCTCCAAACATGAGTAATTGAACACATCTCACAAATCCCATAATCTCAAATCCATAACTTCTGAGGAACTACCACCTTTTATTTTGGTTCAACTTTAAGAACTGATTGTTCCTAAAACTTGGATTAAAAAGTTTAGGATATTACAGTAAACTTTTGCACCAGAACTAAGATTAGAAAGCCACAATTCAGTTCTCATCGTAGTTACACACATGCCATTCATCTTATTTTGCAACAAAGCTACTTGGTTAATTCATTTAGGCATGCAATTTTTTCTTTAGGAATGTAGCTTTACAATTTCTTACCAAGGGCTTTAAGTTCAGAGCTTGAAAAGCATTCCCAATCCCATAACATGAAACATGGTGACAAGTGATATCTTCAATTGTATAAACTTAAATGGCAAATTCCAGAGAAGAAATAAAAGAAACCCAGATGCTGAACAGTGTGAAACACTATTAAATAACATAAGCAAAAGGCAACTCAAAGCTGGAGTCTTGAAAGCAAGAAAAGTAAGAGAAACCGAGTGGAACTAACCTGAAGAGAGAGGGCAATGGCATGTATAGAGGGTGAGAAGTGAGAATGGAGAAGCTGGAGTGAAAGTTGGTTATAAATGGACTGTAGATGGAGTTAGAGAAAGCCTGGAAGCACAAATTGCATCCACAAGAAAAACCTGTGGTCCATAAAGGCCAACACTAGTAAACCATAATTTATTTATTTTGATGGTGGCTATGGGGACCTCAGGGGTTCCTATCCACTTCGAAGAGCGAGTAGTAGGTTACAATGGCAATAGTTTAATGGCGATGGTTTAGACTTGCCTTGTCACTCAACAGGGATCATTGATTTGGCCATGTTGGCATTTAGTACCATACCTGTTGATTTTACCACTTGGTTTTATTGCCTTGCTGATTACTATTCTGCCACATTACAACAATACCTATCCATTTTCAGATAAGATCAACACACACGCCTGTCCTTCCCTAGAAAAATCTTATCAGTATTTGTATTTCACGAGATAGAAGAAACGAAAATAAAATATTAACACAAAACCGTGTCTAGTTATAAAAATATAAATAAAAACATAAAATAAATAAGTTTCTTCTATCTTAAAACCTTAAACAAACGTTACTATGGCAACCAAACGAAAAAAAAAATGGCACTCGGAGAATCTTCTTTAGAAAAAGGAGGCAATACAGAGAGGTAATTCAAAGTGGATGACTGCAAACTCAGCATGCTTCTCTCGCAATGGCAACCAAACGAAAAAACCAACTACCTTCATAACAGGAGGCATTTGAATTGAGCTTGGCAAGTTAGGGTTATGCTGTCTGGTCTTGATTCATTCCTTGGATTTGGGTTCTGTTAGAATAATAACGTGAACATCGCAGCAGCGCTAGAACACCACACTGAATAAGAAGCTTCATCAATAATTAAATTAATGGGATGAACCAATTTTGTTACATAATTCTCAGACATATCTGTTCTGGGAACACTCCACAAAACTATGGTGCCCACATGACATTTCTCTAGGCTCGACATGAACTGTCCATATTCAAACACAGAGACTATCAGGAAAAATGAAACCATCTACGTCAGCATAACCATCGACTTCATTAGCATTCTGCGTTTCCATGATCTGGATGCAAGTCGGTCCCAACCAAACAATTTGAGATGACCTCCAGCGACTTCTCTGGTTCTGTCGGCAGCTATGGTGCCGCTGAAAAGTATAAATATAAACAGAGACCAGAAGATGCCAAATTGCTTGTAGTTTTCTCATCTGATCCACCTTCATTTTAATTGCTTGCTTGAGTTTACAAGTCATGGATAGAAAAACCTGTGCTCTGGTAGTTGCTGCATTGCAATTGGAGAAAATGGATGTGGCAGGACAAGGGGGTTGTTTATTCATCTTCAACATCCCAGTTCATCTATCAGCCATGATCCATTGGGGTTTCTCTCAGAACCTCGTGTCTGTACATAATCGACATAATAACTAGGTTTTGAGTCTTAAGTGCTGTAAAAACCTCTCCTAATTGGTACCCTGGATCCACCACCCGAGGGAAAAACTTCCGTGAACATGAATGAACCTTTTCGATTTCAGTAGGCAGATTGGCTTGTTAAGCAATATGAAAAGATAGATCGACTTATTATGTGATATGAATTCAAGTGTGGCATACAATATGACAGAATATTATTTACGTTGCACTTTCATGAAGAAAAAAGAAGAAGAAAAAGGCTTTATCCTTCATCGTTCATCCATTTGCATATAAAATATTCCTTTCCTTCCTTTTTCCTATTTCTAAATTAAATAAAAAAAAAAAACATAATATTTCCTACCGTTGCCATATGCAAAATTTTACTGCCTTCAACGGAATAGCTTGTGGGACAAAACCACGAGTGTCCAATTATTTGCTACGAGAATAAAATACATTTCCAACACAGAAATTCCACCCATTTTAGGAGTAGTTTTCAGCTTTAAATTTAATTTGTGGGTGGCGAATGTCATCCTGGCTTTGGATCAATCTAATTTCCAAACTGCTTGACTGGGGATCATACCCAGCTGTTTTATAATCATCCAACGTCCTCTGCAGAACTGCCTGCAAGTAGTCGAAACATCAAAAGAATTACCCAACCACAATTTACCCGCGATATGGCAAGTATTTCAAATGGGAACTCTTTTTCCATGCATGAGGGACATAACATACAAACATGGTATAAATCACATATCAGCAAGAGACATACCTGCAAGCTTGATACTGCGAGCTCTGCTGCCTTTGCAAGATCATCTGGGTGTTTCTGGATTGCATGAAGAGAAAAAATGATACGCAATAAAACACTACATGGAAAAGGAAAATGACAGACTCAAAATTGGACAAGAACAAAGATATTACATTACTCCATCCAAGCAGGAGCGCAGTCATTAGATCCCCTGTTCCCTACAAGCACAAGAAGACACATACATTGATGAGCATCTTGTAAGGAATGCCAGCATAGTTCGCTAAATCGAATGAGAATTGCAAGAAACTCAACAACGTAAGGGTTAACATTTGCAAAAATCATATTTTATTATGGAGCATCTTAGGGCATTCTTGCAAAGAAAAAATGGTATTCAATTTCTTATGAGCACATTTATGCTAAAGAGTCAAAGACTTCTTTCTCGATAATTCAAAATATTCCAACCAGAAGGGCAAAAAAGGTGGATTTAAATCACAGCTTAAGGTTTGATACGATATGGGTTAAGATGCAATGTTTGAATTCCAAAGTCCAAACTAGTTATGGCTTACATCTGTCCTGATCGATTAAGTTTCACAACAGAGTTAGCTTCACTAAAGAAGCCTTCTTATTTTTTGTGGATAGAACTATATTACCAAATCTTGATCTCTGTTATTGCTCTTTTAACCTTTGTTTTAAAAAAGTTATGAAGTCTTTATTTAGTGAAGAAGAGAATGCATCTCATCTTCCTAATGTTCTACATGAAATTACAAGAATACAAAATTTTGACATATGAATATCAAACCCCACAAAAAATAAGACAATTCACAATAGCATCAACTCAGTTGCACTTCGTCTACTTCAGAGATCCCAGGGAATTATGACCGTAAATGCAATGTGGTTACGAATAAAACATGAATTATATTAATCAGTGATTGTTTAAATTGAGTTTAAAAGCTTTGCATTTGCTTTCAGCTGAGATTTGAAAACAAAGGAAGAAATAGCTCTGATTTGGAGTATCCAAGGCAGGGGATGTTAGGCAATAAAGCAGCTAAAATATAAGGATTAAGCTTGCACTGAGACATATCAAGGACTAATCAAGCATTAATCCCAACACACAGCACTCACAGATAGGTAGTTTGCACTTTATGGAGTTAGTTTGCACTAAAGAAACTTAATGTTTAAGAGTGTCTATCATTTACCTTGAATGTGGTTGCACATCTTACCACGCTTCCAATATTCATCTATGCAATTAAGGCAACAGGAAAGAAGAAAAGAAGAAAAAAGCAGCATGAAAAATGAATTCCAGCAATCTAATGATAGCAACTCACTTGGCCATCTTGCCCCTGAGGGCTAGACAAAGCTTGCTGATTTCTTTTACAATTTTAATCATGCACTGTATATTTCCAAAATTGATTACTGTACTTTCATTTTTATTTCATTAAGATGCTACAATTCCATCATGAAATTACCAAATGTAATAATGTCTCAAACTCTCAGAGAAATGCAAAACAATCACCAAAATAGTAAGAAGAGAAAGCTAACTTTCACTTAACTAACAAGACAATGTTCTAATAGTGTTGACTAGCAAGCTAATAACATACAGATGATCTGACGCGATCCTTCACAAAAATAACACTAGAAAATATTTAGCACAAGCAAACCTAGATAATACTACTTAAAAGTCGAAGCTGAAAATAGGATAAAAATGCCAAATACTAACATGAAAAAGGTTGTGCTTCAAGCATATAACACTAGAAAATATTTAGTACCATGCACAAGCAACCCTAGATAATACTACTTAAAAGTTGAAGCTGAAAAAAGGATAAAAATGCCAAATACTAACATGAAAAAGGTTGTGCTTCAAGCACATTGTGTTAAATTAAAATAATAAATCATTACCAAAAAAGTGTTTGTGTTTGGTTCATTACAAGTCAAAATATCAAATAAGCTCACAATTAAAGAATTCTTACTGTAAAATATGCAGGAATTTTGGGTATCACAATCTTGAATTGATCAGGAGACTGGCCCTATAAAAAAACCACCGGCAGAAGCATTACAACTGTGAACAGAAACCTTATTTGTAATTCTAAATGCTGCAAAATACCAGGGGAAGAATAACATTTAAGAAATATTGGGAATTACACAAGCATACATCAAGCCCCAAAGTTTCACTATTGAACTAGAAAATTTCCGTTGCACAAATATACACACAATTTTCAACTGGTGATGCATGTTTTGCTGACAATAATATTGAGTATACTGGATAGAAGCAATGCTCTAAAACAGCCAAGAACCAAAATGACCTAAAGCTGAAAAACACAAAGGATTGGTGCCAAATTCAAGATAGCTATCAAAAAATTGACTGATGCCAAGTTTTAAGAGAGACCAATAAGAAGAAATTAGAACTTTCCTCTATAAAGATATAATTGTATATCATCTTGGCTTATTCAACCACCTTGTGCAATAAGCATCATGAAAATATCTGAACACACAATTCAGCATATCGATCAACGTGGTTATTTTCTTGGCCATGAATGAAATGGTATGTGTTGGTTACAATCAAAAGGCATGTAAAATGACAGGAAATTGTCGCCTCAGTGTATGTCTCCTAAACTTGTTGGATACAATTGAATATGCATGCATCGCTTGAAAAACATAGAAAACTTGAATATAAAAATTACATGAATGGGATTAAATTAAGGCAAGGAGGTGGAAAGTGGAAGGATTAGGGCTTGTTTGGGATTGTGGTAGCGATAGCGTTAGCGGTAGCGGTTCAAAAGGCTTTTCACTTAGAAATGCATCAAAATGAAATTTTTTTCATTTTTTAAAAATTATTTTTGACATCAGCACATCAAAACGATCTGAAAACATAAAAAAAAAATTCATTTTAAGCAAAAAAAAAATTCAAATTTTTTGGGAACACAGTGCGAACATGCTCTTAGATAAATATCATTTGGATCTAGGAATGGCAACGGATCAGATTGGAGTCGGATTTTGCTCCGCCCGACTCCGATCTGGAACATCCGCACCCATCACCATCACCAGACTTTAACTCCAACCCAATCAGATAGGGTTGAGTAGAGGAAATTTTCCACCCTAGAGTGACCGGAACCTTTTTTTTAATCAAAATTTCAAAGATAAAATCTATGGATCATAAAACCATCAAATATAGTTTAAACTTCAAATCTGTGTGTAAAATCATTAAAATACTCTATAAACAAAAAAATTGCATTCCATGCTTCACATTGAAAATTAAAATGTTTTACTAAAAATCTATACATATTTTTAAAAAATAGTAAACAAATTGGGGGGGCCAAGTCGAGGCCTCGGTCAAGTGATGCACTTACCCACACCTAACTCTGACTCCAACTCCAGTCAAACTGGGTTGGATTTTATCCAACTCCATTTGACCTTGATCAAACTGGAAAAAAAATCCAATCCAATCTGATTAAGTAACACCAGATATCCGATAGATCGGGAGAAATTGCCATGCCTCTTTGAATCTATGTCATCAAAGATGTGACTTTACACCAACTGTGAAGATATAGCAACCTTCCCTTTATATCTGATATTGGTTTTCATTTGTGTGTGTCAAATAAGATATTAGTGATACTAGAAACTGAAGTGTTTATGCCAAAAAAAAGAAGAAGTTGACTCATCCAATTAAGCATTTTAGGGAACCACGGAGAAGTACACACACAAAAAAAAAAGCAGTTGTTTTCATCAATTCATGACATATATATCCAAAAAATAGCATCTAAATAACAGCATGTGATGGCATGAAATGTGATGCTTCTACACTATCACAAGTCCTTGGATTCTGGAGAAATGAAACTGGAACCAAAATCGAAATGTAAACCCTTGACATATTACATCACATATCATGGTGCCCACCTTTTCCTTTTCATGACTGCCAATAAGAAGAAGGTGACCATCTATATTGATGCTTGTTATCACAACCTGTGAATCATCAAAATTCATGCATTACACCATATTGTTAAAGCAATAGCAACATCAAACAACATTACATGCATTTTATAACCATTTTGTTTATATAAATGTGTACACAAGGCAGTTAAAGACCATGTGGTTGATTTTTGCAACAAAAGATCTTTTCTAAGATAACCCTTTTTTCCTACAAAAAATCCTATGTTTGTAGATAAGTGAGGCAATTGACAAGAAATTGCAATCTCAATGAAAAATCTAACTTAGGATGACAATCATGCCATGAAAATGAGAAATATTGCATACAAATCATAAATCTTGTGTTATCAAGCTACCCAATAATTGGACATACAATTCACCGAAACAGGAATCCAAGGAGAGTTCCAATTTCACAATCCATTGAAGATGAATAGGTTTCAAAATAAGATCAAGATACAGTAGTTTAGCAAAACCTTTGCAGGTCCAGCAGCATGAAGCTTGTTACAAGCTTCCCGGCCATCATGTTCAGATACAATCCTGTATAGAGAATCTCATCAGAAGGCAAAAGATTGAACGAAAGAAGAAGCTATAACAAAGAGAAACAACATACTAGCCATTCCCTATTATTGCAAGACCCAGATAAAAACTTGTCAATTATCAAAAGTTTCATATTGAATAAAGATGAAACCTAGGCAGAATGAAGATATTGAAAATCTTATCTTCGTGAGGTAAAACCAGTTGATATGCAGATATCAAGTCAATTTGCATGGTTGAAGTCATTGTACATATTAACTACTTATGAAGCATGTTCCTCCAAGAGATACAAAGCATGCTACTTTTAATTTCTCATCCATAAAGAGTAGGGATTGCACATGTCCACAACTAAAGCTTCCTACCATAGTCAATAGCACAAGCAAGGTCATTCTCATATGTTACAATCTTATATGAACTACTACATCTTTTGAGAAATTCACCCCTCAAAAGGTGAAACCCTGCAAGAAAGTAGAATAAAAGCACTAATATATGGGAGCCAGAAAACGAAGAGGTGCAACATAAAAGTTTTAGCAATATTCAATTGAAGGATACATGAACAGAATGCCTAGATGTAAGTAGCTTGAACTAATAAGAATAACGCCCCCATCACAAATTAGAGTTTTTAAAGACTGCAAAATGGATGAATGAATCTGAGTCCTGGTGCCTTATTAAGATGTGAAGCCCCTTTTATGATTGAAATCTTTAGATTTCATCATATTTAAGGACTTGGGACTTTGGAGTTGGCTGTGTATAAATTTTAGAAGCTTCTGGAAATGTTTTAGTTAAGAAACCATGTGAGGTTTAACTGCTAAAATTTCCAAATGTAGACAGGATAATTGTAATTCCATTATCTCACATTTAACATATACCAGTCATGGACTAATTTGTTATATATTCCCTAGTCTCAGTTTCACAGATTGTTCAACATAAAACTAGGAATGCTAGTAAGAAATTCACAGAATCATATAGAATCAAAATTTTCACTTCACCATTCTATTGTATGTCATCGACAAATACCTGAATCCAGTCAATTGTTCTGCTTCAAATTGGTTAGGGGTCAGCATTGAAGCCACTGGAACAACCTGCAACATGAAGGTCACCCACTTTGTCACCATTACATCAACTTTATCACTTACCTTCGCATCAAAAATTTATTAAGCAAATCAAACCATTATCTAGATCAAATGAAGAATTATTTTCTCCTCAACTTGTTTAATCAAAATGATCCACCCAACTCAATTGAGGGTAAAGTTTTGCATATTGCTTCCACATAACCCAGAGATTTCAAACTTTGCCCAAGATTCTAGTATAGAATAAAACATAGGCATGCCAACAGGTGTAACACTTGGACTGCTCACCTTCTCACGATATACTTCAACCAACTCTGGCGGAACATAAAGCTTCCCTTCATCACCCAGAACAGGATCACAAACTAAAAAGAAAAATAACATCATGGACAGACATTCTATATTTCATTTGAATAAAGAAGACAAAAAATGGAAAATATGTATGGTGTAACAATGACCTCCTTTCTATTTTTACAGCAGAGCTAAAGTGAAAAACACAGAGTAGGGAATCTATCTGTATAGACAAGACAGGACTTTATTAGAGGCCTTACTAGCACTACAAATACCAGCTTGAAGTCCACAAAGTTCATTGGACCAGTTTCTTTTAAACTTACCATGGATAGAAAAGAAATTATAGCCATTACAACTCTTCTGTTGATATTATGACTGGCTTTAGTTTCACCATGATCACTCACATGCAGACAAGGATCTATATATAGACAAAGTTGTTAACAAATACAACAATATTTCTGGCCAATTCAAAGGTATCTTCACTCAGCTTTACTAGTCATGGATATGCATATCACATAACCTTTGAGCTCACATGCACATGTGGTATAAAGATGATGATTCTTTAAAACAAACAGGTAAGTTGTCTAATGAACATAGTAAGAAGCACACACTGTAGTCAAAGTCAATTCAGGTAGTTGAAAATCCGCGGGTTTATTCTGGAGGTAGGAGGAAGCAAAGAGCAAACATGCTGGAATAATCCACTCACCATATGTAAGTTTTGGATTTATAGAACGAAGCTTCTTGACAACTTCCAATACGGTGTTCAAGAATGAAACAGAACCAATATAGCCTGCAAAATAACAGCAAAAACTAATCCAAATAAATAGAAGAAGAATTTTCTCATTAATTAAATAAATAAAATAACACAGCAATTCATTTGGCATGCCTGTTAATAAATGAGTATAATACAGCAAGTCATTTGCTTTGAGGCCTTCCATTAGCTCCCATAGTTGCTGTCCATTTAAAACTTGTCCTTTAAAGGTTGGATATCCTGTTCAATTTTCAGATCCATTAAACATTAACTGACCTGTAATTTGGCTAGGGGACCATGCCTGAATTATACAGATTGACAAGCATCGCACCGTATATCTGAGACTGATTGAGTGAAGTAGTATAAGCAGCTTGCCTGTGTGATTTGAGAACTGTACTGAATTGACTGGATCAACATCATAGCCCAATAGTTGGAGAGGAAAGACAGCTGATTTATTTCCAACATATCCCTAAATGGAAATAGACAATACAAATGTTAATATGGGAATAGAATCTACCAAATCTAAAATCATGCCAACAGTGCACATTAAGAATGCATTTGAAAACTACAGACACCATGGCATGTATAACTACCTGGATGAACAACATGATATCCCTGACCTACATAAGCCATAGGAACCACTACATTGTAACCTCAATGGAATGATACATTAGGTTCTATATGATAGATTCAGCTTGAACATATATCAGGAACGTTTGGACTGTACTCAGACATGCGAACTAAAAGTATAATGTCCAACCCTCCCACTAAGATTGCCTTTTCATCTGTTTGCAAAATATGTTCTTTCATAAAGAACATCACTAGACAATAAGGCACTATATATCCCTTTTTGTCCATGGATTACGATGATTAAACTTAATCTTGACATGATTAAGATGAACTGA
>Ga0307513_10010849_pt1 | contig 11380 bp, 6 predicted proteins | sample 15_EM_MG_FD_202174 | JGI IMG/M metagenome (GOLD analysis project Ga0307513, IMG submission 202174) | Populus trichocarpa ectomycorrhiza microbial communities from riparian zone in the Pacific Northwest, United States - 15_EM | ecosystem: Host-associated > Plants > Roots > Unclassified | place... | reverse complement strand
GCGACCAGAATCTCGAGACTAACCACAGTGAGGTCGATACCGCCCCAGCGTCTATCGGCCTTGGCATATTCCCGCTACAGCTTGGAAAACGGCCCCGTTCCGTACGTGGCGCCGAATATGCGGTCGGGCCGATCCAAAGTGGGGCAGAAACGCGCTCGGCGAAGATGACTCGTACGGGGCGTGCACGAAGAAGCAGTTCCAGAGGAAGGAGCCTTCGAAGATAAAGTAGGTGAGAGGACACGGGCTTTTGTGCCGCTGTGGCAGAGCGCGTAGAGAGGATGCATTTGCAGCTGCTAGGACTGCCACTGTCCCGAGGAGTGAGAAACCCGTCGTTTGGTCGATTTGCAGCGGCGCTGGCGAGCTGGCTGGCATCCTTAAGCACCGACACCTATATCTGCAGCTGGAGGTGAGTGGAAAGATTTACAACTTTGGTAGCTTCGTGTGCGCACAACAACGCGGGAATTGATCGAAATCGTACGAGGTCGACATTCGTGTGAATATTGCTACCGCTGTGGTCGGTCGCCGCAACGTGGGAGCACTGAGGTGAAGGTGAGATACCCCACGCTCACGGTCGGTACGCATGGATAGAACATGGCGCATGAGATCATATATAACGTGACAAACTTTCAATACACGTCTGCAAAATCGAAAATAAATAAATAGAATCATTTAATCAAGGAACAGGCAAGCGGGTGGAACGCAGGCAACGATGAGACGAGAAGTGTAGGAAGAGATGCACGTGCAAAAAAGGATACACCGTCGTATCTCTTCCCATCTCTCAATCGGATGTTCAGCTCGGTGACTTCCTTGACATTGGCCACTTAGACATTGGCCGCTTATCACGAATGACATCTGGTATACTTAGCGAGGTACTCTGTCATCTCTGCAATGATGGGCCCCTTGCTCTTCGACATCTGCTTTTTGCTTCAAAGGGCTCTACTTTGCAGCAGTCAATGATGCCTCTCTGTGGTCGACTATATCCTTTGATACTGAATTTTTCGATCACTTTTGGGGACGGCCAGTCGAGCAAGTTGAGAGCTTCACCGAGCAATGTCTCCGTCGGAGTAGTTCACTTCCCCTCTGCATTCGTATATTTCGTGACGTTGGTGATCTTCTCCCCCCTCTGCGGGCATTGAGAAATCCCCAATACAGGGGCTCTGCAAGATGTACCTATCATGGTGGAAGGGGTAGTGTGCCTGCCGAGAAGATTTTAGCTTTTCTCCCCAAGGAGCTACCGGCTCTGCGACATCTCTCTCTCTCACTTTAAGGATCTAAAAAATGGATCCCAATTTCCAAACTGCCCTGTGCTTGAGAAAGTAGAAATGTTGGCTCATTCGGGGCCCTGTCCTTCTCTCTGGGGGACAAACCTTGCACATGTCACTACCCTCTCCTTTGGGAATCATGCTAATTGGTACTATTATGACATAGCCACACTTTCACTATTTCCTGGGCTCCGAGATCTCACCCTAGTTACCACGAATTCGGGCCAGCCTTGGATACTTCATCTCTCCAACCCAGTACTACCGTTTCAACACCTACAAACCCTCAGACTTCGTGGGAACTTGCCACCAGTCGCTCCTCACCAGGCTTGTGGCCCCTGCTCTGGAAACGCTGCATATTGAGGCAAATGATTTTGGCGAGACATCCACTTCTGTCCTGAGGGATTCACTTCGTTGCTTCTGTTTGCACCTGTATGCACTCTTCCCAGAGGCTGTCACTCGTACAGTGCCACCATGGGCAACAAATCTCTCAAAGCTTGTGCTGAAATGCACCAGGATCAAGAAGCTCTTCGTGTCCAAATGGATGGAAGAGGAATGCATAATGTTTTTGGGTCACTCTCATGTTGTCCTCCATGTCCTCTAGCTATAGGGTGCTGGTACACTACGACAAGTGAACTCCATATGACGCAATTGATCTAGATCCACAGAAATTCTGTATGAACATCAGTTGTCTATATATATTTGACAAGTGTTCATTCTGTGTAATTCATTCAACATTGTGAGGCTCATTCAATTCTGCGGCACAATCTGCTGAGACCATCACCCATTCTCTGTACGATTTAAACTAGTCGATTTGGAGGTAGCAAGGGGGAGTACACTCTCAAAACAATAATCATAGTTGTATAGGCGAATTGACACAGTCAATGAATGATGAACGTTGGTTGACAGTTGAAGAAGTACGGCAGAACGGTGGTCCTCGAGTGACAAAACAAGCGACGCGGAAGGAAATGATTTGATTCTCGGTTCTCTCGGCGACCATGTGAATGCCCCGGATTAGTACCTGAGACATCTGACATTCCGCACTCAGTTTCTTTTACTCCCCACAACTCCCCACAGAACGATCCTCAGTCGACTCTGCCTCTCTGCCTCTAAGCGTTTCTTTATCTCTACTCAGCTCCTTCATCGTCTACCAGAACCGTTGCAAGTAAGCCCTTTACCTTTTTATTTATTTATCTGTCCTCGTTACTGACCCTTCCTTCCCAGTGCCCAAGAACGTCTACAACCTCGATCCGGTCTTTTTCGAGGCGTGCCTCGATGCCTCCAAGCAAACCGGGAAAGCTAGCTTCTCACCCGCTGCCGCCAAGTTCCACAAGCCCGACGTCGTGTCTGCACGGTCCCGTCTCACTCCCCACTACCCGGACGCCTTCACAGACTTCCATGGAACGGCCAGCGAGGCCCCATGCATCTATAAGACGGGTCCAGCCTGGCCTAAACGCGAGGGCGGCCCGCACGCGCAGGCCTATATCCGCACGATGCGCCCCGTTCACGGCCACCCCATCACACCCGCCTGGCGCGGGATCCTCAAGGATGCCCAGGCATACCTGGACACTGAGCTCAGTGTCAAATTCACCGCGATCATGGGCTTCGGCTTTGCCAACGCTAGGGAGAAGTCCCCCTTTTGCCCCCTCCTCGTGATCATCGGCGTGCCGCCCAACTCTCTCGCCTTCGAGGCCGCAAAGAAGGCCGCCGACTACGTCAAGGGCACGATCCTCAGCCAGGCCGGCTTCCCCAACATCGACGTCGCTGTCCGAGAGTGGACGACGACCCTCTCTGGTCGTGGCCCGAAGCTCCGGTCCCTCAATCCCCTCGTCGACTCCGTCGCCGAGTTCCACCATCCCTTTACGTGCACGCTAGGCCTCTCCATCGCCCCGTCCAAGACGCCCTACTACGAGGGCACGGTCGCCCTCTACTTCCGCCGCGGCAGTGACAACGATGACGTCCTCGCTATCACGGCTGCCCATGTCGCTCGCCCTCCCCCTGTGCACCGCAACACGGGCATATCGCCCCCGAATAGCATACGGCACCGCGAGGAGATTATCGCGCTTGGCAGCAAGGCCTACGAGGACGCCACCACCGACATCATGTCCAGGATTGGCACGCTCCACGAAATCAACGATTCGTTGCAGAGCAACATCCGCAGGCTGGGCCGGCTCCAGGTCAAAGGCGGGGGGAATGCCAAGGCGGTCGCCACGTCACTCCTGCAGGCCGAGTACGAGGTGGAGAAGACAGAGAGGAACATCGAATGCTTGGATCGGATCCACACCGACGTGACGAAGCTCATGACCAACCCAAAGCAGCGACCCATCGGCTTTATCCTCCACGCCGACCCCATCGGTGCCACCGACGGATCCAACGGGTGCACGCTTGACTGGGCCGCTATCCAGCTCTCCAAGGACGCGTTTGACTGGGCCAACTTCAAGGGCAACAAGGTTTACGTCGGTACGTTTTCCCATCTCGTCTCGTCCCAGTTCCTCGTTGACTGACTAACCCATTACTATTATCCTGCAGGTGGCAAGATCAAGGAAGAGGAATATCGTGACCTCATGTTCCCCAACCACTCGGACCGGGTTGGCTACCAATACCCGCAGGACGGCCTCCTCCAGGTCTTTGACGTCGTCCCGGAGAGCGAGATCCGCCAACCCAAGCAACTCGACACCCACGGCTACAACGCGATGCCAGTCATCAAGAACGGCTTGACCACGGGCACAACCGTGGGCTGGGTCAACGGACTCGAGTCTCTCGTTCGCTACTACCCCGATCACGAGCTCGAGTTCACCGCGTTAGAGACCACCATCCTGTCCTACGGCGGGCGTGGCGCCTTCTCTGAAAAGGGAGACTCGGGTGCCATTATCCTCGACAGAGGAGGCCGTATCGTCGCCATGCTCACCGGTGGTGGTGGTACGGCCGGTGAGAACGACGTTACCTTTGGGACTGCATGGTACGACCTCGAGCCGCACATCAAGAAGACCCTGCCCGGCTGCTTCCTCTACCCACCCGTCCCCGACGACTAGGTTCGTGCGTCTCTTCTCTACCTTAACTTTTCTCGCGCATAAATAACGCCCGTCTCTCCTCGATACACAGGCGTAGCATCGCGAGCTGGCGCTCGACGCGCAACGGGCTCGTCGCCGAACCCACTCACCATCGTATAGTCTTCCCTTTTTCTCGTCTGGTCCTTTTTTTTTTTTTTTTTTTTTCGTTTTTCCGCCTTTCTGTTCTCCTTTCCGTTCTCGTTATTTATTTGCTCGTTGTCGACGCCGATGCGGTGGACTGCTGTCTAAGTTCGTCTTATTCTTTTCCCTTACTCTCGGCACATAACTGACGCCGTCTCTCCTCGATTCGTAGGTAGGCTGCGACGTGAGCTACTCCCCAACATACGCCACTTTTTCCTCTTTCTCGTCTCGTATTACTTGTTCTTCTCCCTTTACGTCTCCTTATTTATACTCGTTGTCGATGCTGACACCGTGGCCTGCTCTCTAGGTTCGTCTTGTTCTTGATTGACTCACCGACCCGTCGTCTAGGTCCTGGGCGAGTCGGTTCGTTGTTGGTCGGCCCTTGTACGGTATCGGTTTTCTGCTTCTCGGACATTCGCAGCGTACTTATCTTTTTGTCAAGCCTTTGCTACTATCACCATCACCCCTCCCTACTCCCCACTCCGCGCGTTTTCTAAACCCCCACTCCATTATCTACATCTTGATACTTTGGGCTTATAGTATTCATATGTGTTCTAACTTGTGTGCGATTAAGTAAAGGTTCAGTACCGAAGGTAAAGCTTGACGTGGTAACTACAAAGGCTGAGCTACAAAGGGTGAGGCCAAAAGAATTTCGCATCAGAGCTATACCTGCTGTCATAGTAGTAACACAACACAGAAAGGTCTGTAGATTGCGTGTCATGCCCTTAAATATGTCATGCCCAGGCCTCAATTCCTAGTTTAGCAGGTGATAATACATACTCTTGATACTTGAAGTCATTGAATCCATGACCTTAATTCCTAAAATAGAAGGCAATGATACATGCTCTTGAGCAATACAAGGCATTTGTAGTATATGATGGATGCTTATTTGAGTTGGGAAAAATGGCCTGTCACTACTGTAGGTGGCTGGTCACTTGGCCAGGCATTGGGTCGATATGAGGTCAATGCAAAAGCCTGCGAACGCAAGCGCCAGAAGAGACTACTGACAGCCGTACAGCTCCCCTGTAGCCAACACAACCATCCAGAACCACTTGCCGTTATCAACGCCTTTCCTCCCTAGGTGATTCCATTCTCTGCGCCTGACCATTTCCACGTACCAAAGCGCCAACGACCGGCGACAAACACGGTCAGAATCTCGAGACTAACTACAGTGAGGTCGGCATCGCTCCACCGTCTATCGGCCTCGGGATATCCCCGCCACGCTTGGGAAACGGCCCCATTCCGTACGTGACGCCAATGGGCCGATCCAAAAAGTGGACGCTGGGGGGAGAAACGCGCTCGGCGAAGATGAATCGTACGGGGCGTGCACGAAGAAGCAGTTCCAGAGGAAGGAGCCTTCGAAGATAAAGTGGATGAGGGCGTCGAAGAGGTTCAGATAGAGAGGACGCGGGCTTTTGTGCGGCTGTGGCGTGGCAGAGCGCGTAGAGAGGATGCATATGCAGCTGCTAGGACTGTTATTGTCCCGAGGAGTGAGAAAACCGTCGTTTGGTCGATTTGCAGCGGCGCTGGCGAGCTGGTTGGCGTCCTCGAGCACTGACACGTATCTCTGCGGCTGGAGGTGAGTGAAAAGATTTAGAACTTTGGTAGCTTCGTGTGCGCACAACAACGCGGGGATTGATCGAAATCGTACGAGGTCGAAATTCGTGTGAATATTGCCACCGCTGTGGTCGGTCGCCGCAACGTTGGAGCACTGAGGTGAAGATGAGATACCCCACGCTCACGGTTGGTACGCATGGATGGAACATGGCGCATGAGATCATATATAACGTGACAAACCTCCAATACACGTCTGTAAAATCGAAAATAAATAAATAGGACCAATCTAGGAACAGGCAAGCGGGTGGAACGCAGGCAACGATGAGACGAGAAGTGTAGGAAGAGGTACACGTGCAAAAAAGGGTACACCGTCCATGGTGCTGCTATGAATGGATAGGTCGAGGCAAAACTGCAGCAAGGAGAGTGTGGGTTGGAATGAGAGGGCGGGATTGTGAATGAGAGAGGAATATGCTATGGGTAACGAGAACAGGGCTTGCTTACTTGCTATCACTGGTGGTAGATATATGGACAAGAAAGAAATTGCGCGGGTGGGCAGAGTGCAGATGAGGAGACGTGCTCGTGTAAAATGGGATGGGCGCAGAGTCTATGTCATGTGCAAATCCTTGAGGCGCAGTCCAAAATCCACCTCATCCTTCTTCATATCATGGCGAGTCACATATTGCGCACCAAAATCCCTCGTGAACGAGGTCATCACGGGGACAGCGTTATTCGGGTTGAACACAGGCGCCTCTGAGGGGTTGTCGCGCGTCTACAACCTTAACATCGGTGGTCCAATCTCGCCACCCCCTCCGCCGTCCTCGAGCTCGTCTCTACTAACCAGCTCCCTCCAAACGCCCGTCATGCTCCCCAGACGCCTTCTTACGCCCTCCAGCCCACGGTCGCTGGCTCGGACGGTGTGGTGAACCAGCCGCAAAACACTCTGCTCGATCCCCACTCGAAATACTCTCCCTCAGCGACCCCAGAGTCCCAGACGCAATGCAACATGCCCATCTAGATCGTAAGATCACCCGCTGTCCGGCTTCCACGACCCTCCAGCCGATTTCCCCCCCTCCCTTGGCCTGTTTTCAGGTTCGCGATTCACTTTTTCAGCTCACCCGGATATATTTCTCATTTTCAACAGCCATCCCGGCCCTGGATTATCTCCACCGCGGCCGTAGCTCCCTTCTTCAAGCGTCCGCCCTCGTATGTCGCTCGAGCTTGACGACAATGAACCCCTCACGCAGCTTCCGAGCATCTTCTCTGACGTCTGTTCCCTAGACACGCCTTCAACGCCTTACATGGCCAGTGATCTCTGTGTTTCCTAGCCCGTCGCCACCGACCACAAGCTTCCCGCCCTTCAACTCAACCCCACCGAGGCCACAGCACATCCAGCATGCCTCTTTCTCCTCGGGGCCTGCAGAGGACGTGTCCGACTCTGAAGATTCAAATGGATCCCTTCCAGGTCCTTCGCAGACGATGGAAATCCGCGACGATACCATATGGAAGACGTTCAACGTGTCCAGCCGGCCCCCTCCATCGTCGCTCTTCTCCCCCGCGCCGATCCGCCTGCCCCGGTGCCCCCTCGAGCACCCAAACCCCATATTGGTCACATTGGTTCCAATCACATTTGGGCGGTAGGGCAGGTTGATGGGAACCGGAGCAAGTCAGATAGTCAATGTGTGTCCCCTTCAGGCGACTCTCCCCAAATAGTCATTGACAACAGGCCCCCGTTCTATACTGCCGATGGCTTGGTCCGTACAGAGTGTCAGCGCACTTTCCCACGTCTCAATGACGCCAATCGGCATTATTCCACCAAATATGACAAGCCTATCCCATGCCCCAATCCTGGATGCCGCGATACATTCCCTCGCCGCTCAGACTACCTCGTGCGCCATCTCTTCTGCAACAGCGCGTGTATGACAAAGGCATCGGAGATAGACACAAGTCCCGAAGTGCCCATGGAATGGTGCCACAGGCGGGACCCACCCAAAAGCAGGTCGATCATCAAGAGCGCGTTGGAGAAAGTCGTCAAGTTGAGGATCCAATCCAACGGCCTACAAAGGGCTACGATTACGAAGAGGGCCCGACATCCTCGCGAAATCGATATAGTTGATGACAGTTGGAATGAATCGGGTTGTACACGTATCATGATTGCCGAGTTGGGTTGATTTTTTGCTCTTTTTTCGTTCTTCTCTCTTCTCAATATCATCGTTTGCAACGAACTCGCTTTCTGTTTTCTTTCATATCTCTCCCCTCTCGTGCTTCCTACGCCTCATTCTCATCTTACGATAAGCGTGTAGCACTAGACCACTTTACCTCTTCACTTTGTTATAGGACCTGTCTGAATATATATTCCTCCTCACCTACACGACGTGCGAACACACTAACCACTCGGACAAGGCTCAGTTACCCATCTCGACCAAACTAGGGTTTCTTTGCACGACACTCCAGCTCGAGGGTGACCGATACGTCCCTGTTGGTCGTAGAGGTATTAATGTTGTTTTCCTCGCGATTGGTTCTCTCAAATTCGGCATCACCCGGTGGGCGCAGCCTGGCGAGGCGGTGCAGGAGCCAAATATTTGTCCAAGAGAACGAGTCGGGTCAAATCTCCTAACGATTGCGCCCTCAATCCTCCTATCCTCATCGTCCACTCTACATGGCAGATCCATTGAGCCTGACCACAGGGATCATTTCCCTCCTCACTTTGGCAATAAAGCTCGTCGCTGGTGCGGCTGGCTTGATCGATAAGACCATCACCGCTCATCGCGAGGCAGCCAATGAGTTACAGGCCCTGCAGAGGGATCTTGAGCGACTTGACAGGGAAATGGATCAAATTCACGATAAACTTCAATTTTTGGCCACCGATACTAAGGACCGCGCATTTAAGAAACTCCTTCAACAGTGGGTTCTGTTTAGCTAGCCTAACTTGAAGTAGCACTCACGACAAGCCAGCATGCGTGGGAAGAGAGCAATTCGGACCCTTTGCAGCGCTCTTGACGAGACTTACGCCATCCTCGAGCAGCTCACGGATCGCGCTGAGTCGGAAAAGTCGAATTTAGAGTCTATCGCTCTGCCTGCCAATGAAAAATCGCTGGGATATGTACAAGCGATACTCAGGCACAATTTCTCGCCATCCAAGGTCGCCGATCTCGTATCCAACCTCCAGGGCATGCAGGTTGAAATACGGGCATGCCTCGAGAAACTCGAGAGTACATTCAGACATGTCCAAGATCTCTATGACTTCACCAACAATCGCCTCGAGCGTATTTCGACGTCCACGTCGGGTGTCTCAACATCCACAATGCTTACTGCTCGGATCAAATTGGCTGGATGGCTCGAACGACGCGAGAGATTATGGAAGCTTTCCAGCCGAAGCACATCCACTACAGTGAAACTAGAACGACGAGATTCTGTGTTCATGTCTCAATCGGATGTTCAGCTCGGTGACATCCTTGACACTGACCACTTATCGCGAATGCCATCTGGTGTACTCAGCAAGATCCTCTCTCATCTCTGCAATCATGGGCCCCTTGCTCTTCGACACCTGCTTTTTGCTTCAAAAGGGCTCTACTATGCAGCAGTCAATGATGCCTCTCTGTGGACGACTATATCCTTTGATACTGCATTCTTCACGCACTTTCGGCGACGGCCACTCGAGCAAGCCAAGAGTTTCACTGAGCAATGTCTCCGTTGGAGTAGTTCACTTCCACTCTGCATTCGCATAGATTGTGATGATGCATTTGGTGATCTTCTCCCTGGCCCTCTGCGAGCATTGAGCAATCCCAAATACTGGGGCTCTGACAGATGTACCTCGCTTATATGGGATCGTGATACATGGGATAAAGTGACTGCCAAGACGTTTATAACTCTGCTCCCCAAGGAGCTACCGTCCCTGCGACATCTCTCTCTCACTCGCTTTGAGGATCCAACAGATGGAATCCAATTTCCAAACTGCCCTGTGCTTGAGAAAGTAGAAATGTTGGAGCATAGTAAACCCTGTCCTTCTCTCTGGGGGACAAACCTCGCACATGTCACTACCCTCTCCTTTGGGAATCATGTTGGTTGGGTAGATTATGACATATACACACTCTCACTATTCCCTTCGCTCCGAGATCTCACCGTATTTACCAGGAATTCGCGCTATTCGCTCCATGGTCTGGTGTTTAGTAACCTCGAACCAGCACCACCGTTTCAACACCTACAAACCCTCAGAATTCGTGGGTACTTGCCACCAGAACTCCTCACCAGCCTTGTGGCCCCTGCTCTGGAAGCGCTGCATATCGAAGCAAATAATAAGGGCCACACATCCACTGCTGTTCTGCGGGATTCATTTAGTTGTCTCTGTTTGCACCTATATGCGCTCCTCCCAGAGCCTGTCACTCGTACGGAGCCACAATGGGCAACAAACCTCTCAACGTTGGTGCAGAAATGCACCAGGGTTGAGACACTCTTCGTATCCAAATGGATGGAAGAGGAATGCATAACACTATTGGATGGCTCTAATGTTATCCTCCATGTTCTGTAGCTGCAGGGCGCTGTCCACTACAAGGTGTTACCCCATATGACGTAATTGGTCTATATTCTGTATGGACCTTGGTTTGTACATAGTTTTGATAGGAGAGTGCCTATTCTGTGTCCTTCATTCAAAATTGCACTCCTCATTCAATCCTGCGACACACCGTTGCTAAGACCATCATCGAGTTCCCTATATAGCACAACGGCTGGAAGTAACTGTTCCAGGGGTAAATAAATTGGGAATAATCCGAAAAAAACGATTTGCAATGTGGGAAATACATAAGATAATCCATAATTTTTCTACTACTATTGATGGCCTATATATGGGAGATACTCGGACTCTACAATGACTAATCCTTAGTTACACCACTGTATATTAGTGCGACAATACAGGCAAATTCAGCAGCTATTCAACAAGCTATTCAACAACTAATCCATAGTTATTATCATGTCCTATTGTTGTGATTTTCAGGGTATATTCCAAATCTATACCACACCTTGTCACATTAAGACTCCTGCCCAATCCTTTGCAAAAATACAGCATGTTTCCCCAGCTATTTATATAATATTCAAGTGTTTATATAGCCATATTCCTGAAAATTTCCCATCGTTATTCCAAGCACCCGCCACAACCTATTCCACATGATGTCATGGGACGATTGATTGGCTACTCTGCACCTATTCTGCACCTATTCCACACAAAGAAAATGGCCCTGCAATTCCCCAACCTTTGTGATAAAACGCGGGATGTACCATCGCGAGTTACTGATAGGGGGCACGGGGAATAGTCTTGACTAGAGGTAGAGTAAGGAGGTGAGGTTGTAGTGGACTGTAACGTCGAAAGAAGAGTAATGAGTA
>Ga0307513_10010848_pt1 | contig 11381 bp, 9 predicted proteins | sample 15_EM_MG_FD_202174 | JGI IMG/M metagenome (GOLD analysis project Ga0307513, IMG submission 202174) | Populus trichocarpa ectomycorrhiza microbial communities from riparian zone in the Pacific Northwest, United States - 15_EM | ecosystem: Host-associated > Plants > Roots > Unclassified | place... | reverse complement strand
TCGAGGTGCAGGCCGCGGTCGACGAGGCGCGCGCCCGGCGGGAGGCGGCCGAACAATCGATCGGCGACCTGGAGGTGCAGCTCACCGACGCTCGCGGGAACGTGGCCGAGCACCAGGAGGCCGTCGCCGTCGCGGCCGCCGCCAAGCGTGCCGCCGAGGGGGAGCGCAACGCGGCCGCCCGGCGTCTCGCCGAGCTGGGCGCGGCCGCCCGCTCGGCCCGGGCCGAGTCCGAACGGCTCGGCGCCTCGCGGCAGAAGGCGGAGGAGGCCCGCGACCACGACCTGGCCGGCCTGGTCGAGCTGGAGGAACGGCTGCGCCTGGCCGAGGCCAGTCCACTCGACGAGGAACCCTCCACCGCCGAACGCGACTCGCTCGCGGGCATGGTGCCGCCGGCCCGGCAGAACGAGATGGAGGTACGCCTGGCCGTGCGTACCGCCGAGGAGCGGGTCTCGTCCATCTCGGGCCGCGCCGACTCGCTGCTGCGTCAGGCCAACGCGGAACGCCAGGCCCGGGAACGCGCCGCCGCCCGCCGGGCCGCCCGGGCCCGCGGCGCGGAGATCGCCAAGGCGGTGGCACTGGGCGCGGCCGAGGCGATGAGCCGGGTCGCGGTCTCATTGGCCACGGCCGTCGAGGTCCGCGACGAGCTCGCCCGGGCACGCACCGCCCGCGAGGCGGAGCTGCAGGAGGTACGAGCCACCGCCAAGCGACTGCTCGCCGAACTGGAGCGGCTCACCAGCGAGGTACACCGTGACGAGGTGGCCCGCGCCGAGCAGCGGATGCGCATCGAGCAGCTGGAGGCGAAGGCGGCCGAGGACTTCTCGCTCGACGTGGACACGCTGATCACCGAGTACGGCCCGGACCAGTGGGTACCGCCGACCCAGGTCGAGGTCACCGCGGCGGAGGCGGCCGGCGAAGAGCTGCCGGCGTCGGTGCCGTACCACCGGCCGACGCAGGAGAAGCGGGCCAACAAGGCCGAGCGCGACCTGGCCCTGCTGGGCAAGGTGAACCCGCTGGCGCTGGAGGAGTTCGCCGCGCTGGAGGAACGCTTCAAGTTCCTGTCCGACCAGCTCGAGGACCTCAAGGCCACCCGGCGCGACCTGCTCACCGTGGTGCGGGACGTGGACGACCGGATCCTCGAAGTGTTCACGTCGGCGTTCGAGGACACCGCCCGCGAGTTCCAGGCCGTGTTTCAGGTGCTGTTCCCGGGCGGTGAGGGCCGGCTGGTGCTCACCGACCCCGAGGACATGCTCACCACCGGCGTCGAGGTCGAGGCCCGGCCGCCGGGCAAGAAGATCAAGCGGCTGTCGCTGCTGTCCGGTGGGGAACGCTCGCTGACCTCGGTGGCCATGCTCTGCGCCATCTTCCGCGCTCGGCCCAGCCCGTTCTACATTCTGGACGAGGTCGAGGCGGCCCTGGACGACGTCAACCTCGGCCGCCTGATCACGCTCTTCCGGCAGCTGCGGGAGAAGAGCCAGTTGGTCATCATCACGCACCAGAAGCGCACGATGGAGGTCGCCGACGCTCTCTACGGCGTCACCATGCGCGCGGGTGTCACCCAGGTGATCAGCCAGCGCCTCAACCGCGAACCGGAAGATTGAGCCGGCCCGGTCTAGTAGCCGGTCGCGCCGTCGATGCGTTCGCGGAGTAGGTCGGCGTGGCCGTTGTGGCGTGCGTACTCCTCGATCATGTGTAGGTAGGCCCAGCGCAGGCTGATCGCCGCGACGCGGGACGTGCTGAACACGTGGTCGAGGGGCAGGTCGGCGATCGCCTTGCGGGCCAACTCGATCTCGGCGCGGAACGCGGCGTGGTTGGCCTCGGCGTCCGCGTCGGCCACGTCGTCGAAGTCGCCGTCGAGGTTGTCCGGGAAGCAGTAGACGTCCCCGACGTCTTGCCCGGCGGCCCTGGTGCGGAACCAGCTGCGTTCCACCTCGGTCATGTGCCGGATCAGGCCGAGCAGCGTCAGGTTGGAGGGCTCGACGGCGGCGAGCTTGAGTTGTTCGGCGGTCAGGCCCTCGGCCTTGCGCAGCAGGGTCTGCCGGTGCCAGTCGAGCCAGCCCTCGAGCAACGTCCGCTCGTCGCCGGTCTTCGGTTCGGTAATGCGGTGCGCCGCGGGCGCGGTCCAGGTCGTCATGAGCCAATCGTGGTGGACGGGTATGACAAAGCGCACCCCGTTTAGAGCGGCCGGCCCGGGCCTCGGGCGCGGCCCAGGAGCCGTGATGACGTCCCGGACCGCGCCCTCGGTCTCACCGAGCCGCTTTACGCGTCTTCAGCGGGAATCTTGTGTATCTGGTCGGCCGGAACGAGGGAGACGACCTCGCTCGGCTCGGTAGTGAGGTACAGCGCCTGGTATTTGTGTGCGGCCCAGACGGCATGCGCCCTCGACATGTCTTTGTCGGTCAGTAGCAGGGTCCCGGCCATATCGCTCGCCGTCTCGCTGTCCAGGTCCAGGACCGTGGTGCCGACCAACGTGGTGAAGAGGTAGATGAGTGCCGCCTCGTGCCTATCGTCCTGAGCAGCGGCATAGGCCTCGGTCAGCGCCGCGGCCGGGATGCCGAAATAGGCGCCTTCGTCGGCGACGTCGACAAGCAGTTCGCCGACATGAACGTGCCCACGGGCGTAGGACTGGAGCGCGGAGCAGTCCAGCACCGCGCGGATCTCCATCGGGGTTTCGGTGTTGTTCATCGGGGCTCCGGAAGGCGTCCGGCCTCGAGGGCCTCCAGATACCGCTTGCTCTCCGCGCGCTGCTCCTCGGTCAGCGGGCGAAGCCTGCCGCGAGCTGCAGCAATGCCTTCGTCGGTGAGATTGAAGCCCGCGGTTCGCAGCGCCGCTGTGACGGCTGCGCCACGCTCCATGCGCTCTCGCACCGCGCTCGTGACGATCGCTGAACTGTTGGGATGTTTGTCGAGGTATTCCGCGACATCGTCGGGAAGACTCACCGTGATTCTCCTCGTCATACTCGAATCATACCGGATGGATCGCACACATGTGCCAACGAATCGAACGGACGGCGTCAGTCGTTCTGTAGATACAATACAACGACCGGCCGGTATGACCAAGAGGAAACTTCAGTCGTGTAGCGAGACCCGTGCGACCTCGAACAGATGTCCGTCCTTCGAGGTGCCCTCGATCTGGACGACCGCCCGATCCCCCCGGTGCCGCAGCGTGCCCACCGCATTCCCGAAGTACGGCCCGGCCAGCCGCCGCCACCGCAGGGCCGGCCGCTTTACCCCGGCCGACCGCGCCAGCCCCCGGGTGACCCGCGCGGCCACCCGGGACCAGCTGAATCGCATGAACGGCCGCATCATGGCCGGCACCTGGTTGTGGATCGGCGAGCAGGTCAGCTGGTGCACCGGCGTGCGGACCGCGGGCCCCAGCGAGGCCCGGGCCACGTACGAGTGATGCACGTCGCCGGAGAGCACGCTGATCGAGGCGGGTGCGGCATAGGCGCCGCCGGCTCCGACGCGGTGCCCCGGTGCGCCCTCGCCGCCCTCGCCCAGGCGGCGGAACAACTCGACCAGGGCGTCGAACGACCGGGTGAACGCGGCCCAGTGTTCCAGGTCGAACGTCCGCCGCACCTTCTCGCCGTACGCGGCCGGGCGGGTCCGGGCCGAGTCGGCGAGGCGCTCGTTCCAGGCCTCCAGGTGGTGGATGGCGGGCGGCATCAGCCACGGCAGCGACGAACCCACCACCAGGTGGTCGTAGTCGCCGTGGGCCTGGTCGAGGAACCAGCCCCACTCCGCCGCCGGCAGCACCTGGCGGTCGCCGGTGCTGAGCACCCGGTTGCAGCGGTTGTCCAGCATCACCAGGCGGGTGCGGCCCACGTCGAGGGCGAAGCTCCACTGGTACGGCCGATCGGTGTTGTCCGCCGACTCCGGGCGGTCGACGGACAGGCCGAAGTCGTGCAGCAGATCGGTGGCGTCGTCCGCCGTGGTGATCTTGGCGTATAGCGGGTCGGCGGCCAGCTCGTCCGGGCCCAGGTTGCCCAGGTGCTGGTAGACCCAGTAGGAGGCCAGACCGGCGGAGATCCGCTCGCGCCACCACGGCTGGTCGGACATCTCGCGACGCCAGGACGCCGAGGTGTTCCAGTCGTCGATGATCTCGTGGTCGTCGAAGATCATCACGCTCGGCACCGTCGCGAACAGCCACCGCACCTCGGGATCGCGCCACGACTCCAGGTACAGCTTCGTGTACTCGTCGAACGAGATCACCTGGTCGCCGGGGCCCCGATGGCCGGCCGCCCGGGTGCGCCGGATGAAGTGCCGCACCTTCGCCGAGGTCTTGTCCGCGTACACCTGGTCGCCGAGCAGGACGATCAGGTCGGGTCGCAGGTCCGGGTCGTCCGGATCGGCCATCAGCCGCCGGGAGTAGGCGTCGAGTGCGTCGGGCGGCAGCTTACGCGCGGTGGCCTGCGGCGTCGCCTCCCGGCAGGACCCGAAGATCAGGCTGACCGGCTGCTCGCGGTCGTCGGTGGCCCGGGTCCGGATGACCGGCTTCGGGTACGGCGAGTCGGCCGGCGGCCACACCTCCCGGTCGTCCAGCAGCACCCGGTACGCGTTCGCGGTGTCCGGCACGAGGTGCTCCACGATGACGAGCGCGTAGTGGTGCCCGTACGCGGAAAAGGTGTGCGTGGACCCGGCGCCGCCGTCCTCGGCCTCGACTCGGACGAGCGCCGGCTCGGTCGTCTCCACCCAGACGGTGGCGCGGGTGCCGACGACCCGGCGCAGCACGGGCCCGATCAGCAGGCGGGCGGTCACCGGGCGGCCGACGGCTGGTGACGCATGGGTGATGACCTCCGTGCGGACGAGGGCCTCCTATCCTCCTCAGCGGGCCGGACTTCCGCCAGCGATCCGGCCCGCGTGGCGGTGACACGTCCGGGCGACGCCACCGCGGCGCCGGGCGTCTGTCAGGATTTCGGCATGGACTCCTCGGTTCTGCCGTTTCTGATCGCCGCCGCGATCCTGCTCGTCGTGCTCGTGGTCGGCGCCGTCGCGCTGGTGCTGCCGCGCCGGCGTCGGCGGGCCGTGCCGCCGCCCGCCACCGGCGCGACCACCACGACGATCGAGCGGCCCCCGGCTCCGGTCGCCGAGGCACCGGCGGTCGAGGCGCCGGCCGTCGAGGCGCCGGCGGCGGAGGAGGCGGTACTACCGCCGGTGGTGGAGCAGCCCGAGCCCACCGCCGGGCGCCTGGTGCGGCTGCGGGCCCGGCTCAGCCGCTCGCAGAGCGTCCTCGGCCGGGGCCTGCTCAGCGTGCTGTCCCGCGACCACCTCGACGACGCGGCCTGGGAGGAGATCGAAGACAGCCTGATCTCGGCGGACGTCGGCGTCGAGGCCACCGGAGTGCTGGTGGAGCGGCTCAAGGAGCGGGTCCGGGTACTCGGCACCCGGACCGTGGCCGGCGTCCGCGAGCAACTCGCCGAGGAGCTCACCGCGGCTCTCGAACCCGACCTGGACCGCAGCCTGAAGACCGCGCCGCACCCCGGCCGTCCCGCGGTGGTGCTGGTGGTGGGCGTGAACGGCGCCGGCAAGACCACCACCTGCGGCAAGATCGCCCGGGTGCTGGTGGCGGACGGCCGTACCGTGCTGCTGGGCGCCGCGGACACGTTCCGCGCGGCCGCCAGCGAGCAGCTCGCCACCTGGGGTGAGCGGGTCGGTGCGGAGACCGTCCGCGGGCCCGAGGGGGGCGACCCGGCCAGCGTCGCGTTCGAGGCGGTCAAGCGCGGCATCGACACCGGCGTGGACACTGTGCTGATCGACACCGCCGGCCGGCTGCAGAACAAGGTCGGCCTGATGGACGAGTTGGGCAAGGTCAAGCGGGTGGTGGAGAAGCACGGCCCGGTCGACGAGACGCTGCTCATCCTGGACGCCACCACCGGCCAGAACGGTCTCGAGCAGGCCCGGGTCTTCACCGAGGTGGTGGACGTGACCGGCGTGGTGCTCACCAAGCTGGACGGAACGGCCAAGGGCGGGATCGTCATCGCGGTCCAGCGCAAACTGGGCATCCCGGTCAAGTTGGTCGGTCTCGGCGAGGGCAAGGACGACCTGGCACCGTTCGAGCCGGCGGCGTTCGTCGAGGCCCTGCTCAGCTAAACGAACTTGCCTGGGTTTTCCGCCGCGGGTGGGCTTGGCTCCGACGCGTAGTCTCGGGGACCAGGTGTGCCTGCAGTCCGTTCTCGGGCGGTGGGCGGGCGGTCGGATGGGAGTCGGGGAGGTCGTGGGTGACGCAGGAGCCCGTGCGCGAAATTCCGCTGCACGGCGGCAACGTCAGCACGGTCTCGCGCCTGGGCGACACCGTCCGGCGCAACGCCGGACCCTGGACACCGGCCGTGCACGCCCTGCTCAACCACCTGCAACGGGTGGGCTTCACCGGCTCGCCGCACGCGCTCGGGATGGACGAGCGTGGCCGTGAGGTCCTGTCCTACCTCGACGGCGAGTGCGGCGAGTATCCGCTGGCGCCGCACTGGGTGACCGAGGAGGCGCTGGTCACGGTCGCCACCATGCTGCGGATGTTCCACGACGCGCAGTACGGCTTCCGGCCGCCGCCCGGCTCGGTGTGGCGCTCGTTCGGACCGCCGCCGCCGGACGCCGAGGTGGTCTGCCACCACGACGCCGCGCCGCACAACGTGGTCTGGCGGCCGGACGGCACGCTGGCGCTGATCGACTTCGACCTGGCCTCGCCGGGCGCGCGGATCTATGATGTGGCGTACGCCGCGTGGACCTGGGTGCCGCTGTTCAGCGACCGGGACTCGTACACCCTGGGGTGGAAACGGCCGAACCGGCCGCGCCGGCTGCGGCTCTTCGCGGACGCCTACGGGCTGATCCCGCGGGACCGGCACCGGCTGGTGCGGACCATCCGCAAGCGGATCGTGGATCACGTGGAGGGTATCCGGCGGATGGCGGCGGCCGGCGATCCGAACTTCGTCCGGATCGTGCACAAGGGCCATCTGCGGCGTCCGATGCGCGACCTGCGGCTGCTCGATTACGAGCGGCACACCCTGGAGTACGCGCTTCGTTGACCTTCCGTTGACTCGGCGATCTCTATGTCTACGGAAATCGAAGCGGCTATTGTCCCAGTACAGGGGCATTCAACGGGTGGCCTGTGAGAGTTTCTTCACACGTACGAAACAAACGGTCACGCGCCGGAAATCGCGCGTAGACCCTGCGCGAAACAGCGGACCGGAAGGCTTCCGCCGAACCGGCCAAGTGGCGACGCCGCCCGTCGGCCGTGTGGGAGGACACCTACCGAGAGGAGGCAGCGTGGAGATCAACACCGGCAATACCGCGTGGTTGCTCGTGTCGTCTGCGCTCGTTTTGCTCATGACCCCCGGTCTGGCGCTGTTCTACGGTGGCCTCAACCGGTCCAAGGGCGTACTGAACATGATGATGATGAGCTTCTCGTGTATCGGGCTCGTCTCCATCCTGTGGACCATCTACGGCTTCAGCTTGGCCTTCGGCACCAATGGCAGCAGTGGCCTCAACAACATCATCGGCAGTTTCTCGCAATACTTCGGCACCGGCACGGGCACCATCTCGGAGGAGTGGCTCTTCCTCGGCGCCGGCACCGGCATCCCGACGTACGCGGTCATGGTCTTCCAGATGATGTTCGCGATCATCACGGTCGCGCTGATCAGCGGCGCGGTCTCGGACCGGATGAAGTTCGGCGGCTGGGTGGTCTTCGCGGTCGCCTGGTTCACCCTCGTCTACATCCCCGTCGCGCACTGGGTCTGGGGCGGCGGCTGGATCGGCGGCAAGCTGCATGCGCTCGACTTCGCCGGCGGTACCGCGGTGCACATCAACGCCGGCGCGGCCGCCCTCGGCCTCGCGCTGGTGCTGGGCAAGCGAATCGGCTGGCCCCGGGAGGCGATGAAGCCGCACAGCGTGCCCTTCGTCGCGCTGGGCGCCGGCCTGCTGTGGTTCGGCTGGTTCGGCTTCAACGCCGGCTCGGAGCTGACGGTCGACGGAACGACCGTGTTCGCGTTCATCAACACCCAGGTGGCCACGGCCGCCGCACTCCTCGGCTGGATCATCGTGGAGTGGATCCGGGACGGCAAGCCCACCCTGGTCGGCGCTTCGTCCGGTGCGGTCGCCGGCCTGGTCGCCATCACCCCGGCGTGTGGCTTCATCGCGCCCCTCCCGGCGATCATCCTGGGCCTCGTCGCCGGCGCGGTGTGCGCGCTGGCGGTCGGCCTGAAGTACCGGTTCGGCTATGACGACTCGCTGGACGTGGTCGGCGTCCACTTCGTCGGTGGCTGGATCGGCTCGCTCGCGATCGGCTTCTTCGCCACCGCTCAGGTCAACTCCGCCATCAACGGCGACCCGGGCTTGGGCGCCAGCGAGGGCCTGTTCTACGGCGGTGGCCTGACGCAGCTGGGTCGCCAGTTCGTCGGAAGTGCGGCGGTCTCGGTGTATTCCTGCCTGCTCGCGGTGATCATTGCCCTGGTCATCAAGGCGGCCGGTGGCCTGCGGGTCAGCGAGGATGCCGAGATCTCCGGCATCGACGTCGCGGACCACGCCGAGAGCGCGTACGACTTCACGCCCTCCGGGGGCTCCGGTGGCGGCAGCGGGTTCGCCATGGCCGGGCTCAGCAAGTCCGGCACTGACGGAACAACTCCCGTCAGTGAAAAGGTCGCCGGTTAATTTCCCCTAATGGCTCCGATGGAGGGACTGAGCATGAAGCTGGTGACCGCGGTCATTAAGCCGTACCAGCTCGACGCGGTGAAGGAGGCTCTGCACGCTCTGGGCGTGGCGGGCCTGACCGTGAGCGAGGTACAGGGCTACGGGCGGCAGAAGGGCCACACCGAGGTGTACCGGGGTGCCGAGTACACGGTGGAGTTCCTGCCGAAGATCAAGGTCGAGGTGCTGACCGACGAGATCGACGTCGAGAAGGTCGTGGACGCGGTGGTCACCGCCGCGCGTACCGGCAAGATCGGCGACGGCAAGGTGTGGGTGATCTCGGTGGACGACGTGATCCGGGTGCGCACCGGCGAGCGCGGCCTGGACGCGCTCTGACCACCGCCGTTGGCAGTTCGACAGTTGCAGAAAGGCGACATTGTCTCAATATGTGGTCAGTGAGCCGTCGGCGCCGCCTGCGCGCCCGTCCGGCGGCCCACTGAGCACTCGTCGCGACCAGATCGGCGCCGCCGCCCGAGCACAACGGGCGGCGGCGCTCGATGCGTGGCTGGCCGCCATGTTCCCCGACCACCTGCCCGGCGTCAGCCTGATCGCGGTCGGCGGGCTCGGGCGCCGGGACTGCGCGCCGCACAGCGACCTGGATCTGGTGCTGCTGCACAACGGGACGGCCGGGATCGACCGGATCGCGTCCGCGCTGTGGTACCCGATCTGGGACGCCAAGCTGGGCCTGGACCACTCCGTGCGCACGCTGCCCGAGGCGCTGTCGGTCGCGCACGACGACGTCAAGGTCTCGCTCGGGCTGCTGGACGCCCGGCACATCGCCGGCGACCAGGACCTCTCGGCCGAGCTCATCGCCGCCGCCGCGGACCAGTGGCGGCGCACCGCCGTACGGCTGCTGCCGCAGCTCAGGGAGATCACCACGGCTCGCTGGGCCACCCACGGCGAACTCGCGTTCCTGCTCGAGGGCGACCTCAAGGAGGCGGCCGGCGGCCTGCGCGACGTCACCATCCTGCGCGGCGTCGGCCGGGCCGGGGTGGCGGACACCATGCGCCCGGCGGTACGCGCGGCCGACCTGCGCCTGCTGGATACCCGCGACGCGCTGCACCTGGCCGTGGGGCGCCGGGTGGACCGGCTGGTCGCCCAGGAACGGGCGGCCGTCGCGGAGTTGCTCGAACTCGACGACGGGGACGCGCTGCTGCGGCGGGTCGCGGGCGACGCCCGTACCGTCGCTCATGCGCTGGACGACGCCTGGCGGGCGGCCGACCGCCTGCGCAGCGGCCGCCGCCGGGGTGCCCCGGCCGGCGCGCCGGTCCGCCGCCCGGTCGCCCGCGACGTCGTCGAACAGGACGGCGAGCTGGTGCTGGCCCGTACCGCGATCGGTCCGGTCCCGGATCCCAGCCTGTCGCTGCGGGTGGCGGCCGCGGCCGCCACCGTGCAGCTACCCATCGCGCGGGCGACCTGCGAATGGCTCGCCGCCTTCTGCCCGCCGCTGCCGATGCCCTGGCCGGGCGTGGCCCGGGCCGCGCTGGTCTCGTTGCTCGGGTCCGGCGCCGGGCTGCTGCCCACCTGGGAGGCCTGCGACCGGTACGGCCTGATCGACGCCTGGCTACCGGAGTGGGCCCGGATGCGCAGCCTGCCGCAGCACCATCCGGTGCACCGGTTCACGCTGGATCGGCACCTGGTGCAGGCCGCCTACGAAGCGACCAGCTACTCCCGTGAGGTGGAACGCCCGGACCTGCTGCTGATCGGCGCGTTCCTGCACGACGTCGGCAAGGGTCTGCCCGGCGACCACAGCCTCGCCGGCGCGCCGGTCGCGGCCGAGATCGCCGCCCGGATCGGCCTGCCGCCCGCCGACGTGACGACGGTCGAGACGCTGGTCCGGCTGCACCTGCTGCTGCCGGACGTGGCCACCCGGCGCGACCTCAGCGACCCGGTCACCATCTCCACCGTCGCCGAGGCGGTCGGCGACATCGCGACGCTGGACCTGCTGCACGCGCTGGCCCGCGCCGACTCGCACGCCACCGGCCCGGCCGCCTGGTCCGACTGGAAGGGCCGGCTGATGGCCGAGCTGGTCCGGCGGGTGCACCTCGCGCTGGACACCGGCGAGCTGCCCGCCCCGCCGGAGCCCGACCCCGAGCTGCTGACCGGCGAGCTGCCCGCCGTACACCTGGACGGCGACCGGGTGGCGGTCGCGGCGGCCGACCGGCGCGGGCTGCTCGCGGCGGTCGCGGCCTGCCTGGCCATGCACCGCCTCGACGTGGTCGCCGCGGACGCGTCGACGGTGGACGGCCGGGCCATCGTCGAGTTCTGGACCCAGCCCCGCTACGGCTCGCCCGCCGACCCGGTGGCGCTCGCCGCCGACCTGCGGCGGGTGGCCGCCGGCGACGTGTCGGTGACCCAGCGGCTGCGGGCCCGGGCGATGAGCGGGCGCGGCGGCACGGCGTCGCCGCGGGTGGTCTGGCAGCGGGCGGTGGCCACCGACGCGGCGATTCTGGAGCTGCGCGCGGCGGACTCCGCCGGCCTGCTCTACCGGGTGGCGACGGCCCTGGACGACGCCGGCGCCGAGCTGCGCGCGGCCCGCATCTCCACCCTGGGCAGCGACGTGGTTGACGCGTTCTACTTGGTCGGCCCCTGGACCTCCGCCCCCGAACGGGACCGCGTAGCCGAAGCCGTCCTAGCCGCCGTCTAGCCCTCCGATCCAGCCGATCTTGGAGTCGTGGCCCCCGCAAAAGCCGCAACGCACTCATATCGGCG
>Ga0307513_10010847_pt1 | contig 11381 bp, 15 predicted proteins | sample 15_EM_MG_FD_202174 | JGI IMG/M metagenome (GOLD analysis project Ga0307513, IMG submission 202174) | Populus trichocarpa ectomycorrhiza microbial communities from riparian zone in the Pacific Northwest, United States - 15_EM | ecosystem: Host-associated > Plants > Roots > Unclassified | place... | reverse complement strand
ATCTTGAACAATGCCTGTTTCTTGACGTCGTTCACTGAACGCAAGCTTCGTTTTTTATTTATCGTTCAAAATAAGTCATTTGTTTCTTCGGTCTTCTGTGGCCACATTGCGTATCTGCGTATCTGCTGATGTGAATCCACATACAGAACATGTACCATAACCTTGGGCCACCGACGAAATGTCGGACAGGGCTATGCATATGCCTGCTCCTGAACACCCTATGAAGCATAGAAATTGGTCATACCCCGGCATATCCCAACATATTCCCAATTATGGTTTGATCGGAAGTGGTCATTTCTCGACGCGGCCAGTCCCTTTTGGCCGGTGTGTACCATTCGAATCGCTCTGCTCTACGACATTTGGAAATTCAAACAAAATACAACCCTACAATCATAACTGTTCCACACTATGTCTAGGATACGAGTTGGTACGTACTGGATTGTTCGCGTGTCAGTTCTATGAGGCCGAATGCCTCAATCAGGCTCAGGTCATCCTGTTGTCACCGTAGTAGTCCTCGATCGCAGCGCAGGTCACGATCATCCATCGGCCATTCTATATTTTTCTTGTTCGTTTCGTGTTGTCAAAGCTTGTTCACCCGCCTGTTTATATCAGGGGGAAGCCTCTTTATGTAAATTCATTGTTGTTTTAGCCCCCATTTCTCCCCCCGTTCATCTCTAGCTTGTCAATTGCTTTCCAAGTCGTCATCCAGGTCCTTACGACTCCCGATCCCGTCAAAAGTCGTTACCTTGTAACTAGGTATCTCAACGCATGGTATAGACCGGCCGCTCTGTGACTACACCTATCAACGGACGTCAATTTACTTCGTTGCGCACCTCCTGCTCGTCCTCGCGACTAGCCAATATAGTCTAGTCTCCTCGAGGCCTCGAATATCAACGGACGGCTATTTGTCCTGTCTCTCTTGCGACCTTACTCACTTATCGTCGCTATCGCTCCGTCTCTCCATCTACTACACGATCCTCAGGTCTCTCGACCCCCTCAAGGGGGAGAGTCATATTATTGCAGTCCTTCACTTGCACCACCACCACGTGGCATTGATATTACTTACGTACCCCACGTTTTACTGTGATGAGGAGCCGAAACTCGTCTATCTTCCCCCCTCACCTTTGGTCTCGCCAACCAATCTCATCCACTGTGTCAAGAAATGGACTATGGCGTTTCTATAACGAAAGTCCAAGTCCTGGTGCAGCCAATTGCACACCTGAATCTTCTTTGTGAGCGTGAATACCCGGTTCTACACAAGCGCAGGCTGAGTATCAACGTGAGGCTGTCGGGCCGAGTCCGGGGTCCTGCTAGAACCCGTGTGACCCACGAGGCACTCGGGAGTGGATCGGAAAAGGTAATGAGGCTGTTCTTGACCACATTAGCATAGGTTCCCAGGGTCCAGCGATGGTAGGACATAGGAGCACTATAGTTGGAATGGGTTCAAGGTCGCTGGTATGGCGCTGGTATATTGGATGGAATGCTGAACTACTTCCGTGGTTAGTAAACAGGACACAGGGCTCTCTAAAACGCGGTGGTGAATTTGCTTTCAGGACATGACGAATCTTCCACTTGTTCTCTTCTGAGGGACAATTCAAGGCCGATACTCCAACACTGGGTACAGAGAAAGGGCCTAGTTTGTAGCCTGGCATCAACAACAGATCTGCCGCGCGACCAGAGTGACGGAAACCGGGTGGAAAGGCGAATAGTGTGGATGGGGACACAGGGATTTAGCGCCGATCTCTGAGTAAGTAATACGTGCTCCACTAGGTAGTTTGCGGTGAGTTAGTTCGACTTGCTCGTGTAAAACTGCCTCTGTCAGCAGGACCGCCAGGTCAGGGAATGGTATTTAGACTTAGGGGCACCTATTGGGAGCGTATGATATGACCTCAATTCAATGACTGATCATAATGGACTTACGTAAGAGTGATCGCCCTGAGCGACCCGCTGGGTGTTGTACTTCCGTTAATCAAATATTATGTCGCTCGCAGACCGGTCGGTTGCAAGCTAGGAATAACAGGGAGCGACTGCACCTGTAAAATAAGTTGCTGTATATGTCTCCATATACCGAGCACGAATTATCTATTAGTTTTCTAATCACCCACCTTACTAACCTTAGCAAGTTGCAAAGGGGTCACCTTCTTCACCCCCTCCCGCCATTTAGAAACAGCCGCGATTCAAGGTCGAAATTGTCGTCTCATTCTATAGCGATGATTTCTTCGGATACGAGCCTCACAACAGCAAAGAGCTCAAATACATGATCCTAAAGATCGTTTCCAGATCAAGACCACGCCGAACAAGTGCGTGGTTACTGTTCAGAGTCAATGCTGTAGCCTCTGAGGATTGGGGCGAGGAGATGGAGGTATATTCAGAACGTACGTCTACATTGCTTCCAGTACCAACAGGGAGACGGAGAGAGGGCTTATGGCTGCATCGTTAATGGAATGGACAAGTCTGTGCCGGCTGAAGGTCGCTGGTGGTCTATCTATTAGTGCTTCTTTGTTGCAGATACCGCAACGACACGAAGGTAAAGTGGATAGGCCAGATTCATGATTTCCCAACGCGTATCGTCCTCGAGGTGTGAGAGAGACACGGCGGTATGACCTCCGTGGCTCATGAGCAGGGGTCTACATGATTCTAGCCAGCCCTGATACAGAAAGATATTTAGTTCTGTTTCTTCAGATGAGCGATCGGGCTGCGTACCATGAACACAGGCGCGATCTGCGTCGCTATCCGCGCCTCGGTGTGCTGATTTGGGCCTTCGGATATTCAGTAGTCATAGGGCTTGTTTTGTAGCGCAATCTGCACGTACCTTCGGCGGGAATTACGGGCAGCCAATATTCTGTCTGCTCCACGTTCTCGAAATGGCCTTGGTGGTGCAGGTAGGCCTACTTGCAGAGTTGCTGTTAGATTGCTATCACGTTGTCGGGTTAATATTATCACATGCCTTGAAATGTTGAACCGAGAGGGTATCAGCGCCACGGGATGTGCATGCATGGTTGACGGCCTTAAGAAACCTAACGGGGGCGGGGGGGGATACAGAGGTGCCACCAGGTGATGCTGAGGGTGTATATGCGATACCCGGAGCAGCATAGCCAACGGGGTCGAAATCGATGAGTAAGAGGAGTCCGCCAGCCCGGAGGGCCTCAGTGATGGAGGTAAGAAGGCTATGGAAACTCAGTACCTGTAAATGCCATTGCGAAAGCCCATAGTTCATCGAGATCGATCGGCTACGTGCCAAAATGTACGTACCCCTCTAGAAATAAATGCCGCGTGGATACAGTTGCATTCGTCACGGTACTGATCAAGGCCCAAATTGATGTCCTGTACAGCAAAATTTGCATTGTTGGGATAGCCTTGCGTCAAATCAACGGGCACCAGGTCGACTCCGGTAAAAAAAGCCTGAGGGTACGCCTTCGCGGAGCGGTAGACCCTAATGTGAGACGACGTCGGTGTCTAGTATCTCCCCTTCCATTGAAGGGGGCAGTCTAGGCTCACCATTCTCCGGTCCCGCAACTGGTTTGGTCATCAGAGACAATTAATACCACCAAGAAAAAAGAATATATAACACACCCCAGATCTAGACAATGGATTCCTTCGCCCACAGGTTGCTGTCGCATCCACTCGTGGAATTTTCGGTAAAACGGCTCAACGATTGGCCCGAGAATATTATTCACTCGCGCTAAGTAATGATCGTCAGACCTGGAAATAGCCTACTCGTCTACATACTTATCCGCTGACTCTCAACAGCATCAGCCGGGAAGAGATACGTTGAGCAGGAGGCATTTACGGCGCGTCCATAGACTGTGCGACGATACGTATCTATGAAGGGACAGAGGCATGGTTATGGTATGTCGGGATTCATAGGGTTGATGAGCAAACCTGTACGGCGCTCCATATGATTGGGTTGGTTATCGGTATATTAGCAAAGCGGATTTGTGAGAGGTGGGACGATCTCGTATGACTGCAAAACGGTGGTAGAAGGTAGGTATATATAGTTAATAGTTGTCTTCCACACTCCGGGATCCTTCGACGACGTGCCCTGGGTAAAGTAAGCTGGCGGAAGGGTGTGGCTGGGTGGAGAGTCCACGGTTCGGAGTAAGGCCTATGACCGCCGCCGTCAGTACAATATCGTGGTTCCTCTCGCATTCCGGCTCCTGGGTCAACGGGTTGTTCCCTCAAATGGGTATACCCTGCGGATAGATCGGAAGGGCCTCAGTAAATAGGGGACCAACTATTGAATGTACATGCTTATATGTTGAAACCATTGGGCGAGGCATGTCAATGGCGATCGGAAGTGGGAGTCTAACTCTGGTCTTCGCACATGGGAATGGGCACGCGTGCATCGCATGGAATACATACTGAATCGGTGTGTGCATGCACACCTACAGTTTGGAACATCATGGTTCGAAAAGTCGCCTTACGTCCGCCGATGGGAGCACGGCTTATGTGCAGCCTGTAAAACGAGTCTCGGAAAGTAATCGGCCTTCCTTTTCGAAGTCGTCTTCGTTCAAGCGAGCCTCGAGGCGGGCAAGAACGGGCATGAGCCGCCGAACTGTCCGACGTAAGGTGCAACGAATATTTTTCCGTCGTGGGTGCACGGGTTGATCTATGATATTGCAGTTGAACAGATCGTTGACCCGAGGCTCACACTGGGTAATAATCGGTACTCCGCCGATTACCATGAGACGAAGGACATGCGGCATGGTCAGGTTAACCTCGCTTAATTTCAATGATCCGACATAAACGTAAATGAGTGATCGCGATGATGTAGGTCCCAAGCGGTAAATTCTAGGATCCAGAGACGCCTAGTCGTAAAAGACCGACACTCTCGAATCGTGGGTACACCCAGGTACTGAGCGACTGCGTGTATATAGTCTAAGCACCACTGTGGCTGGAGCGCTCTGGCAGCCCTTTGTAGACCGAGTTTGGAGATGTCCGGCTTCGGAGGTTCCATCGCAGCAACAGAATTCTCGCACCAGGATACTCGGCGGAGTTAAGTCGGCTACAGCCACAGCGTGCCAGGCTGGTCCGTCGGAACGGATCCGAAACTCTAGATCGTGTCTCGGTTCCGAGTATATTCATCCCGGACAGATCCGAAGGTTCCTGGATGTCACCCGAATATTGTCACCAAATTTCTACAGTTCCAAATTTTTGTGGCGATGGAATTGTTTAATTTGGTAAGTGATCTGGCGATGAAGATCTTGTGTCAGATGAGCGCCACTGTTGCCTCAGTCTTGATGAAGCAAGCCAAAGTACCTCGTAAGCGCCGAAGCGCCGACCTCCGCCGTCGGTCATCAGGACATTCGAGGAAGGTAATATGGTTTGATGGTATAGTGCAAAACCGTATTATATTTACTTGTACATTTCGGCCCACTGGCAGGGCGCCACCAACTTCAAGCTTCTTTGCAGGCATGCACCCGAAGATGGCGTGGGCGATTCCTATGACATAAAAGAGGTGACTGATCAGAAGGTGTATCTTACCACGAGGGTCGTCGCCGCATGTGTTTGGGATTCGCGTCCTTAGCTACAGGTGGAACCACAAGTCCTTGTAAGCTGTTCTACCAGATTCTATGTCAGCCACTGACGCATTGTCCTGGGCACGTAAATCGCAACCACAGGCGCCGTTTGGGGGTTCTGTGGTGGTAACGGTTTCCAAGATGGGCATAAAGCCGATTTCATTCGGGAGAAATTTCTCTACCGGCGATGTTTCATGCCACTTATGCCACTCCGATCACCGGATAGGCGTCCCCACTTCCGAATGGCAAGGAATGAAAATATTCGGGTCAGTCAATGTGGCTGAGACATGCCAATATTTTCTTCGCCTTGGCATACATCCACCACCCTGCTTCAGGATCAAGCATTCACGCCTCGAACAGTACTATTACAACAATGAGTATACTGTCGAATGCTATCACTGCTATATCCTGTCTGTAAGGTCCATGAAATATCTAATGAAGTGGGAAATGGTGTGTGCTAATCAAGCACGCATCTCGGGGGTTCCAAAAAGTGTGTTGACAGTTGTGGAGCTTATGGAGCTATCATTTGCGCTTTCAGGAACAGCGAAGGAGTCACCAATCCGCGATGTGGCCGAAGCATTTGCAAAGGGCGTCAAATTCGAGGGAAGTAAGGCTGACGATCAAGCCAATCCCCTTAATCAATTACAATGACAAAATGGCTGTCGTTGGTGCAAAAGATGATCTGCAGGCCTCCTAGGCTTATTTTGGTCTTCAATAACCCGACAGAGCGCATCACCTTGCCACCATTTATATGAAAGGAGGCCCTAAAAGAGTGATAATAATGTACTTTCTCCTGCGCTGCTGCCTTCTGCTAATACAGTGTACGAATGGGTAGACCGAAAAAGAGACCCAGAGACTGTTACGAGAGCAGATGACGCCAGGTGAGACTCAAGTCACGACCTCCGAGATTGATATATGGACACACACAAACCGGTATTAGTCATTTTATTTTTATTTTTTCATTCTCTATTTTCATTATTTCTGCATTGGCAATTTGAGGCGCTTCCATACCTCGCGGGAATCAAAAGACGACCACGTAACCTAATCCCGGCCTGCTCCGCACAGGATCCGGTCATCGCCGCGTCTGTTGGCGGTGAGGATATCGCAGTTGCAGAGACAGTACTTAGAATGCCGGAAAGGAAGGTTTGTGAGCTGATTTACAATCTGGGAGCAGGATTCAGCACCAGGAAGTCGCATTTGGGGTCTAGGAACTGATGTAGGCCAAAGATGGTGACCCAACTAAATGGAAGCTGATTGGCTCGCCGTGGAAAGTGGGTATTCCTAGCAGACTTAGGATGAAGGAAATACCGTTTGGATGCCGACCGGATCCGTTTTCGGCAAACTGCGTGGACCTGATGATGTCCCGACGCTTGGACCCGACCTTGCCGAAGCCGCGCGATGACCAGCGCTGATCCCGTCCAAGTTCCTGCAGAGTCGACCCCGACATCTTCCGCGAAGCCTGATGTGACTCCTCCAGAGAACAAATCAGATGTCAAGCCTCACAAGCCACTGAACCGTGTCCCGCGTGAGTGCTCCGTAGTGGCCACATTGACGGTGCCCATCGCTTAACACCGACTTGTAGGTGCATGTGTGAGTGCCATCATCGCGACCTGGTTCTTCCTTCAAGGGCTCATCGCTCAGGCGCGGGCCTTGTAGAATGCCTGCCGTAAACAGAAAATGCGCTGCGAAATCGGCCCAGATGCGAATCCACCCTGCAAACGTTGTAAGCATTCAGGTATCGAGTGCCAATTCGAAAAGCCTCAGCGAGAAGCAAATCTCAGCGCGGAGGCGGGCGAGTGAGTCGCTGGAGTCGCTGTTCAAGTCCAGCCGGGGTACTAACCGAAGAATCTAATCCCCCTCAAAGGCGCTTACGAACACTCGAGGGTGACGTCCGTGTCCTCCGGCAAGACAACGAGGCACTCCGGGCTGAGACGAGAGAAATACTCAACATCGTTCGACAGCTCCAGTATCAGCTCAGTAACCCCGCTTTCGACAGGAGTCCCTATCCCTCGTCTCAAGGTCGTGAGAGGGCCTCGTCATTCGAGCAGAGGCGTCCACCTGGGTCACTTCCTGGCCATCACCTAGCCCACCGTAATACGTTGCCACCTTTGTCGACAAAGAACTCTTTTGAATTCAGTCCGCATAACCCCAACCCTTCTCCGTATTCTCCCCACGGGCCGCCCCAGTCGGCATATGGACGGCAACCTGGACTGCCTTCTATGCATCCGTCACATCCCCAGCCGTTGTCATCTGTCAGATCCACCAGTGGACCAATGTCGACCACACTTCCTCCCATTCGTACCAACTCGACCGACTTCCCGTCCACGAGCGGCCGACACGGGTTGTACCCGCCTGATCCGCCCTCACACGCCATGTATTCAAGCACCTCCCGTGAATTCCCACCAGCTGAGGAAACCCCGGAGGAGGAGGACAATGAATTGCCGGCGGCGGGTCTCGAAGAACCATTGGAAGCCATCCGGAAATTGGGGGCTCAACAACCAGAGGTTGGCAGCACGTTCATGACTTTCGGAGTGTTCAAAGGTTTGAAACGTCACTACCAGGGATCACCGATGCCACGGGCCCGCGCGAGGTCTGTTACGCCTTCACACGGAGGGCAGGACCGGAAGCGGCGCAAACTGTCGCACGGCGTCGCCCCAAGTGTCAAGCACGAGTTCCCAGACGGTAATAACTGCCACTCACACATCGTCATAACGCTGAACACGTTTCTAGTGGTGACGAAGGGCATGGTATCAGAAACAGAAGCACGAGATTTGTTCGTCATGTACGCGCGCTGTATTTCTCACAAAGCGATAATCCTTACGCCCCAGTAGCTTTTACACAGGCTGCTCGACGTTCCTCTCAGTCTTCGACGCCAAAGTTGATACATTCGAAGCGTTGCACACAAAGTCGCCATTCTCCGTCAACGCCATTTTGATGGTTGCATCACAGGTTCGCGACGGAGGGGGTAAGCTTACCTCTTCGGTCTGATATATGCTTTCTTATGTTTGTCATCCAGGACCCGTAAGCGAAATGACGCGCTCTTTGATCAACGAAGTGCGCCATATCTGCGCCCAAACTCTCTTTGCGCCCGTGTCTAGCTTTGATGCTGTCCGTGCGGTTGGTAAGTCAATTCTGGCATCGGAGGGTGACTGGACCCTGATTGGTCGCCCAGTGCTGCTCGCGGGTTGGTCTCCTAATGGCTGGATGACCTGTGGACATGCTGTGAGAATGGCCCTGGAGATCGGCCTCGACCAGTCTTGGCCCAAGCTAGTTCGGCTCATCCGTGAGCGAAAGGCCGCGGATAACGAAGAACAACACAATCTCATTGTTTCCTCGAGAACGTGGTTCTGCCTCTACCTCTTCGAGCATCAGTATGTCCCTGGTCGTTCATTGGATCTACTTACCGATTATGACTCTCTTTAGGATGTCCTATGGCAATGGGCGCCCGGCTATTTTAAAGGAAGATGACAATGTCAGGTATTCGCACGAATTGCTTGCTCATCCTTTGAGCATCGAGGACGACGCAAGGCTGGCGTCAACTGTCGAACTCATGATCCTTCGAGAACGGGGACATCAGGCGTGGCAGACCGTCACAATCCCAGGTGACCGCAACTTCTCAGAAGAGCAGCACACTGTACTTCAGAACACCATTGATGACTTTAGGTATACCCCTCTGCACCTCATGACCGATATAGTCAAGCTGAGCTGATGCATAATGCAGGAAGTGGTATGCAACCTGGGACCACCTCTTTGCTCAGCGCTATGACGGGAAAACGTTCTATCGGACGTCGCTCCAGATTCAACAGCTGTTTGCGGAAATGTTTCACCTCGCGGTGGCCTTGCGCACAATCGTTGGCCCGGCCGATGTGGAACGCATGCCTTTGGTTCAAAAGCGTGTAGCAGCGGAGGCGATTCAGGCAGCTAGACAAGGTCTCAACTGCTGCCTGCGGTCAAATAGCTACCGAGAAGGCCTGAAATATGGTATGCGAACCGTTCGCGGCGTGAATGGGCGTGAGGGCTCACTATCCGTGCTCTCCAGCGGTACAATACACTCACATAGTAGCGACGTTCGCCGCTAGCTTCTTGATGCGATTGGCTAGGTTGTTGTAAGTGAAATATATTTTGTGTCATTTCACAGCAGCTCATCCGTTACAGCCCTCAAGAGACCGAGGCCACGGGTGGCGTGCAGCAGATCTACGAGCAAGTGGAAGAACTGGCGAGTCTCTTGTCCACCAGTAAGTCTCCTCCGACTACGCGAGTTTATTTCGCTCACAAACCTTTCTTGCAGTTCCAGCTACCCGCTATGCTAAGACACTTAGTTTGATCCTCGACTCTCGCAAGAGACGCGTGCCACCCACGGTCCCTCTGGAGTCTCACCCTTCCGTGTCTGGGACGCGCATGTTACCCCAAGCCGTTGGCGGCCATCATCCGGCTGGCTCAATGTCGAATACTCGTCATTCAATGAATGAGGCTCAGGCACCTGCACCCCCGGGTGCTCCGCTCATTCCGCCCATCGTTCCCAGCCATGGACCCACGGGTATGCATCACGGCCCCCCGCACACCGCGGGGCCTCTCCCTGGTCCAGCGTATCCCGGTCAACCTCTCTCGCGCACCCTTGGTGGTATCCTGAACGCTGCGCCCGGATATCATTCGGGCTTGCCTACTGGACCCTCGTTTACCCCTCCCAACGAAGCGATGATGAGTATCGACTTGCAGCCTGGACATGAGGCCCCTCCTGGCTGGTCCTATGACGCACTCAATGGCAACTTTGGCTTGGAGGCGTTCATCCTACCCCTACAATACGAAGGTCACGATGTCCCCCAAATTTTCTGATACCGTGTTGGATCAAAATACCCTCCCATCTACATTCCCAGTATTCGCGCTGTGCGTCGACAATACTTCGTTCTCTCAATTGTTGTCTCGGGATCCTTGCTCACTCACAGCCTCTCGCCGTCATTGGTGGCGGACGTATTACTCCTTGGTGTTAGGTTGCCAAAGTTGGACCACTATTATGCTTCCCTGTTGTACTTTACGCTGTAGCATTAGTACGAGAAAAAACCACTGTTGAGTCATGTTCATTAACACCAGTGTCCGTGACGTTAAATCGTGGCAAGAGATACAATAGGGAGGAAAAGTAGGCACGAAAGTACTGTAACAGAAGATATGGCACCATTGGTACAGCGTCCACATGGTCAAGACATCGGGCAGAAAAGAATGTATGGATATATGACAGAATGGTCGTCAGGGGAAAGAGCCACGCCGGACTAATGGCTGTCGAGAGTCCAAGAATCAAGGGCTACAGTGCTGGGAGTGGTGAAACTGCTAAAGTTGTCCCACTGGGGATTGAACAAGACTTGGACGGTGTTGGTACCAGCAGGGACATTGAACGCAAGAACTGTGACACCAGGGTTTGGTTGGTCGGCCTCTTGTCCGGTCTGGAGCTGCGGGGCATTGGCGGTGCGAACGGGGTCGAGTTTCTGGAAAGTGACACCAGTGGGAGGGTTCAGAATCTGCATCTTAAGCGTCCTGCCTCCGAGCTCGAGAGTCGCATTGGCACCGTCGACGGTGACCGTGGCATTTGTATGCATGCGCCAGGAAACGGTGGACTGAACGTTAGCGATCTCGTCTTGGAGCAGGACCTGGCGTCTGCCGTTAATGAAACGGATACCTCGCTTGATCGTCCTGTGGAGGCGGTCAGCCCCGGCAAGCAGCGGATTCTGGCCAATGTACGTACACTCCGTATGCAGAGGTAAGATCAGCCACAAAGTAAGCAGTTGATTTCTGAGGAATGTCCAAGATGGTACTTGATCCTTGCTGGGTACCAGAGGACTCCCACTTGATCGTTGGAGCAGCTGTGACAAG
>Ga0307513_10010846_pt1 | contig 11381 bp, 4 predicted proteins | sample 15_EM_MG_FD_202174 | JGI IMG/M metagenome (GOLD analysis project Ga0307513, IMG submission 202174) | Populus trichocarpa ectomycorrhiza microbial communities from riparian zone in the Pacific Northwest, United States - 15_EM | ecosystem: Host-associated > Plants > Roots > Unclassified | place... | reverse complement strand
TTAGTGATAAATCTAATTTTAAAAAATTAATATCATTGTTAATGAAAATAGTAATAATAATTTTCAATATTATTATTAATATCATTGTTATTGAAAATAGTAATGAAAAAGAGCTTTTTATAATTGGATGATTTAATTACTTAAATTGAACAAGGTTCAATTTGATTCAATGACTTTTCAAGAGTGGAACGGAACATGTGGAATGAAACCTGAACGGTCCGGGCGGAATTTAGCCGAAAAATCTGAAACGGACCGAGATTTAAAATGAGATGAAATTTGTTCCGTTTTTTGAATTGGTATGGAATGTTTCGGCCATTCCGGGCGAAACGGAACGGAATTGACAACTTTGGTTCTCACGAGCCGTCCAAGAACATCACTTCAGTTCAAAATCGCTACATGGAATTATGTGATTTAAATAGTTTCTTTTGTATAATTTATTATTTATAAGAAAATTTTAAAAACTTTATAAATTAGTCAAATATAAATTAATTATTTTAATAATATTTATATATTAATTCATGATAATTTTAAAAATTAACTTAATCAAAATTCTTATTTAATTTTTCTAGATTTAAAAATATAATCTTTATATTAATTATATTCAAGTTTTTAATTTCTAAAATATATTGCAATCAAGTTATACTTAATCAAATTATCTTAGTTTAATTTCTAACTAATGGTTCTAATCATCCTAGTTATATGAAATTATCATGCGGTTCAGTTCAGTATACATGTCTTATAACAAGCACTGCATATTAGTTCCGAGTATCTTTTATACTTCAACTTATGAGAATAAAAATTTCTTTTCATAAAAAAAAAAACATAATATGTATAAGTCTCTACGACTCTAATAAATATTCAGTATTTAAGAGAGCATCGACTATAAACATTTTAGAAACAATGCTTTGATGCAATATAAATCTCATAATTATAATAATTTTATAATTTTCTTTGCAAAATATTTTTATCTCATGAACTTTATTTTTACTTTAGATTCATAAATTAAATATTAGATTTATTAATATAATATTTTATGAATATTAAAGAAAAATTAAATTTTTATTAATAATAAATATATATTTTAAAAATATAATAATACCATATATAACAAACAGATTGATTATAAAAATATTAAATTATAAGAGAGAGAGAGAGAAGAGTGACTTATCTTTGCCAAAGTTAATTTATTCCTTCACTGTCTAGTTGGATTCGTCGAAGCTCATGAAGCTATACACACTTCTCGATGTTGTCGAAGCTCATAGATGACCACCTGTTCTCCAAAGATGAAAGAACCTTTGCCTTTCAGCATGGATTGGACAGCTAAACTCTGCAATTTGTATTGGCGCACAAAAATAATTATCACTTTGATTTCCATGCTTATTTACACCGTGTTAATTTGGTGTTTGTTATTTCAGTAGTTTTTTTTTTATTTAATTACAAAGAAAAATCTTAGTTTTGTATAAGTTAAAATAGTATATTTTTTTATTTATAAATATTTTTTTATTTTACATGCAAAAGTTTATTTCTTAATAGTTTTAACTAATCATATATTTTTTTAAATTTATTTTTTTAAAACTACAATTAAAAATAATTTTTTAAACCAATTTTTTTTAAAACTGCAACTATAAAAAACTATCACAATATAAAATATACACTTAATTTTAACAAATATAGTTTTCTTTTAAATTTAAATTTTTTCACTTGTGGTATTTTTTTTCATACATGATGTTAATGTTATAAATTATAAAAATGGATTCCACTATTTGTTTAAAGGTGAGCGGTCTAGTGCACCTTAAAAACAAACTGTGTTTAAAATGACACGACTCCTACATATTGGAGTTCAATATCAACTTTATGTGATTTGATAATAAATACATGATGTTTATAATAAAAATTATAAACGGATTAGACTAAGTATGTATTTTTTTTTTATGAGGAGCAGTGCACCTCATAAATAAATTGTGTTTAAAATGATATTGACTTCATGTGATTTGATATAAATTTCTAAATAAATATTTTGATAATTGAAATCATATGTCATAAGGTTGCATTTTTATTTTATCCATGTGTCATGAATTTATTTTCCCACTCATTTCGCTCTCTTATTTGCATTATACAATTTGCATACCATGTGTTGTTGCATGTTTTTCTACAAAAATTTATATTTCGAGATCTAATGAATTTTTAAAAAGTGATTTTATAAATATTAAATCTTATTTTAATTGGATCCAATAGATTCAAGATCATGAATTACAATAACACAACAAGTGTTTTCTTTTCTTTACTAAAAATGTTTTTTTTTAATAAGGGACATGTGATAATACTATTAAAAATCATGAGAGTAGATAACAAGTTGTCCAATCACATGGGTTGGGCCTCAACCTAAACACTATATCGATCAACAAAGTTGTCTGGTCACATATGTTAGGCCTTAGCTAAACCTATGACAGTTTTGTTTGGGTCACAACTCAACCACAAATCTATTTAGTCAAAGATTGGTTGGTCGAAGCTCAATCCTAACACGAAATCCAACATTAGGTTAGAAGTTTAACAAGCCCAAATGAATCACTCACTTGAAAAACAATATTTATATATGGATTGTTATCACCTTTAAAAAGTTAGAATGGCGGCACATAAATGCACATTCAGAAGCAATTAGAGCTTATAAAATTTTCACTTGTTAACTTATGTAAAAATCACTTTTTTGGTTTGCATCTCAATTATAAAAATATTATTTTGGTTACCTATTATAGCTTACGTAATTAAATCATTTAAGTAGTTGATCTATGTGGTCTTTGTTATTTTTATAAGCTAGAAAAACAGTATATAACAACAACGCAATTTCCCATCATGATTTATCCATAGAATTATAGGTAAGTCACCCACCCTACTCCTTGTCAAGTAAGCTACCATACTTTTTATTAGGTAAGCTATATAATCTTAATGTCTAGGATGTATAAATACCTTAGGGCCACCCTCACAAGAGATCCACTAGAAAAACACATACACAACTATTACTCTAAATTTACTCTTTTACCCTTGTCTTTTTTTTAGTTAACCTCTCTTCTCTCCACTTTTCTAACTTAAGCTAAGTGGGCTTTGTTATTTTTATTGGCTAGAAAAATGGTATATAAAGGCAACACAACTTCTCATCATAATTTCTCCTACAGAAATGCTAGTAAGCCACCCTCTCTACTCTTTTCAGTTAAATTATCCTATTTTTCATCAAGTAACCTATTATTCTAAATTTACTCTCTTATTCTTGTTAATTTTATAGTTTATCTCTTTTCTCTTCTCTTCATTTTACTAACTTAAACATTGAAAGATCTCCTTATGCATAAGATATTTATTTGAAAAACAATACAAAACAATTAAGCCTAGATATCTTTGCCCATTAATCATGTCTAAACACTTTAGCCTATATGTAGTAATAAAAAATCCAAAATTTATTTAAAGTTTAAATGACTTCGTCAGTCCACCATGACTTAACAGTTTATAATTACTTCTATATATAATGCAACTAAATATTCATGTATGATAAAATTGCCCTTTACACTTAAAAGTTCATGTATATTATCATCAATTTTGATGATTTTTTAATTGGTGATCATTAACAAAAAAACTAAAGTTCCTATTGAAATTATTGTGCACACAGATACAATCCACTGTGGATTGTAATAATGGATTGCATGCATTTTTTTTTCTGATGCATAGTGATTTCAATGGGAGCTTTAGAGGCAATTGAATATGTGTTATGATGATGGGTTGAAAATGTTTGGTTTTCTCTTGGGCTTTGGTGGCTCTATCCATGGCTTGCTACGAGGTGATTGTTGGATGGGATGACACTCTTCATCTTCGTTTCTTTTGACATGTGGATTGCATGAATAAAAAAACTAAAGGTGTTATTGAAATTACTGTGCACACAAATACAATCCACCGTGGATTGTAACAGTGGATTGCATGACACTTTTCTAATGTACATTGATTTCAATGAGAATTGTAGAGGTAATTGAATATGTGTTGTGATGGTGGGTTGCAAATGTTTGGTTTTTCTTGGACTATAATGTCTCTGTCCATAGCTTGCTATGAGGTGACTATTGGATGAGATGACACCTTTTTGTATTTGTGTTTTTTGACATGTGGATTGCTTGATGTGTTGGTTGTCATAATTGATTGCCAAGTAACCTTTTTTTAGGCTTTTGTCACTCCATGGGCATTGTTTGCCTGTTATCTAATTATTATTATTTTTTTGAGGTGTTATTGTTTATATCTTTTGTTCTTGCATTTTAATCTCTATGATGTCATTGATCTCAAGCACCAGAATTGTTAGGTTGTTGATCCTTGGAAGGTGTGGTGTTCGGCGTGGTCTTCCATCAGTTTTGCAAGCATGGTCCTTTTATCACCAAATTTCTGGTCTACATGTATGTCCTCTTGTTGGAGCTTTTGACTTTGCTAATGATGTTGTATTAAACGCAGTCACACTTTGCAAGGTTTGGTGTCTTTTCCAGAGTTTAGGTTTTGTTTGCTTTCGACTAATTCTATTTGGTTATGGTTGTTAGCTGCTTCTCTATAGGAACTGTTGCAATTAGGTTTGTTTTGGACGACATTCATCACGACAACAATTTGCTTTGGTATTTTTTACTGCTTTCTTTTTAGCATGTCGTTTTGTTCATTTTGCTTTGACATTTTGAGATAGAGTAGGTTGGTGCATTTTGCTTGGGCTTGGTTTGGGTTTGGGCTTGTTTGTTTTGTTTCCTTTTGTTTTTGTGTCTTATTTGAGGCCTTAACACTATTATTTCAGTGTCTTTTTTTGGGCACCTTTCCATTTGTGCTTCTGGTTATAATATTCTGATTTTTTCTATTTTGATGCCCACATTCTGTATCTCCTATGTTACTATTAGTTGCAGGTTAGCTCTATATTTGTTGTCTTTTTATTATATTATGTGGACTATGTTTTTTGTTTACTTAGGCTGCACCATTCCTATTCTATTCTATTCTATTTGTTATTGTTGCTTTGTCTTATTTGAAGGTTTCTTTATGCCACTCCTTCCTGATTTGATCTTACATCATTGGTGTTGGGGGTTCTGTATATTTACGTTGATTGAATTAGTTGCATAAGAGTTGCTGTAACCCATTTTTGGGTCCCCGCACAAAATACAAAAAAAAAAATCAAAATATTATCAAAAATAATAGCAGTGAAAAGAGGATGTCAAAGCGCCCAGAAAATGGTCAAAAATTAGTTGAGGAGGTTCAAAAATACAAAGATTGAAATTTGACAGTATATCATGGACCGGTGAGAGTCCTATTGATAAAGAAAATTTTATTTGAGGAAGAAATGTACAAAATCAGATGTTTATGGACTCAATTAAATTTTATTGAAGGTTTAATTGAATTTATGGGTTTTATTTGGAAGAAATTAAAGTTCTGGGGTCAAATTATAATTTTTGAGAGTTGATTTGGTCAAATCAGGGACTTAATTGCATATATATTAAAGTCTGGTGGCCAATTAGGGACTCGATTGAAGAAATCCAAAACCAAGGACCATAGTGAAAAAGCGCGCAAAGTGAAGGGCTGATCTGAAATTGAACTCTTTTTGGCGCCAGTTTTTGTTTAAATGAAACGGCGCGTTTTGGTCAAAACGGCGCCGTTTCATGCGTTTCACTTCAAAAAAAAAAAAAGGAAGCAAACGGTGTCGTTTTGAACGGCACCATAAGCCTTCTTCTTCCCCTGGACACGCAGAGAACAGGGGAAGAAGAAGCATTTTCCCTCCCATTTTTTTTTCCTTTCTCTCTCTCCCAAAACCCAAAAAACCAACGCCCCGACTTGTCCCTTCATTGACACCACCACGCCCTCACGTCAAAAGGGCCATACCCTGCAGAGTGTAGAGGCAGGGGCGGCTGTGCAGTAGCCGCCCCCATGCTGCCACCATGCCCTGCCATGAGAGGGTAGGGCAGGGTGGCCCTCACTCCCTCTGCCTATAAATACAGAGGGAGTGCAGGACAGAAGAGGGGGAGAAAAAGAGAAAGGAGGGGGGAGAGCTGGAAGTATTTTTGTTTTGAAGAAAGAGGAGGGAAACCAAGAGAGAGAAATCGACTGGGTAGAGAGAGAGACGACCGAAACTGAGAAACACAAAAAAACAGGGGAATATCGGCTGGGAAATTAAGAGAGACAGACGGGGAGAAGAGAGAAAAAGAACAGAAGGGATAAACCAGCGGGGAAGGAAACGCCGACTGGTGTCACTGCACCGTGGAGAAGAAGCGCCGCTGCTGTCACTGGGTCTCACCGTCATCGCCACCGCAGCACCACCGAGAACAGCCACCGTTACCGTCAGCTCAGCCATCCGAGATCATCGCCTCAGGTAAATTCCCTTCCCCTCCATAGCCGCCGGTCATCAGTCATCTTCTTGCTTGCAGAACGTGCACTGTGCACGTTCTGCATGCAAGAAGCTAATTAATTCACTGGTTACTGTGCTCATGCACAGTAACCAGTCATGGTTTTTTGTTTCTTCAGTGGGCTGGAACATCAGCCCACACGGCTGGGGCTGAGTCTAGCCCCTTTTTTGCTTTGGGCTGGAACATCAGCCCAGCCCGCGCGGCTGGGCTGAGTCCAGCCCTGTTTTCTGCAGGCTGGAACATCAGCCCAGCCCACGCGACTGGGCTGAGTCCAGCCTTGTGGCTGGGCCAATATAAGCCCAGCCCAGTCCTTTTTTTTATATATATATATATTTTTGAAAATTGTGATTTTTCCACCGATTTTTCTACGTCATTTCGACTAATATTGGTCTGTATTTTTATATCTTAAAAATACAAATCCGGTATTAAAAATACCCGGTTTTCAAAAAAAAAAAAACTTTTGTTTTAATGCATACGGCCAAATTTTTTTTTTATACAACAAAGAAAACAAAAAAATATATATGTTATTTTAGCATGCATTTTGGCTTTAATAACCAGTTTATTAAAGTCATGAGAACTTGGCCAATATTTCAAAAAAACCAAAAAAATATTTTTGTTTTGTTTTAATATCTGGGATTACGAATTTATACGTAAAACGTATTCCTGATATAAAAAAGGTAGTTCTTTTATAGACATTAGACCGGTTAAGTTTCACCCTCATAAGATAAGAACCTCCTTACTAAGGAGGGCTTTTCTTGAACCATAGACGGACCAACAGGATAAAGACCTTAGATTTTCATCAGACAATAAAACAATGCAGCTTATCTTAGGTAGGGCGTATTTGGGGTGCTAATACCTTCCCTTTACGCAATCAGTCTCCGTACCCGATCTCTGAGACCAGTTAGGGTTCCTAGTGACCAAAATACTAAGTGGCGACTCCTATTCCTTTTTCTCACCGCTAAGAGACAAAGAATTCCTTGTCTCCTCACATTTACCAGAATTATATCCACATACATTGAGGGTGGACGATCGCCGCGACGTCGACACGTGCGACAAGAGTACTCAGTCTGTCTCCTTTTTCTCCTTGTTTTTGTTATATTTTCTATGGTTTTTGGCTTTTTGTTGCCATCACCCTTCTGTTTAGAAAAATATTAATCCCTTACTATCATTTTTTTGGGTACTTTAGCATGGTTACTCATTTAAATATCTTTTATCCCAGGCTTTCACTATGTCCATTCCTATACTTGCATATCATACCATGTTAACACGTTTGTCGGCTGATGCAATTCTATATACGATGCTCTTCAATTTTGTTTACTCGGAAGTGAACAAAATTTACAGTCTCCATCCTTAATTAGACTTTCTTCTCTTATATTTAAACATGTGTATTTGCTTTTTGTTTGTTGAGTTTTTTCTTACATTCTGCTTTGCTGTGATGTTATTTTTATGCAAAGGTTTAAAGTCACTTGTGTTGTTAGTGATGGAGAAGATGTTGCTGATTTCATGTTGGTTGATAAGATAACCAAAAAATTTATTTGGGTCGTTTACAAACAACTATGTCTACTATAAGCAATTTTGTGACCCAAGCATCGTCGTGCCTCCAATGGTAGCCAAACTGGACAAAAACTGAATTTTCCAACTGCGTTTTGGTGCTTTCAAAGTTGGGACTAACCGTTGTGACATGATTGCAACAAACATCTTCGACAATAACAACACCAATGATACTAATCTGCATTCTCGCTCTTCATGCTCCTTGGCAGAACAACAGCCCATTCCTGTGACACTAGAAAGCATAACACACATAATCACAACTTTTACTTCTTTATAAACTCCCTTATCTGAACTGTCAAGTATTGGTGATATCTCTACCCTTGGAACTAAAAGAAAACTTGAATTCACTGACTTAAGAGCACAACATAGGTTTGCACACTCAAACACAACTCTATCATGTTACTATTAAATTTTTTAATGTTGTTTGATGTTTCTCCATTGCATTCATAATCCTTTTTTCCACCAAGTTGTTTCTGTTTTGCTTTTTTATAGCCAAATTGGTGCATCTCACACTAATTAGCCTATTATTGTTGAAGAAATCAACATCCAAGATTTAACTCCATATACTCAAGAACGATCTCTTCTTGCAAAAAAAAAAAAAAAAAGATAACAAGACTCTCAACCATCCAACATTTAGATTCATCTTATTTTGAGCTTTATTCTCAGCCGTAACAAGACTCTTACGTGTGAGCACTTCATCTAGTACTTGTAACTATTTTGCATACATATATTTTAAACTTAGAACTAATTCATTAAATGTTAGACGGGTAAGATAATCAAATATGAGGTTAATTTACATTAACTCACCTCATGTTTGAAGCAAATCTAGTTTTTCTCTTCAGGATCTTAATTATATCTATGTCTCCAATAAAAAATGAATTTTTTTAGGTTATTGTGTGTTTGGTAATATAATGTAGGATGCTTTTAATTCAAAAGTTTTTTCAAATGAAAATACATTAAAATATTTTTTTTTTTAGATTTTAATCATTGAAAAACACATAATAATACATTAATTTAATGTTTTTTAAGGCAAAAATCAATTTGAAAAACACTTTAAAAACATAAGCTACATAGTGCCAAAAAATAATTTGATGATATAAAATCTTCTACTCAATCAAAATATCCAAATAATACAACATATTATATTTAAGAATATAAAATTAAAATTGATCTTTTTTAATTGGTTTACATTCATAACAAAGATAAAGCATAAAATAATTCAAAACTTAGAAAACAAATCAAATTAGGAAGGTCTCAAAAGATGAAAATGTTAAAACTAGAAAGCTTAATGTCCAGAGAACATCAACTTTTAAACTTTTATATTTTTACAAGGGGAGAATTATCAACTAACAAAAGCAATAATACATTTGATAATACGAATTAATATTGACACTTGGACATGATGCAGTGGTCAATTTATATATATAAAAAAAGCATAAATTTTTTATTTATTTAATGACACTTGGACATGATATGCAGATATAATCAAAGCATATGGTTGCAAATTTGAGAAATAAAAATAAATAAATAAATGCATGTAAATGTGAAAATAAGCATGTTTGGAAGTGTTTGAAAGTATGGTTGCGGTTGCTTTTTAAAATATTTTTCACTAAAAAATATAATAAAATAATCTATTTTTTATTTTGTTAAAATCATATTTGACATCAGCACATTAAAATGATTTGAAAACACCATAAATATTAATTTGAAGCAAAGAAAAAAATAAAATATTTTCAAATATTTTTAAAAGTAATTGTAGGTAATGTTTGATATTATGGTAATGATTGTTTTTTAAAATGTTTTTCATTTAAAAATACATGATAATAATTTTTTTAAAAAAAATTATTTTTGATATTAACATATCAAAATAATTCAAAAATATTAAAAATAATTAATTTAAACAAAAATTTAAAATTAAAAAAAAACTGTTTATACCGCAAAAACAAAGAAGTCTACAGGTCACACATTTTATTTATTTTAATCATGAAGAATACTAGTGGTAGTCACTTTGAGAGGCCATGTAATGTTATCAGTAACTTAACGAGGACTTTAAAAAACACTAAGCATTAATTAAAGGACACGACGAGAAAGGGCAAAAAGATAAAATAAAATAAATTAATAAAATACCATCAACTCCATAGAACAAAATCAGAATGGATAAAGTTGGAAATTTGGATCCATCTTCATAGAGCAGTACTCGTAATGTAGTGTAAACAATTTGTTGAACAGGACGTGTGCAGCTAAAAAATACGCGAGAACTACAATAATACCAAAGATTAATAATAAATTGTTATTCAATTCATACTAATTATTTTCTAAAATAAATCTTGAATTAATGTTTTTTGTATCAAAAAAAATTCTAACCATGAGTAAAATATTAAGCAATTTTAATTGTGGCTATAACTTTTAAGTGTTCCGAAATACTTTAAAAGCTAATATTAAAGTTTTTTTTATATTTTATTTTCAGAAGCTACAATTTATAGTTTTTTAAAACTCACAGCTTAGAGGAGTCGAGAGGTGTCCTAATTGATCAAGTTAGTATTTGATATTTGAATGTTATGTGAGTAAAATATATGGGTAAATTATGCAGGGAATGAAAAAGGAGGAGAGGGGAGATGGCTCCCTATTTGTTTGTTTCTGTCGTTGGAGTTCTTGAAGATGGTACAATGAAGGAGAGAGCCCTTTTATACAGTGGGAGATGTAGTGATATTGTCCATGTCCATAGCATGTTGAGGAGTCAAGTGGCCATAAGACCATTAAAACAGAGCCCATAGTTACGAGAAGGTCCAACCGGGTGAGTTTTGTAAGAGAATCCAACTTCCATTCCTCGCAAGAATTCCATCGAAGACATCCCAAGAAGAGGTCAAACCAAATTCCTTGATTCTTTTGTCCTCAAAGCAAAACTTAAACGATCTGAGAGGTAGCCAAGTTATGTTCGAAAGGTTATGGTTGTGGCTATAGCTATGACTAAGACGGTTAATTCTCACCAGAACTAGAAGTGATAATCTTTTTGAGCGCTTCCCTCTGCGGCAATCAACTCGTACAGGAACATTCCTCAGGTTACCACCAAGAGTCCAGTACCTTCTACAACTTACCGCCACCGCGAGTGTGAGTGGCACTCTTGTGGTGTTTCTGTTGATCATATCCTTGCGCCGGTTTCAATCTCCTTCTTTCATTTGGCTTCACATCTTCACTCCCTCTTCTATCTTGCTGCATCTCTCTTTGCATAACGGTAAAATTGTAATCCTTAGTTGATTTCGCTATGAACATATTGAGTGATAGAAAGGGTTATGTTGCTTTTTGGTGCATGCATTTGGTTTTGAGGAAACGAGACAGTAGAGAGGGCTGGTGTCAAGCGAGGGAACTAAATGTGTCTGCTTTTGGCTTCTAAGGATCTACTAATGTACACGATGTAAAACCAGGGCAATTGTACTTGTG
>Ga0307513_10010845_pt1 | contig 11381 bp, 5 predicted proteins | sample 15_EM_MG_FD_202174 | JGI IMG/M metagenome (GOLD analysis project Ga0307513, IMG submission 202174) | Populus trichocarpa ectomycorrhiza microbial communities from riparian zone in the Pacific Northwest, United States - 15_EM | ecosystem: Host-associated > Plants > Roots > Unclassified | place... | reverse complement strand
CTTCCGGACGGAATGAACCCGGGCGGACGCACCCAGAACTCGAGTTTACGTTATAAGCGCCTGGAACGTCCGGCGCACAGGGTGAGCGGGGAGAGATGGGGCGCAAGATGATTTTTTTGCTGATGTGGGTTGGTACAAGTGCCTATAAAGTGACTTGGTGACATTGGATTAGATAGGATAACCCAGGTAAGCCAAAGTTATCCAGCTGGGTAGGGCAACCTTTGGAGGACATGTTAGCATAAAGTTAAGAAATGTAGTAAATGTTGCACATGTCTCTGGGGCAACATTAAATGTGGTCACCTGGACTCCCGAAGAGCATAAAGGCAGGAAGGGATGAAGTTACCCTATCTTGGGAACATTATTACCCTATCTTGAGGACCCTGTTACCCTACTGAGGGACACCAGTTACCCTACATGAACCCACAAAGTGATCCGCTGACTTAGGGAAGAGTTATCCAATTATTGTGGGGCTCTTAGATGTTCATACGGTTGGTTTATATGGCACAAAACGGGCTACTGACGGAGCAGAAGAGGTTCAAACCTCCTGTAACTTTGATGGGATATTCCTACTACCGCCCTCTGGCTCCAACATTGGTACGACATGACAGCACTCTATGGCTGTAGACTTAGGTGGTTCCTAGCCAAGTGAGATACATTGGAACCCCTTCACAATACCGTATGAGTTGTGGTCGTCCATCTGACCACCAGCTGTTCGCAGGATGTATACGGGGTGTCAGGGTGACCCTCTCCTGGGGTGCCACCTTGATACTTCTTGGGAACCACCTATGGGCATACCTTGACCTCCTGGTAGTAGTATGGTTAACTGTTGCGGGCTTGGGGCTGACTGGGGAATCTGCAAGTCTCCCAGAACAACCACCCCAGTGCCAGTCCCAGGCTACCCCATTTACCGTAGCATTACTATGAGTGATTAGTGGACTCTAGAGGTGTGAGTCTTGCAATCATTTATGAGGGTCCTACGTGGTTGACTGTGGATAGCGCCCATGCAGTCAAGCAAGTGGAGCTGCCTGATAGTGCACGCCCAGAGTCAAGCCTAGAAGCTTACTAAAACCAAGTAGATTTGCCGATGGACTACGCAGCTTGTATAGATGAAACCACTAGAGGGCCAGTGTGTCTCGATAATTATTATCTCTACAGTGGGCAGGTCGGTCAGCCACTGACATGCTACCGATAGGAAAAGGTCTTCACTCATGCAGATGTAGTTGGAGACACATCACCGGGAGCACTTTCAATTTGGGGAGATAGTTAATATCCGAGTAGTCTGACTATTTCCAGGTGTAAAAACAACTCTAGACAGGTGAGTTGGACACCTCTGAGCTGAGCAGGGTGCTTGCGAAAAGTCCTAATAGTTTACGCGTGTCCTCTTGCTTTATATTATTCTCCTTAACTAAAGCACGAGACACCCTATTCTGATAACCTACGATCCTCACAAGAACTTATTGAGTAAAGCCTTCAGGCTTAATGATATTAAATTTTACCGCTTCATTCTACTTTGAATTATTGTTATCTTTATTTAGATCTATATATCTACATTGAGTCTTCGGTACAGTCGGAACCTTAGGATCCGTTATCCTATAGGGTACCCCAGTTAAAATTGCAGCCCACCTAGCATACTTCAGTGTATGGGAGCAAGAATACGACTGTATACTTAGTATCCACTATATAGGCATGGGTTGGTAGAAGTACCTACAAAGTGAGTTAGTAAGATAAAGTTAAACAGGGTAGTCCATGTAGGCCAAAGTTACTTTACTGGGCAGGATAGCCTTTGGAGGACATGTTTGCGTAAGGCTAAGTAAACAGGGTAAACATTGCATGGGTCCCCAAGGCAATATCATATATGGTCACACTGACTTCCCACTAGCATCGGTAGTCAGGCCTAGGAGAGCAAAGTTCCCCGATCTTGAAAATACTATTACCCTACTATGAGGACTTGGTTACTATACTGAAGGATCAGTTACTCTATCGTCACCAACAAAGTCATCTGAAAACTTATGGGCAAGTTATCCCACCATAATGGGGCTCTTAGATGTCATAAGAGCCATTTCATTTGATATAAAACACACTTCGAATACAGCAGGAGTGGTCTGGACCTCCTGTAACTTTATCAAAATATTGCTAACACTCCCCCTCCAGTATCAGAGTTGGTATGGCACCACCGCATACTCACACTGTCTCGGTGTAAGCTTCCTCTGCAGGTCCTATCTATAGAAATAGTTCTGTAAAACTGTATGAGTTGTGGCCATCCATCTGACCTAAAGGTATTCCGAGGATATAAGAGAACTGTGAGGTTACAGGCTCCAGAGGCTCTACCTGCATACTATTTGACAACAACTTACCAGCATAATTTGACCTTCAGGTACTTGTATGGTTAACTGTAATAGGCTTAATGCTGGCCAGGAAAACTGCCAGGATTCAAGAACAACGACCTTAACGCCAGTCCCTAAGTACCCTGTACCCTGTAGTGTTATTATAAGTTATGAGTGGAATTTAAATGGATGACTCTTGGCATAATTGAGAGGATTCTACATGGTTGACCGTGGGTAGCATACATGGAGTCAAGCAATAGGAAACATTTCACAGTGGGAGTAAGCAAACTGGTTCAAAAGTCCACTATAGGCAAGTAGATTTGCTGATTAACTGCGTAGCTTCTATGGGTATCAATGCTCCTGGGCTTGTAAGTCTCGATGGTTATTATCTCTACAGTTAACATGTTACTCAGAGACTGACATGCTACTAATAGGAAGAAGTCTTCCCTTATAGAGATCTATTTGAACAGACCTCACCATATCACATCTCCTATTTGTAGAGATATCTAATATCTGAGTAGTCCAACTGCTTCTGAGTATATATCAATGGTCAACCTGTCAGTTGGACAGCCCTGAGTTGAGCAGGTTGCTCCTGTCAGGTAACAATAGTTGACAGCTAGTATCCTCTAACTTTACATAATTCATATTAACTAAATTCAGAGACACCCTCTTCTCATAACCAATGATCCGTATAAAAACTTATTTTGTCACTCACAAGATGTTCATACCACTCCTACTCTCTTGTGAGTACATTTCGCACTAACTGCACTTGTACTCATATATATCTAAATGGCATATCTTAGTAGAATAGCTTTCAACTAAGTCTGCAGATGCCTTTCTTAGTCAAATACAAATAGGTGAACTGAGATTCCTCAGTAGAGTATCTGAGTTCCCAAAATAGACTAACAACACTCTCAATGTAGGGTAACTTCAGCCTCCCATGCCTTTATTCTCTTCTGGAGTCCACATAATCACCTATAATGTCATACTCAAGACATGTGCAATATTCACTATATCTACTTGATCTTACATAAACATGCTCTCCAAATGTCATCCTGCCCAGCAGGGTAAGTTTGACCTGCCTGGGTTACTCTATCTAACCTCATGTCACTCAAGTCACTTTTCTATAACTTGTACAAACTCATGCCCACCCTATGTATAGTAAGTATACTAACTCTTGTCTCACCTTGATTCCCTTTCAGTATCCCATTTGAGTTGGAGTCTAAGCCACTACAGCTAATAATCCGTAACATCATTATACTTTTTAACATAAAACCACCTATTAGAAGTATAGTTGTACTGAATCTACGAATTGGAGTCTGCCAAGAACTATACTCCAGGCTAAAGTGGATTCCAAGAGGTAACTACAGAAAGGTTAGGCCAGTATACTTAGTATACGTTTGTTAAACATGAGTTTCTACAAGTACTTACAAGGAGACTTGATAACATAGAGTTAGACAGGATAAGCACGGTAGACCATACTTACCCTACTGGGTAGGGTAACCTTCCGAGGACAGGTTCGTATAAAGTCCGGTAAACATAGTAAATAGTATAGCATACGGCTCAGAGACAACATTACACCTGGTCAGGCAACCAACTCCCGAAGGGAGTACCGCCACTAGAGGGTGATGTTACCCTATTTTAGGAATATTGTTATCCTACTATGGGAACCATGCGGCCATGCTAAGGAACCCCAGTTACCCAATCTTCATGAGCAAAGTGGTCTTATAACTTAGGGGAAAGTTATCCCACTAGCATGTGTCTTTTAGATGTTCAGAGTGCCACCTCATATGATACAAAACGGGCTATAGACAGAGCAGGGGATGTCCGAACCTCTTATACCTGTGAACAGGTATTCCGAACACTCCCTTCTGCCCCCACTATTGGTAAAGCATGACAGCATTCTCAGACCGCTCCACCAACACGAGAGGCATCGTTACTGTCTAATGGACGGAAAACAGTTCACAGGATATTGGAGGGGTGTGAGGGTGACTGCCTCCTTGGGCGCTGCATGAATAATGTCTGAGAATGACCTACGGGTATACTTTAACCTCTAGGTAGTATTATCATAAACTGTAGTGGGCTTGGAGCTGACCTGGAAAGCTGTAAGGCGTCCAGGACTGGTATCCAAATGCCAGACCCAAGCTACCCTCTGAACTGTAGCATTATCAGGTATTATTAGTGAACTCTAAAGGCATGAGTCTTGTGACAATTTAAGGGGGTCCCAAGTGGTTGGCTGTGGGCAGCACCTACACATCCAAGCAACCAAAGACTTCTTATTGTGGGTGTAGGCAGCAGTTTAGAAGTCTAGTATAGTTAAGTAGATTTCCTGATAGGCTGTGTAACTGGTATAGACGAATCTGCCACTTGCCCGGTAAGTCCCGACAGATAATATCTCTATCATTAGTATATTGTTCAACCACTACCATGCACCTGACAGGAAGAGCTTTTGCTCGTGCAAATGTAGTTGGAGTGACATCACCAGGAGTACTTCCTATTTGTGAATATAGTTAATATCCGTGTAGTCTGACTGCCTCCAGCTGTAAATTCGCTCTATGAAGCCGAGTTGGACAGCCCTGACCTCAACGTGGTACTCATGAACAGTCAGAATAGTTGACAGTTATCATCCAGTTTCATTATTCTACTTAATCAAAGCCAGTCACATGTTATTCTGATCACTCACAATCCTTAAGACAGTCTATTGAGTCCAGCTTTCAGGCTTGACAATATTAAGTTTAACCACTTGATTGTGCCCTGAATTATCTCCCTTCATCTCAATCCCTACACCTGTCCTATGTATCCAGTCTAGTCCCAATCCTAGGATTCGTCTGCTTCCACAGTGTCCCAGTTACAGGTTGAGAATCTGCAATAGAGATAATTGAGCTTTCATTTGGAACTGAAGTAGTATAATCTGTAGATATGTTAGATAAAGCTGATCTCATACTTGATATACAGGTTCAGATGGAGCAGAGAAAAGTGATTACAGATCACTAACCAACTCCAGTTCCCAACTTTGATACCTTTTATCACAGCTGTTCTTACTGCTTGGGCTCACAACAGATATATTATGATAGGTGTGGTATGCAATAATATAAACTTAAACCAGACTTTGATTACTAATGCTTTTGTATACGTATGAGTGTCAATAAGCATAGAGTATATATCTTGCATTTTTATAGTTCCAGGAATTAAAGAGTTAAATTTGCATAACAACCCGAGGAATCTTGACAAAACACTAAAAATAGTTCCCATATATAATTTATAATAACAGTTTAACTAAAACCTCAAATTATTTGACATAATGATAATTCTTTTAAAAATGTGCTAATATAATCCCTGATACATAGGAAATCTAAAAATGATTATAAGCATATGAAACACACTCAGTTTCCAGATATTTGTACTACAGGTTCAAGTTCTTGCTAATTGTTATACTTAAAAGACTTGCAATAAGAATTACAAACTTGTCTATAACATGTAATTTTACACTTCAAAACTAAGTATAAATATTTTTTCAGTATGGTTCCGGAAGACTAGACTCTACCCCAATTTTCAGTCAAAAGTTCTCACGCCTTGGCTGCAACGCCAAGTGTAACGCTCCCAAAATGGGCTACCCCAACTCCTATAATATACAACTCTGACTGTAAAATCATAAAATATGACCACTTCTGTGCTATATTCCACTTATAATTATTCACCAAGTCTATTTCGCCTCATATCGTGATGGCATCTAACTCTCTTATACAGATCTCATACATAATTATTATATCCTGTGAATTCATAGGTTAGGGTTGTATAAATTGTGTACAAAGATATTATGCTTTTGAAGCATTACACTTGGCGTTGCAGCCAAGATGTCACAATTTTTGACTGAAAATTGGTGTAGAGTCTAGTCTTCCGGAACCATACCTAGGAATCTAAGCTATCTATCTATACAATAATAATAAAAATGTCAATTTTGAGATATTGATTTTAATAGCCTATATATATTTCAATTTTTCTGATAAATATTTTCTAAAACTAATATATAGTAACCTACTTACTGCAGAGTCTTATATACTGCATTGCCTGGCTTTATTTGCCTGCCGCTAGTACGTTTAAATAAAGTAGGGGCTGAAGCAAAAACATTCAACACAGTCTGGAAGAGTCCAAAATGAGTCTAGTTTTGACCATAAAAGGTTAAGTGGGCGTGTTTTATTGCGAATTCGAGACGGATTACGAAGTAAACTCTTATTTCAACGTACTAGCGGTAGGCGAAAAAACCAGGTAATGTGGTATATCATATCATATCTGTTGTATTGGTTGAGTGGTACTATTTATGCTTATTAACACCGATATGAATATGCATAGGATTGGAAGGAACAAAAACTTCTTTTCTTGTTAGTTTTCCCTAGCCTATCTCTTGCTCTCACTTTTTCTTGTTGTTTTCTCTTAGACCCCAACCCTCCTCTTATTTTCCCTTGAATTCTTGGCTTTCCTCTCTCATTGTTCCTTGCCGCCTTCCAGCCCCTTCCTTTTTGTTTTTCATTCGCAACTCTCCACCCCCCTTGCACCAACTACACACAACTATTTTGAATCTCAATAAACAATTCACTACCACATCTACAACTACCACAACTACACTACAGAATTGTTTGGAGAGAAGCAACCTACCACTAGTCAGCTATTCTGAAGAGAGTATCATGTTTCTTTGTACAGCAACTTGAAGATAGGCTCCTTAGCCTATCTTTTATAAACTATAATATAACCATTATGATAAACCGATAGATTGCAAATCTCCAAGTGATGATTCAGACCTTGATTGTATTTCCAAATGATATTATCAATTAAAGCAGCTACTGGCAAGTCCAGAACCACTCCCTATACTCCTCATATTCTCTCCAAAAAACCCTGCCACTGTGCCACTACTACGAGCAAACTAGTAGCTGCAATGACCAATTACTTATTCTCTGCTTATCCAGCCTACTAAGATACTATTTCAACAAGTATCACCCTATACTCTCCTACATGTGCTCTCTCAACCTTCCTCCGCACCCACAACACACCCACCCTAGAGCTAGATACAAGTCCTACTCTGACCCGTAACAGCACTACTAAAAAATAATCTCATAACAAGTCTGTAACCTTTACTTATATTAGCAAAATCATAACCAATATCAAATAACTGGCGGTACTATTACAAATTATGACTAAGCAAGGCAGATTTCACACAACTAATGTCTTAGTTATAGGTATATTATGTTTCACACTATAATATCACTTGACTCATACTATCTTACAGGACTATAGAATAGCATATTATTGTTATATTATAATTGGTTGATTGTATTGATTATTCATAATTGTGAGTCAGATGATGTAATGATTTTGGCTTATTACTCATATTATGAATCATTGGTTTTGCACATATGACCTATTACAGGCACATGATTTGTTATATAAGTTGTTATTAGTTAACAGATATTTAATAGTTGACTCATAGAAGTCAACTGATTGATCTCACACTATGACTCACTATAAGTCTTGAGGTTGCATGATGAGTCACAATGATTAGAATAGTGGGAAGATGCCTATATAAGGGGTTGCCCTCGGACAAGAAGATAGGATCTTCACGGAATCATCTAAGCATAATCTTTTACCAAAAGATCCAATAGAACTGTTTTCTCTCTCTTTACACTTCATACACCTCTCCTATATGAGAGCCTACAAGCCAAACTATAATCACTCATGTACAGGTCTAATCAGAAGCTGAACCTGAGAGCTATTGTAATAGTCTCAGAGTCGGAGTTCACAACATAGCGCTATTAGGATAGTTCCTCAAGACAAGCAAGTCAGTCTTGTACTATCTGAATAGATAATACCTCACATCCCTTAGTGCAAGACAAGAAGACTTACCTAGTAAGTAACGAGCATCATTCCCTGTTGCACTCAGTTCTCTTGAAATAGGATTATTACACATACATCTGGGTTTGCAATTGAAATAGCTTATATTATTCTTTATTCATTGGAAAATTGTCAAGACAGTTTGTGCCTTGATGTTTGAAAAATGTTAAAAATGTTCAAATGCATGGAGAACAACAAATCAACTATTGGAAGACCTATATAAAAACAGCAACAATTTGGGCAATTTAATTGCCCTTGACAATTTCATCCATGCAATGTTTGACTAGAGAATACTAACACTAACTCTACTTATAATTAACCCAGCACCTATCTAAGTCCACAACAACTACTCTGGCAAATTCCTCCTTCTCATCAACCGCCTGTGTGGGTTAGCAATACCAGAATTAATACAATCTATAAAGGTACCCTTTAGTAACCTAGGCTATAGGGTGGGCCCATTAGTACCAGGGAGCACTATTAAGATTAATCCCAGTGAACATCTCTAAGGCGTCTCAAGTATCCCATTACCCTGATACTTTACTCTCAAGATCCTAATACTTGTCCTTTCCAGACAATGCTTGCTGGCACAGAAGAAAGTAAAGACCTCTACCTACTTGGATAGAATCAACAGAGCTGGGATTTTTAATCAGATTTTTCTTTTTAGCTATAGATGCAGACCTTGATGGGGGAAGTTTTTTATTTATCCCTCCTTTGATTCTCTTTTTCTTCTATTTGATTGTTTTTTTGTTACTGCATTTTTGCTTTGCTTGTTTTTTCTTTTTTCTGAATACTTTTCTCATTAATGGTTTTAGAACTGTGTTTGTCTATGGTTCCGGAAGGCTATACTCTGTACCGACTTTCTAACAAAAAATGTGACATTTTTGCCTGTAACGCCAAGTGTAATGCCTTCAAATATTTTCTCTAATTTGTAGGTTTAGAAACCTACCACTCTAGTATGAATTATGTAATACAAATTTACATAATCAAAGTGTCTTATCAATATATGATATACAAATTGTAAATATACATAAGTGATATATAAATAATGAATATTATTTCCATTGCCGCACTAGTTCACAATTGAGACTATAAAGATTGGGTTTTAATTATTTAGAGAGGAGTTTTGTTTATTGAATTAGTTCAGGAACATTACACTACTATACATTTAATGCAGATTCAGCAATCCTGCGATGAGATGACTATCTTGTAAAGACATGCTTTTTAAAATCATCTGACCCATAAACCAGGTTGTTTCTATAGGCTTCCATCACTCTAAATACACGCTGATGGTATTTCCAGATTAGTTTATTTGATACATGGGCCAGAGCCTCAGGTACAATTCTTACTAATGCTGGATAAGTGTATTCACAATTGGCTCGAGCATACACTTTAGCTCTGCCCCAGAAATATTCTATAAAGTTTAACTCGTAGTGAAAAGATGGATGGAAAATTACCAAATGTCCGGCTGCTTCTAAGGTTTCCTGCAATTCTCCTTTCTGTGCCTGAAAGTCAGCTTGTGAGGATCACAGAGCCCGAGTGCAACAATCGGCATTGGTTGCATATTTGCAAGAAGACTTTGGTTTTCTCTGTCCTGGGACATTCCCAGGAATTGTGCATTGGGTTAAAATCTTTCGGTTTGCTGGCCAAATCCCTTGTTCCTCCAATACTAGTTTCAATCCCTTCAATCTCCCATCAGGTAAAACCATCTTCTGCTGATGTATAGTATTTGGATCATTAGGCATTTTAAAGTAGCCATCCCGCATTGGCAATGTATTCTTTCCCCCAGGTGTGAGGTTCAAATTTCCTGCTCGAAGAGCATCACTTGTATACTTTTGGTGATTCTTGGCATTGTCAAATGCAAATAACCCTTGACAACCAGGAAATGATTTCTCAAATACTGGTATCACCTTCTCCGTAAGCTGTTTCAACATCAATTCCCCTGTCCACCAGATATCACCCCCACACTTTAGTGTTTCACTAGCTTCACCAGCTCCCAAGGGTCCAATTGGTGTCAAATAATCTGAGACATGTAAGCCTTGCCCTCGACCCTTTGTACGAATAGAGGACTTGTCCTTGTGAACCTATATCTTCTTTCTTCCATCATTTGAGTTGAAAGTGGACTCATCGTGGGTAACAAAAACCAGTGGTTTAACTCCCTCATCATAGACCTTTGGGATATCATTCAGCTGTTGATTCCACTCCATCATTCTCAACTTCAGAGCTGCTATCCTGGGAAGGAATATATTGTTTCTGTATTCCTTTACGTCCTCCCTTTCATGCCCATCCTTATATATACACTTACGAACCTCCTTCCAGTTCCACCCCAACTTCAAGAGCCAGGAACGTGCTGTGCGGCTTGATAGGGCATTTTTAATTTTCCGGTCAATGCCGGCAATCGAGATAATTGGCAAGGCTTGATGGGGCTGACTAATGGCTAATTCGTAGGTTGTTGTCCAGTAGGTCGTAATAGGTTTGGCTAATCCTGCAGAGTCCATGCGTATATTAAAGAATAATTGGAATTATAAGCATTTGTTTGTATTTAGGATGAGTAGAGATTTGTAGAAGTAATATACATCAGCAAAAATAATACCTTGCCTCCTGTGCGCCCCGTGCATCTGACGCCCGGGACGTCGGAATGCTAATCGCGAATCAGGACGTAACGTCGGATCGACGTCGCGTTCTGACTTTGCATCACCTAGCGCCATCCGTCCTGACGCCATCCGGACACGGACCCCTACGTCCTGTACGTCCTGACTGCCTCTGGTGCTCCTCTATTACCTTCTGACTGCCCCTGATCTATGACTCTTCCGTTCCTACTGTGTCGGGTCCTCCGCTATTGCGTTCTGATTGCGTCGCATCTATGACTCTCCCGCCCTGATGCCGGTTCCTTCTCAGCGAACGTCAGGGCTTCAGTCATCTTCAGATCTCGCGTCCTAATGTTTTCACACCCTGCTGACCTCGTCCGGATCCCACGATCCGCATCTCTCCCTTCCTGACGCCTGCTCACTTCTTCCTGATCCTACGCCCTATATATGCCGCGTCCTGATGCGATCGTGACTCTATCTGACGCCGCGTTTTCATCCGGACGCATCGTGTACTTAGTCTAATGCCATCCTGATCCTACGCCTAGGCACTTCTCTTCTTTCAAACGCTGTCACGATGTGTTTTACTATC
>Ga0307513_10010844_pt1 | contig 11382 bp, 18 predicted proteins | sample 15_EM_MG_FD_202174 | JGI IMG/M metagenome (GOLD analysis project Ga0307513, IMG submission 202174) | Populus trichocarpa ectomycorrhiza microbial communities from riparian zone in the Pacific Northwest, United States - 15_EM | ecosystem: Host-associated > Plants > Roots > Unclassified | place... | reverse complement strand
TCAATACGACGGCTCCATAGTGATTAGAAGTTGTTTACCTGCGCGACAGAGGACCAGGAGAGCCATCTCCATAGATGTTTCTAAGAAAGAGGGAACCGGGATACTGGGTGAAGACGCCTCTGCCTCCCACTTGCTAAACAGCTCAAGCACAACATCGGACGTTGCTTTGGAGACTGCGGCGTTCATGGCCTCATTGAACACAGGACCGACAATCCTACGATGGTGGTGCCACTCCTCACCCTCAGTGTTGACTATACTATTTCCAAATACGCTGAAGAGCCGTAGGAAGGCGGCTGGCTTGGGGAATTTCACCCTTTGTCGGAGTATGTCCTGCGTTGGCGTAAGCAGAAGGCAGGGATAATATGAATGTATGTACTTTTGCTACATCATTGTCCGCAACGAGCAGTATTGTGCTGGGTGTCGGGAGCAGTGAGCGGACGGCGATCACATCACAGCCGACTTGCTGGAAGACTAGAACCTTTCAGAGACGTTGCAAAAGGGGATAAATAATGACCATACGTTGGTAGTTGAGCCTCCAAGACCAGTTCGCGCCAAGAGAGACGAAGGGGAGCCTGGGGAAATAGCTATTGAACGAGGAAAGTGGAGAAAGAAGTGTTGACAATCTAGGAGTAGGTTTTGGGGATTGCGCAACTCGAGTTCGCGCACGGTACAGCTCGCGGCCGAGAAGTACGAGGGCAAGCGCTACGAGGGCGAACGAGAATGGACTCATGGGTGATGGGTGGTGGGTGGTGAGGAGTTTGGGGTAAGTGTATTAGGGTACAGGGAACTTTGACGGACATTTATAGAGTATTGAAATTCAAGACGGGAGACAGACGAGTCCATCGAGAGCCGCCCGGTCCGGAGGTGAGCGCACTCCACGGCTGTCCCACGGCCATCAGATTCGCAACGCGACCACAACGGCCACAACGGCCACAACAATGCGAGAAGTCGACCAGTTTGGGGTTCTGGTTGCCCCCCGGAAAATACCGGAGGTCAAAGCGCGTTGACCACAACGGTCGAATGAAACTACCGGAGGCTTCTGGAAACCCCTCTCATGTGGTCTCAGGTGGTGGTCTCAGGTGGTGGTCTCATGTGGTAGCCGCGCGCGGCAGAAGAACACATTTACAGAACGAACCTTCCATTAATAACGTAACGTTCTCCAAACGTTGCGTTCAAACTCCGATCCCCTATAACCTTGCTACTTCCAGCAAGCCGACTTGGGGCTAGATCGTTATTTATTTAACTCGCCTCGCAATAATGCCTCAGTACGCTCGAGAACAATTCAGGGCTTTTCATCAAACAAGTCAACATACATAATAATATCCCTATGCGCGTCTCTTCGTTGGTGGGGTATTCATCCCTTCATCCTCCGCCTTCCGCTTCAGACTGATGGCAGCCTTGAAGCCTCCTCCAGCAGGTGACCCGCTCCCACTGCTCACGGGTACGACAGCAGCAGGTACGAATGACCCAACTTTTGTAAACCCTGCACGAGGCGCTGGTGATGCATTCGAGGACGCGCTGGGTTGACCAAGTGCTGTCACAAAGTCTGTCATATCGATCAGTGCAGCAGAGTCGGCATTTTTCTCCGCGTCCTTCCCCTTCTTTGCCGCCTTTTTCTCTGCTTTACTCTTGGTGAGCGGTTGATCATCAAGGTACTGTGAAACCGCGGGTGCTGCCCTACATGAGAGAGAAGGATCAGATGTTCCAATCGTGCAATCAATAATCACTAACGACTTACCCCCGATTGCCCACAGAGAGAACCATGTGAGCTTGACCAACTTTCTCTTGTCGCATTTGGAACGCGCGCGTCATGCTCAGAGGAGTGTCACCAGCAGCCATGGCGGCCATCTTCTGCTCATCCGCGATACGCTTTAAGCGCTTCTCAGTCTTCATCCTCCCACTTCCTTTGCCGTGGAACCGGTGTGAGAGCGCCTTCCATGCTTCCTTGGGCGTAAGCACGCGACCAAACTCGTCATGGTAGACGATATTGACATCCGGTTTATAATCCTTGAACAAATCGAGTGCCTCACGAGCCTCTTGCTGTTCCCGCAATCGGTTCTCGTATTCGCGTTGTTGCTGATCCTTGTTGGCCCCTTTCGCTTTGGCACGTTCCACTTCCCTTTTTTCGAGCTTTGTGCGATGTTCGGCCAACCAGAGGTCCCGCCGATGTTGGGTTTTTTCTCGGTCGCGTTGTTCTCCCGAACGGGTCTCCAATTCACCTTGTTGCTTTAGGATGCTGAGAGTGCTCGCCAGGCCAACAGAACCGTGGACCTTTTCGAGAGCGGTGCCGACCTATAGACGAGGAAAATCAGGCAAACCCAGCAGCAGGGGGTTTGACGCTTACTTCAAAGTTATCCTCAAGCTCCTTCTTAATATCCTGGTCTTCATTACCATAGACATTCTCCAATGCCATCAAGGCCGCCTGCATTTCTTCTTCCTCTTTAATGCTGATCTCGCCCGTCTCAAGCTCCTCTGGTCGATCTTCATCCATGGCGTCTGCCTCTGCTTCTGGGGACTCGCGTGCAGTCGAAGTAGCGCGAGCAGTTGGAATGACGATGACGCGCCGCCCCGGCTTGGCCTCCAAGGTGATGCCTCGCACGAATTCCGAGGTATCATCAATAGTTAATACTCCCTCTTCTTCGACCTCCTCTATCTTAATCTCGGCCTCTCCTTCGGCCTTCTCCTCAGCAACTAAGCAATGGAAAATGAGAGAGCAGTGGGCACGCAAAGTATGACCGCGCACCTCGTCTGGCAATTTCTTCTGGAGAGAGTTTTAGAACCTTCTTCATCTTTGCTTTCCGCGAACGAGCGAGAGCAGCTTGCAGTTCGTCGTCGTCGACAAAGTTGGTGTTGAGGTCCCGAGACGAAGCGGCTGGTCGATCAACGTCCATTTCGTCTTTGATGTCAGCATCTGGAATGATATCCGACTCTTCAACTTTGCGCGTAGCATGCTTCTTCTTTTTCTTGGGCTTCTTGAATCCGATATCCCTTTCCTGAAGATAGTCGGAAATCTCCTGGTTTTCTGTTGAAGCAAGGGTTAAACGACAAGGAAGTCAACGAAGAACGAACTGGCGTACTGGCGTAATCGATCGAGAGTAAAGATTTATTAACGGCAGCAGCAGCTTCTTCCATCTGTTCTCGAACAAACTTGCGAGTGTTTACTGAGGCCCCAAGTCGGAATCCCTGCGAAGAAATGAGTCACTAGACCGTCGCTGGGATATCGCCACTCACTTGCTCTTGGGCGCCAATGATATCCTCATCATACTTTGATAGCACGCTTCGTTTCATGCCTTCCCGGCCATTTGTGAATTCCTCGTCGTCATAACCTGTGTAACCCTTGTTTTTGGTTTTCAGTTCAATGCGATTCTGCGTTCGCTCATGTTCAGCGAGAAGGACGTTTTGGAGTTCATCCTCTGCAGGGGCGTTAGAGAATAAGCAGAAAGGATTAGGCCGCTATGTCTACCGTTGTTGTCCAATATTCGACTATCCTTGAGCGTCAAAATTTGCTCGTCCCCTTCCGCCATTTCTTCCAAGTCATGGGCCACTTTCAAGCCATGCAGATCATCTAGAAAGTAAGGCCATGTCAGAGAGCATGAGCGTCTAACATGATAGTTCCATGTACTCTCAGTGTACTCTTCCTGGAACATTTTGTCCATCTCCTCCAGTTCCTTTTGGCGACGTTTTGCGAGCTCTTTCTCGCGTTTCTTGCTCTTCTTTATCCATGACAATGTGTCTCCGGTATCATCGAGGTCGCCTAATGTCGTGCCTTTAAGCTTCGCGTTGAGTTCTTGCTTGTTGCGAACCCTAACAGAGTGCGAATGGCCGTGAGCCTTGCCATCCTCTAGCGTCTAGAAACAAAAGAGTCGGAGAGATTTGCATGCATGTAGGTGTAAGAAGAGCGTACTCACTTTGCAATCTTGTCACGAAGCGACCTGCAAGCACGATAGAGGTTCACGTCAGTTCTCCCATCAAGGTAGGAATTACATAGAAGGACGAGGAAGCACCTGTCGGTTCGCTCCTTTGCAGCCTGTTCGCGGACACGGGCGTAGTTTTGCTCGGCCTCCTTCTCCTTGTCAGCCGGGGGCGCCTTGTCATCAGTCAAGGGTTTTAAACCTAGCGATATCCGGATCTTGTTCGTCTCTTCAAGAGAGAGTTCTTCTATAGCAGCCATATTCAAGAAACCAAAGAAAGGTGGGGGGCAGGTCAAAACAAAGACTTTTAAACGATGGCCAAACCACCTCCACCGCTGCATATTCTCAGGCTCAATAAGGCCCAAGTGTCGGCTCTGTTATTCTCGGAAGATAACGAAAGGCTATATTCGAGCGATCAGCAGGGATATGTCGCGTTAGTGTCGACCAGAACCATGCGTCCAATCGCCTTCTGGCGCGCACACACAGACGCACTACTGGGGGTGGATGAATGGGACCAGTTTATAGTAACGCACATATACTCGTTCCTTGACTAGCTCTCCAGGACCACTCATGTGCTACCGAGCAGGCATGGACGCGACAATAAGTTGCACGTATGGGAGAGACCCGTGCCACCCGAGGACGTTGTGAACTCCGTGGAGCAAGCCTTTATAACGTCCCAGTCACCTAATTTGAAGTTTTCGATGGATGTCAATGCCCTCAACTTCTGTCGCTTTAGCCTCTTCAAAGGCGCACCAGGCGAATGCTCTCTAGTTGCGGTTCCTAATCTCGTGGATTCTGCATTCGTAGGTTTTTGCTTCCTCTGCCGGATTGTCCGTCTGAAATAGGGCAGGTCGACATCTGGAACTTGACGACTCAAGACCGCTTGCATGCTGCAATCGGCAAGCAACATCTTAGAGGAAACGAGTCTCCAATAGAGACGGATCTTCCAAAGCTTGGTAATAAGTGAACTCATGGTCGCTACTAGTAATTGACTACCGCCTTAGGCATTTGCATGTCGATTCACCTTTTGGAGAACTCAGAGTTGGCATTGGCACCTCGTTTACTCGTATCGTATGAAGACGGTAGCGTGATATTATTTGCCAGAGGACAAGGTCACCCGATGGGCAAGACGATTGAGGGCATTGGCTGGGAACAAATTTGGAGTTGTCGCCATCACACCGAATCTGGTATGACACGAAACCGATTTGGGTCGGATACGGTCTGACTAGTAATCCAGTCATGGCATTGGCTGTAGCATTCGATGGTTCCTTTGCGATTTCTGTCTCTGCAGACCACTTACTCGTAAGATACGAAATCAATGTGCGTAATAGTACTTATACGGGGTCGTAACTTACACTACACAGACGGGTGTCAGTACTACCTTTCGCGGCAAGTGTCCAGGTAACGGCTCTGTGGCGATTCGAAACGATGGCCGTGTATGTGCCGTGGGTGGATGGGATGGAAAGTGTGTTCTCAAGCCCTATATTGATTTTACCTAGCCTAAACATCGACTCCTTCCTAGCATCCGACTCTATGGCACGAAGATTTTCAAGGCGCTTGGTACTCTCACCTACCATAAGCAAGGATGCTATGCACTGGCATTTTCGAATCAACTTGCCAAAAAGGACCTCATTGACGACGACGAAGATCTGTCCGCTGAGGAAAAGGCTGGGCGACGCTTATGGCTTGCCAGTGGGGGCAAAGACGGCCGAGTCTGTATATGGCCACTCTCGTCATTTTCTAAGTAGGTATCACAGGGGTGGCATAGTGTGCCACATTTGGCAATGCGCGTCGTTGACGAGATTGCCTTGGTAACACTGACCCTTAAGGCCGTGATAGAGACAGGGCTTTGAGAGAAGATAAAAAGCCACAGGCCCGATGGATGGGCCATGAAATATGCATGGGACGTATTCTTTTACCTCATGAAAACCTTCTGTATGAAAACTCATTGCCAAAGGGCAAGCAACTTCCGGCCAATAGACGATTCGATTTCCTGGCCGTCCGTGGATACCTTGACTTCACGCTAACAGCCTCAGGTCAATCACAAGTCCACGATTATGGAGCAGGACTCACGTTATTCCGCGGGTCCAGCAAATGTTGCGTTTTTTTGAAGGATAATGGGGTTGTTCGTATCCACTCGATGGGAAAGGGCTTCCCTAAACGTCGCTCTTCTGAGCCTGCTGATCCACCGCTCTCAACTGGTAGGGCAGCTCGGTGTGACTCATCAGATATCAGGCCGCCCATCCTACTAATGGTCAACGGGGAGGACGAGACAGGGAAATCGCGAGGACTGTACTTTGCATAGCCGAAGAACTCGCCACTTTTATTCGCTCCAAATATAAGGTAAACCACCTCACAAGAGCGATAGGCCTGATCTAGAGGTGCTTCATTATGTAGTTGAGTTGCCCACATCCCATTCTGGACGCTCTCTTGGAGATTGATCTGAGGAAGCTCTGCAGTGAGCTAATGACTGCGATCTTGCACCATGGTGTCACTTGCATGGGTAAGGGACTTCAAGATGAAGTAACGAGCATCAGGAGAAGGTTGAGGGTCGTCCATATTCCTACTTGTCCTTCAGCAAAGGCTTGGTGGGACAGATGACGCTTACTCTTGAACTCCCTTTTCATCGCCTTCGTTCCATTCGCTATCCAAGTCGCAATAGTCCACGGTGCGTTTTCGACATGCTAACCTTGGGGCGCCAGGATAAACGCGAAGATGGGCGCCGTGAAAACGCGTGACACTCTCTGTCACTGCAGCCTCAGTGCGGAAGTTCACGAAGGCACAGTTCGATTTCGGAATCAGGAAGACGGAGACCACAGCACTCTCTTCTGGCGATTGCAAGTCCGTCAGGTCGATTTGGCGGAAGAACTCGTATAATTCTTGAACGGTGACTGTCGAATCGATGTTTCCCACCCACATTGCGAAAGGCGTCTGCTTTGTACGCTTCGGTCGCTCTGTTTGCCTTCCGATTGACACGTTTGCGTCCGCTCGAGAGGTGGTCGATAAAGCTGGAGCTGAACGGGATGCTCGTCCAGCACCAGACTCGACAGAATGATACAAGTGGGTGTGGGTAGGACCTGGAAATTGACCGGCTGGCGTTGGTTGAGAGAATGGTGTCAATTGTCCCAGTGACGGATTACTAAATCCCGCGCCAAGGTAACCAAGTGTGAAGGGATGCGGTGGGGGAAGGCCGCTGTGATACACCTGTGGGACATGGTAGACCGGCGACGTGGCGTAATCTATTGGCGAACCCTCAAGCGGGCTCACCATTCCGGTAGGTTGCGAAGGTGGTGGACCGAACATAGGAGGGAACGGGACCACATTCTGCGTTGCATGGGCGGTTAGATGGTAGTTGTTCCATAATGGCTGGAGTGGTGCCGCTGGTGGCACAAAAGGATGGGGTTGGGGTGGCCAGTTATAACCCAATGGGTAAGGCGCGGGCGCGGAATACCACCCAGGGATCCCTGCTGATGGCGCAGGAGGCGCGAGGTCCCAGTGTGCGCTCTGGATCGCCGTTGAAGCAACGCCGGGACTGGCCGGGACGTGCGCGCTTCGCGGGACAAATCAGCAGACATAATATACTGGGTAAAAAACCGCACTCATCTGCGTTAGTAGACTCTGGTGTGGCGTTTGGTGACAACCAGTCAGTCATCGGGGTGGCAGAAGAGCGGAGGGGCCAGCAGCTGCGATGGAGACTTGTCACCCCCTTGCTTGAACTTCTATATTGCGAAAGTCCAACAGCATAATGGAGGGTATGTGCGCAGGGATTGGCCAAGAAGCCAGAATGCCGTGTGAGATGGACATGTGACAAAATCCTAAAACTGCGTTATCGGATAGAGCCTCAATTACACTAGGAAGGGGCAGCTCCTGCAACACGCGGACGTGCACGTATAGCCGTCCCTCAACTCCGTGTTAAGAGTGTTTGGCGTCCTTGTTGGGACAGGAGCACCAGAAAATCCAAGCACCTTTGATAAACAAGCATGAGGGACGCCGGACACGAGTCTGAGAGCAGAGCCTGCACATCAGGTCCACTAATCCGGATGATGGATGTCAAAGTTGAGCCCATGGCTCAACCCTCGGAACCGGAGTTCCTTTACTGTTTCTTGGTATCTCGTGGAAGGATCAGTGGAACAAAACGGTTTCCTAAGTATCGTCGTGCCGGATAATCTGTCCATTGCTTTCCTGACTGATCCGTCTTGATCCGCCCTCCAGTCCTAACATAATTTGTTGAAGACGGACGCAGAGTTGATAAATTGTTTGGTACCCTCGAGTTCTATTCAAGAGAGCCCTATGCACGAGATATGAGGCCTTATAAATCTATCTAACGGCTTCCGTGGCTGTCACACGTCGCGGCACAATCTGTGAGACCCTATTGCCCAATCACAACGAACTATATAAAGCCCGCTTACTTTCGTTGAACGGGTGAAGCTTGACTCCAAGTAAAAGGTTTGGTACCTTGGGCGCAGATCACTGGATCGCGTGCTAGGGGAAAGGAGAGCGTGTGATTAAGTGATATATATGGATCGCGTGCTTCCTGTACGACCACAAAATGTTGCGGGTGTGGAAGTTAGCGGCAATTCCTTTCTTGTTAGCCAACCCTTTGATCTTGCGGTTACAAGACTTCCGAAAAACGTACAGAGGGCTACATCATATTCAGAATGGCGCTTTTACGTGTTTGTTCGCCGTCGTACGCGCTTTCTTGCATGTCCGAGGAACTACAGCTGCAACTGGACGACGCTTTGTGGCGTGAAAACCGAGAAGAAGCCATGGTATGTTCTCAAATGGTTTCGTGTGTCTGTCTGATTACACTTTACATCCCAGAAAACCCAAATTTACCACTGTTGCGATCGAAGCCTTGTTGGCTTGCACGCTCTCTACCACCATTTCGAGCAGGAACATATCCATTACGACCCACGCGTCAAGAAAATATCTCGTTATCGTGCTCCGTCTGCGCGCGTCGCGTTTGACACGTTCTACGCGCCGCGACTATTTCCACACCCTGCGCCATTCGACTTGAGGAGAGCACCTCCGGACAAGTTTTTAGCAGCTTGCGAACGCTACGGACCCATACAGGACCTCTTAGAACCGCTGCAGCCCTTGCCTGACTGGTTTCAGTCTCCTGCACGGCCTGCCACAACGTACGACGCGACGAAGACAGCGCCCGAGGGCACTTCGACGAAGAGAAAGGTTGGGAGCGACCCCAGTCAAGGTAACGTACTTATAACGACCTGTCGATCCACCGTTGCACTCACGAAAGTCTATCCAGCTGGACAGAAAGGAACCACTTCGTCGAGCGATGAACCTAACTCCCCAACCACCCCAACCGATAGTAAACCCTGCCTTTCAAATGTTGCAGGTGTCCCTAAACTCGAGTCCTAGCCGTCCTTACCGTCGTTCTTCTCGCAAACACAGAACCATTCGAGTTACTATCCCGTCCTCAAGTCGTCCTAAATCGTCCTGACTTCCCTCTATCATGTAATATTACTCGTTGTATCGTGCAATTCACCCGTGTTGAACATCTGCATACGCTGGCGCCCAATTAGGCGTCTGGAACTGAGAGTTCACTGGTGCTTCAACGAAGCATTGAGGAGTTTCCATGGTCATCTATTAAAATAGTGGGTTGACTATAGAATGAGGAGTGATGCAAGTGTCGATTGCGCCTGTATGACCTTTGCGGATGTCAAGATATCGCCTCCCTGGTCGGTTGTTAGACTATACGCACCTCTAAAGCCTGCTGAACCTCCAGTCGCCGCCGAGCAGCCGCTAGCCAATCATGCAATAACACCTTCGCGGGTCCCCTGAGTTGATTGAGTTCCCTAGCAGCACTATCCAGATCCTCGTTTAGATAATACTCCGCTCGTGCCATCACGCTCAGTGGGTCGTCGCCCTCGACCAAGCCTCGTCTGCGGAAGCGCAGCCCAGATGCCAAACTGCTTGCGAGGTGGGATAACACACCAGCGGGGCCGGCTTGGGAACTATGGTCGGGAATGAGTGCGACGGCAGAGACGCGAGGTACTACGCTAGTTGTGAACCATGTTACGAGGTCCGCGAGCGGTTCGACCCCAACATCAGGAGCGTCACTCTCTTCCAGACTCTCGAGTGCAGCGATGGTTACATTGTCCGTCTGACCAGTAGCACTCGCGATGTTTTTCAATGCGCGAAGCTCATCCCTGAAGGGTTGGCGAGCAGGAGCGTCCAGGGTGGCGGTTTGCAACGCGCGCAGGGCAGACCAGACGGCATGCAGACGGAGGTTCTCGTCGAGATAAGCTGCATTATCGAGGGTGATACGCTCGAGACGTTTGAGGTCGGTAGCGAGGTTCTCGAGCTTGGCGAGACGTCCGCCTCGTTCTTCCTCGACGTGGATTTGTACTTCACGGAGCCATCGACGCTGCATCTCAATTCCTTGATTGATCACGTGCTCCTTGAGACTATGGCGAGATGAGCAGACGAACTCGGGACGCACACTTTGACGCACCGTTGGTTGATGATATCCTCCTGCGCGGCCAATTCTTGATCGAGCTTCTCCTGGTATCGCTGAAGAAGCGCAAGTCGCTCTTGGTCGAAGTACTTGCGCCAGTCCTCGTCCTGAGTGTCGAGCTGGTCCTGATACTTGATATCCGCATCTAATAACTGCATCGAGTACTCTCGCGCTTGCTGATCTAGTTTTGTCTCCAGTTCAAGCTTCGCTTCCTCTTTGGACGTCGTTATTTGGTTGCCTAGCTGCATGAGGTCGCTCTGTGCATGGCGCAGGACCTTATCGGCTCCTTTGAGTGCCTTTGGGTTATCTTCGAGGTACTTAGCAAGGTTATCAATGGTAGAGGCAAGATCGGCGAGGACAGGTTCCAACGATGCGAACGAGCTGACGGAAGGGGCGACGAGTACGAGTCCAGAGTTGGCTCGTGGAACCTTTTTGGGCGGTCGGATGGCATATCCTGGTGGTGGCTCCCAGCCAAGAGGTAGTGGAGGACCCTCGTACCACTGCTTTCCAATAGGAGGCTTGAGCTCATCTTCCGTCGGTGCAGAGGATTCTACGACTTGAGCGATCTCTCCAGACCCAGCGCCACCGAGAGCTACTTCGACCTCGTTCACTAACTCCTCTACTCCCCCAGATAAATGGACCGGCCGCCGAGGGGTTTTGCGACGTTCGATGTTGGTTGGTACGGGAGGCTGATGGACAGCGCCTCTAGGCTGCTTTTCTACTGTAGTTTGAACCGTTGCAGCAACTTGTTTGAGACGGTCGCCAGTCGCTTTGGTGGCCTCTTTTGCTTTAGCTTTGGCGGCCTCTATTTTTGCCTGTGCAGCAGCCTTTGCCTCCTTCTTTATCTGAGCCTCAGATTTGGGTTTTGGTTCAGCCTTGGGCTTGGGCTGCGTTTCTTCTTTCGAAGCAGTAGTGATAGGAACTGGCGCAGGTGCCTGAGCTGGCTTGATAAACGGTGCGTCACCTTTCGGCACGGTGAAAGGTGCAGCGAGG
>Ga0307513_10010843_pt1 | contig 11382 bp, 10 predicted proteins | sample 15_EM_MG_FD_202174 | JGI IMG/M metagenome (GOLD analysis project Ga0307513, IMG submission 202174) | Populus trichocarpa ectomycorrhiza microbial communities from riparian zone in the Pacific Northwest, United States - 15_EM | ecosystem: Host-associated > Plants > Roots > Unclassified | place... | reverse complement strand
TCTAGACATTTTCTTAATTTGATCCCTCCAATGAGATTCTGTCCAATTTTCTCGTAAAGTTGCATGTCATGAGAGGTAAGATTGACATGTGGCAAAAACTTAAATTTTGAAAATCAGAGAAATTTGTGTAAATTAATAAAATGAAAGTGAAAAAAAATAATTTCTAAAATATAAAATTTTTCCCTTAACTATTCAGAAAAATTTTATGGTGCTTAATTTATAATTAATAATATTTTATTAGTTACTTCTTGAAACTTACTTTAAAAAAAGAGATTAACATAAAAGAAAAAAGAAAATAAATCATGACCCACCAAAAATTATAAAAATATCTTCAATTATAATTTATTTCCTACTTATATCTCTCAATTTCTTTAAAGTAAAGCCTAATAAATAACAAATAAGATATCATTATTCTCTTTAACATATTTATTATGATTTTAAACTCAAATCTAGAAAAATATCAATTCCTTATCAAGAAAAAAAAATCCAATAAAAAATGAGATAAATATAATATACAACAAATCACCTATGCCTAGAACATACAACAATCCTTTTTCTATATCTTAAAGTAAAAAAAAATGGAAAAGAAAATGAAATGGCGAAAGTGATTAAGTTACAAGTAGATTTAAAAATATAAAGATTAATTAATTAATTTACAAAACTAGAGGGACTATTTAATTATTTTGTAAAATTAGAGAAACTCATTCATACTTTAATCCTATAAACAGACTTGTTATATAATGTGTTTTGACTAGTTCTGTTTTTAATTTTTGAACTTTTTAATTTTTGAACTTTTAAGTGGTGTTTGGTTATTATTTTAGAACAGAAAGGATAAAAATAATAGAGACAAAGAAGACAAGATAAAAAATAAGATGTAGACAAATTATGTTTGATAGTGATATACATGATAAAATAATTGTTTTTGAATTCTGTTTGGTTATGATAGACAAGACAAAATAAAGTATAAAAAAATTTATTTTATCATTAATATGTATTGTTGCTAGACTTACATATTTTTAAAAAATAATTAGATATATTTTTTTAATTTAGTTTATATTGAATGTTGAAATTAATAATATTATAATAACCTTAATTATAAAATTATGATCGGCTTGATGGGTTGACTTGGGTCTAGACTAGTTCTAGTCCGGTTAAAAGATAGAGGGAGGATTAATTTGACATGACCTAGTAAAAAACTCAAGTAAACCCGGGATAAAACATATGTCAAAAACCCGTTGATTTTTTAAAAAAAAATTGGTAAAAACAAGATTGTTGTTATTATTTTTTTAAAACAATATAGGTCAGATGGGTTAACCTTTTCAGGACTGTGATTTGAACCTTGCCTCTGGTTAACTCTTGAGTCAGGTTTTAAAACCATAATAATAACCACTTTTATCTATAAGTTGACTCGGTTAACCCATACTGACCCTTCCGACTTGTGAATTTGGCCTTACCCTAGTTGAACCTCGAGTTAAGTTTTAAAACTATGATAATAACAAATTTTATTATTACATTGACCCGAGTTAACCCGGGTTGACCCTCATGATCTGTGCCTCGAGTGTTACTCTGGGTTGACCTCCGAATCAAGTTTTAAAACTATGATAATAACAACTTTTATTTTATGTTGACTCGGTTTAACTTGGGTCTTATATCAGGTCGACCCCTGAGTTAAAATAATAACAACTTTGGTTTTTATGTTGACTTAGGTTAATGGTCAACCTCACTCATGACCCGAACCTTGCCTCGAGTCGACGCCTGAATCAGGTTTAAAAATATAATAATAATATTTTTTTTATTACGCTGACTCAGTCAACCCTTGTCAACCGAACCCTTGACCCAGGCCTCGACTAGTGACTCAGGCTTTGCCCTGGATCAACCCTCGAGTTGAGTTTTAAAATTATGATAATAACTATTTTTATCCTTATATATCCTACTTAAACAATTTTGGAATTGAAAGTTTTTTACAAACATGTTTTAAGAACAAAAAATAATAAATATTAGTCCTATAGAGACTTGTCCTTTTTATATCTCTTGTTTTGGAAGTATATAATTTACTATAAAACTTTCTCAAAGACAAATTTATTTTTATGTTTTTTAAATTATCTAATAAGCTAAAACTGCTCAATGTTTCACTATCCAAGTCCACAGTAAAACGTTGAGCTGTTTTTTTTTTTCGTTTTAAACTGAGCTGTCTTTTTCTTTCCCCTTTTTTTTTTGTTTTTTGAGCTGTCTTTTATTCTTTGTTTTTTATGCCTTTCAAGGTTTTTTTTTTTTACTTCTTTCTTTGTTTTTTTTATTTTAATAAAAAAATTTTGTTTAATTTAGTTTGTTAATGTTAAATTATTTTTATTTAGTTATTAGACTTTCATGACACGGATCTCGGGTTTAACAGGTTAACTTGGTTTGACAAGTTAACCCCTATTTCATGACACGGATCTCGGGTTTAACAGGTTAACTTGGTTTGACAAGTTAACCCCTATTTTTTTTTGTTTTTTTTTGTTTTTAAGTAATTTTTTTTGTTTACTTTAGTTTGTTAATGTTAAATTTCTTTCTATTTAGTTATCAGACTTTCATGACACATATCTTAGGATTGACGGGTTAACCTGCTTTCACGGGTTAACCCGTCCATTTTTTTTGTTTTTTTTCTTTTAATAATTTTTTTATTTAATTTAGTTTGTTAATGTTATTTTTTTTTATTTAGTTATTAGACTTTCATGACACGGATCCCGGGTTTAACGGGTTAACCTGATTTGATGAGTTAACCCAGAGTTTTTTTTTGCTTTTTTTCTTTTTAATTAATTTTTTTCGTTTAGTTTAGTTTGTTAATGTTAAATTTTTTTCTATTTCGTTATCAGACTTTCATGACACATATCTCAGGTTTTACGGGTTAACCTGATTTCACGGATTAACCCAGTTAATTCTGGGTTAACCCGTCAATTTTTTTTTCTATTTAGTTATCAAACTTTCATGACGCGAATCCCAAGTTTGACGGGTTAACCTGGTTTGAAGGGTTAACCCAGTTAATTCAGATTTTTTTTCTTTTTCTTCATTAGTTTTTTTCTTCATGTTGGTTTTTATTCATTAGTTTTTCTCTTTTTAATTAATATATTTAATTATCACACTTTTATGACACGACCTTACAGCTAGACCCATATCCAAGGCTCTTGGGTCTGGTGTTGCAGTCAGACTCACTTAAACTTGAGTCATGTACATTTAATATTATTATTAATATTATAAATATTACTCTTGGATCAAGCGTTGCAGCTAGACCCAAGACTTTTGGGTATCTTTTTGAAGAAAGACCTAACACTCTTAGATCTTAACTTTTTTATATTTTTTATGCAAGAAATAAAATTAACCCGTGGTGTAAGCCTTTGTTTTTTTCCTTTTCTTTTTCTTTTTAAGCCTTTTACTGTGGACTGCACAGTGCAATCTATAGTGAAAAAGTTGATGCCTTTAGTTTTTTTTTATTTTTTAATTATTTTTTTAATTTACTTTCTTAATATTAAATTTTTTCTATTTAATTATCAGACTTTTATGACACGGATCCCAGATTTGACGAGTTAACCAGTTGATTCAGATTTTTTTTCTTTTTCTTCATTAGTTTTTTTCTTCCTGTGGATTTTTTTCTCTTTGCTTTTTTCTTTTTAATTAATCTTTTTTTTAATTTAGTTCATTAATATTAAATTTTTTTTTCTATTTAGTTATCATACTTTCATGACACGAATCTTAAGTTTGACGGGTTAACCTGATTTGACGGGTTAACTCAATTGATTCAGATTTTTTTTCTTTTTCTTCATTCGTTTTTTTTTCAATTTTTTCTTTTAATATTGTATGCAGTCCATAGTGAAAAGGCTGATGCTTTTAGTTGTTTTATTTTTTCTTTTTATGCCTTTCACTTGGACTACACGAAACCTTTTTCTTCTTTTTTTTTATTAATTTTTTTAATTTATTTTGTTGATATTAATTTTTTTCTATTTAGTTATCAGACTTTTATGACACGGATCTCAGGTTTGACGGGTTGACCCAGTTAATATAGATTTTTTTCCTTTTTCTTCATTAGTTTTTTTCTTCTTATAGGTTTTTTTTCTTTTATTTTTTCTTTTTAATTAATATTTTTTTTGTTTAATTAGTTCATTAATATTAAATTTTTTTCTATTTAGTTATCGACTGATGCCTTTAGTTTTTTTTTTTTGTCGTTTTTATACCTTTGACTATGGACTGCACAGTGCAGTCCAAAGTGAAAAGGTTGATGCCTTCTGTTTATTTTTGTTTTTTTCCTTTTCAATTATTTTTTTTCTTTTAATTTGGTTTGTTTATGTTAAATGTTTTTTATTTAGTTATAAGACTTTCATGACATGGATCTCAAGTTTGACGGGTTAGCCCAGTTAATTCAGATTTTTTTTTTCTTTTTCGTCATTAGTTTTTTTCTTCATATATGTTTTTTCTTCTTTGTTTTTCCCTTTTTAATTAATTTTTTTAATTTAGTTTGTTGATGTTAAATTTCTTTCTATTTAGTTATCAGACTTTCATGACACGGATCTCAGGTTTGACGGGTTAACCCAGTTAATTTAGATTTTTTTCTTTTTCTTCATTAGTTTTTTTTCTTTTAACCCAGTTAGTTTTTTTTTTCTTTTTGCTTTTTTGCCGTTTTATGCCTTTGACTATGGACTGCACAGTGCAGTCCACAGTGAAAAGGCTGATGCCTTTTGTTTTTTTTTTCTTTTTAATTAATTTTTTTCATTTAATTTAGTTTGTTAATGTTAAAAATTTTTTCTATTTAGTTATCAAACTTTCATGATACAAATCCCGGATTTGACGGGTTAGCCCAGTTAATTCTGGGTAACCCGTCAATTTTTTTTTCCATTTAGTTATCAAACTTTCACGACACGAATCCAAGGTTTGACGGATTAACCTGGTTTGAAGGGTTAACCCAGTTAATTCAGATTTTTTTTTCTTCATTAGTTTTTTTTTTATGTTGGTTTTTTTTCTATGTTTTTTTTAATTAATCTATTTAATTATCACACTTTTATGATACGACCTTACAGCCAGACTCACATCCAAGGCTATTGAGTCTGATATTGTACTCAGACTCACTTAAACTTGAGTCATCTAAGTTTAATGTTATTATTAATATTATAAATATTACTCTTGGGTCAGGCGTTGCGGCCAAACCCAAGACTCTTGGTATAACTTTGCACAAAGATCTAAAACTTTTATATTTTAGTTTTTTATATATATTTTTTATGCAAAAAAAAGACCTGCGGTATCGCCCCGATCATGTAACTAGTACATTTCTATTTTCACTGTTTTTGTTTCTTTTCTATTATAGTACAGTAACCAAAGAACACTTATGATTTTTTTTGTACCATAAAAAATCAATAATGCATAAATTGTTTTTTAATCGTTTTCCAAACAAATGCTCCATACTTTAGACTTAGTTTTTACAGGCCTAGCGAATAGCCACATCTATTAATTATTATTTATTTTTATTTTTTTGTAAAATTTGTTTTTGTCTCATCCATGCAAAATGACTTCAAAGTTATGACTTGATATTTCATGTATGCTTTTATTATTAAGATTACTATTATTACGGCTCAATAAAAAAGAAGAAGAAGGAGTATTTAATTTGACCTTGCATAATAAATACATAATTATGCAAAAATATAATACCCAATGTTCAACCTTGTTTACCTAAAAACACTCCAAAAACATCCTTCAAACATCAATGAACTCATTTCCATGGTTAAAACACATTTTAATTAGGCTAAAAATTTAAAACCAAATATAACCAAATCAAACTTTTTAGACTCTGATTTTTTTTTTTGCATGATTAAAGATCAAAATTAAATTCATTTAACTTCCTTCATGAAGATAAATTTACATCAAGATTAACCTTTTTATTACGGAAATATGGCTAATCAAAAGCTTTCCCTTATCTCATTTTTTGTTGATTTTGTCTCTTATCTCTCAATTGTTGACGGAGAAATTAGAGTAGAACTTTATCATGGTTTGGCTGAAATTAATTCAAAGGCTAAACTCCACAATGTTGAAGATGTCTTTGTTTTTGCCAATCAATGGTAACAAATTTATTACATATACAATCCTTCCTTTAGAAATGGTCATTCAATAACTGATTGGTTATTCGTAATGAAAACCAAACACAGAGGTTCTATCAAGGTTTTTTAGGATGACAATGATAAATTAACTATGAGAGATGATGTCTTTGAACTTGGTGAATTAGTTGGTCCATATCAAATTGCTCCGTTTAATAACTTAGAAGAAAATTTAAATTTTCGCATCACCGAGAAATTTTTTATTTATGTTGACGCTGAGGAGTTGAATGATGTTTTGAGTTCCAGCTGACATACACAAGTCGATGAAGATGGTAACGACAAAATCAATATACAAGATTGCGATAGAGATGAGGACGAGTCAATTGACAAAGAAGAAGAGAATTTTTATTAATTTTCACAACATGAATGTGTAATGCCATAAACTATAATGTAATATTTCTAGACAAAATTCAATTTAATGTAATGACAATGATGTTAATTTATTTTTGAATGACAAGGAAACATTTATTATATTATTGTTATGTGAATTGATGTTATTGTGCTGTGTGTGAAGTTGTGAATTTAAGTACTTACATGATGGATAAATAGGGAATACATATAAAATTTGGCATCAGACATTGTTTTACACCGATGGAAATACTAATAGATTATACATTACATACGGGTATACCAATAAAATATATCCGTCAATATATTCTAGAAACTATAAGAACTATTCCCTTTCACCATCACGGTGTTTATTACATACGGGTATACTGATCAATTGTGTTGAACGATATATTCCAGAGACCATGGAAACTGTTCAACTTCACCTTGATATTGTTCATAATGTGTATTATATATGGATATACTGATGGAATGTGTCTATCCATGTATTCCAGAGACTATAAGAACTGTTCACTTCTCAATGGCACTGTTCACAGTGTTCATTAGATATCGGTATACCGATATAATGTGTCCGTCAGTATATTCCAGAGACTATGAAAACTATTCATTTCTCAATGCAGTGATAATTAATAATCTTTTTATTGTTCACTTTTTTCCTAACAGAATCACTAATGGAATGAAAAGCCGCCAATAATATTTAGAGGGGCTTTTTGAAATTTTTTGTGCAAATTGAAAATTTCCATTTGACTTTATAGACGAAATCACTAAATGAAAATATTAAAATTATAAATATTTAATTGTCCATCGGTAATCCTGTTGGTAAAAACTAAAATAAAAGACTATAATCACGATAGATCAAGGCTTCATCTTCTTCTCTAACACACTCGTTTCTCTCTCTTTCTCTTCTCTTCTCTCTCATTCTCACCTGAGATCAAGTATTCTCTTCTCTTCTCTTCTCATCCTAAGGTATGTTGTCTTTCTTCATTTTTCTTCTTATTTTTTTCGGCTTTATTAACAATGTCTTTTTTTTTTTATTTAGAGCCAAAATAAAGCACACCATTAAGGTAAGAATTTTTCATTAATTTTTCTTCCTTTTTTGTGTTCCTTTTGCATTATTTTTTTTGTCATTATTTTTGTTTTTTTGTCATTATTTTTGTTCAATTTTGTGTCCTTAATAATTTTATGAATTAATAAATGAAATTAATTTTAGTTGTTATTGAAATAATTGTTGCATTATTTTGTTGAATTTTAGTTATTTGTTTTTTTCAAATATTTTGTTCAATTTCAATTAAATATGTAGGATTAATTTTAATTATTATTTTGTATTTATTCCATTTAGAATAAATTTTTTTAAATTTAGGATTAAAAATATTATTACTTAGAAATAATTGTGTTAAATTTTAATTGTTATTGTAATAATTTTTACATTATTATTTTGTTGAATTTTAATTGTTTTCTTTTTCAATTTTGCTGTTTAATTTCAATTAAATGTGTAGGATTAATTTTAATTATTATTTTTAATTTTTGTAAATTTAGAATAATTTCTTGTAAATTTATGATTAAAAATATTATCACATAGAAAATAATTGTTTTTGATGAAATTGAATTATGCAAAATTGTTAAAAGAAATTGAATAAAATCAATTAGTTTGTGGCATATATGTTGTGTATTTATAGGTTTAGAAATTTTAGGTAGTCTCCCTATAGGGGAGATGCTGCCGAATGTTTTTTTTTTAAATAGGAATCGTTTCATTTTTTTTATCCGTTAATTTGTGTAAATGCATGAGGAAAAGTCTATTGCACGTTGCGAGGACTTAATCACTGCTAGTTCTTCTAGCAGCGATGCTGACGACCATGAGTCATTAGGTGTCGACCTAGAACAGGCATCCGAGGCACATGCATCGACTCACAATGTGGGCTCGTCGAGTGCGATGCCGCAACGTCAAGGGGATCCCTTCACAACGGGATCCATTTACCCACAAGTACAAGACACAATGAAAGGATGACCTTTCAATGTAAGTTTGTTTTGTTTTCACAACGACATGTTTAATAATTGTTTTAAAAATAATATCATTTAACGAATGCAATTTCAAGTTTACAAACATTGAGTAAAATAGCATCGACCTTTAAATCGTCGATGGAAATTTCATTGTTTCAATGAAATCAGGTTTCCAAACATCCTGAATGAAAACCGCAGTTCGATGCATGATTTTCAAGGTTCAATATTAAAATTAACTTAAATATTTTTTATTTTAATTTGTACCGTTTATTGAAATTAATAAAATTTTCCTTTTAGAAATTTTTACTTCAAGGGAAAATTTGAATGAAAGAGAGTTGATATAATAATGTTGCAAGGAGGGTTTGGAAGAATCATGTTGCAATTAGGTAAAATTGAATTCATGATATTTTTTTATTCCAAATATTAAAATTTTATTTTTCATTTCCTAACATATAATTAATTTGTATCATGTAGGTTGCGTGATTTTTGGCACGAGGCGCAAAAGAAAGCCAAAAAATATATGAAAGAAAGAGAGCTTCCAGGCTGGAATGATATGGTGGTTTGGAAGGATTTCAGACCGTTGCACGTCTCAGATGATGTATGGGCAGAATACATTAAGCACATGATGTTTGTGCATTTCACTAGACGGTTATAGTCCAATACAGATAACCAAAACCGATGGGTTCACGGTTTCATTACCACGTACATCGGCGACTCCATTTCGTTCGTTTCACATACGAAAAGAATGGTATGATTTTTTTTTATTACATCTATTTTTTTTATAAATATATTTAAATGACAATATTTTTTTTATTGCAGGCAACAATTCTTGTACTCGAGCCAAGCCTAATGGAGCTTTTAGTTGAAACACATGTGTGGAGTGATGACCGCCAAAACAGGGTGCAACAGTTCATTGATAGCCGAGCTCAACACTTTATAGTATGTTCGTTTTCAATAATTGTTTTCTTAAGTTATTATTTAATGGAATTTTATGAATTTTTTTTCTTTCCAGGACACATATAACAGCCGATTGAAGGAGAAATACGAGAACGATCTTTCGATCCATCCCAATATCGATCCGGATTTGTTGTTAGAGGCAGGATCGTCCGGTGGACCCGGTAGCAATCAAATGTACGAACTCTCTAACATTAGATCAAGAACTTGCGGACGACGCTTTCACTGCTAATTATGAAGAACTCCTCTGATTGGTAACAGAGATAAGATCATAGATGGGTGGTTGATGTGCACCCCCTAATTAACCCTACGGTCCTGACGATGACTAGCCTTCTCCTCCTCCTTTAGCGCTACCTCTATTTACTGAAAAATGTTAAAAAAAAATGAATGAATGAAAAATTATGGTGAAAAAACAAATAAAAATAAAATAAAGAATGAATTTGGGTTAAGGGCAACATGATTGGAGGTTTAAAGATTTAATTAAATTTTTGGCTAGTTTAATTAATCAAGTCAAGGGTTTAATTGGAGAATTGATAAGTTTTGAGACTTGATTAAGCTTGAAATTGATTTAATTAATCCAATCAAGGGTTTGATTGGAGAATTGATAAGTTTTGAGACTTAATTAAGCTTGAAATTAATTTAATTAATCCAATCAAGAGTTTAATTAGAGAATTGACAAGTTTTAGACTTAATTGAGCTTGGAATTAACTTATTCAGGGACTTAATTGAAGAAATATTAAAGTTTGGGGTTATAATTGCAAAATTAAAATCCAAGGACTACATTGAAAATGGCGCGCAAATGCAGGGGGCTAATTACAGTTTAAACCAGGGGCTTAATTACAAGACTTTCGAAACTGCACGGGTCAAAACGTAAAATGGCCACCTGTTATCTCCAAACAGCGTCGTTTTGAAAGGACACTGTTCATCTTCTTCTTTTTTAAGCCAGTGACCGTTTTCTGTAGTAAAGGCTGAGAAACATTGCAGTAGTAATCGTCCGTTGGCTTCAGTTATGGGCGCCTTAATGGTGGTCGACCCTCAGCATACCGCCCGTTACCAACCCGTCGGGCTCTATATAAATAAAGGAGCACCAAAAAAAGGGAGGTTGGTTAGAGGGAGGAAGACAAAAAAAAAAAAACCAGAGAGAACACGGAGGGGAAAACCACTAGAGGAGAAGAAAAGGCCACGAGCGGCAGGGAACAAGAAACACAGAGACGAAAAAAACCCAGGAGCGGAGGGAACAAAAGGAAGAAAACAGAGAGCTAAACCCAGCTTTGGTTTAGTCTCAGAATTCAAGCATAATATACAAATAAAAAAACAAACAGAGAAAAGACGATACAAAAACACAGGGAGACGGAGAGAAAAAAATAGTGGAGAGGAAGAAGAAAACAGAGGGGAGGCACTGGATCGAGGAGAGAAAGCAAAGGAAGACAGAAGGAAAGAACGAGGCGTTGCCTAACCAGTGCACTAATCACCCGCAGCTTCGTCTTCGTCGTCAAGCACACTAGACCAGGTAAGTTCATCCTTTCCCATTCTGCAATTTAATTCATTAGACACTGTTGCCGTGAATTTTAATTAGCTCTTTACTGTGCACGCACGCGTTGTGCGTGCCTTTGCCCATCTTGGTCACTGGCTTGGGCTAGTGACCGGGTCGGGCTGGCTGGGTCCAGCCCAGCCCATGTGGGTTGAGTTGGGCCCAGCCCCAAATAAATAAATAAATAAAATAAAAATATAAAATATAAAATATGCATGCATATATTTAAATTTATTTTTATTGGTTTATTTAAAGAGCTAGAGTTAGCAACATCATTCATTTTTGTTTTGGGTTACATAATACTTACCAACTGATTAGTACTTAAAAGTGCATTTTTATCAAGGTTTCATATCATCATTTTGCACTTGAAGTATTAATAACTCCTTAACTAGAGCATGTTTTATAATAATAGATCTGATAATATAAGATAGCTTT
>Ga0307513_10010842_pt1 | contig 11382 bp, 9 predicted proteins | sample 15_EM_MG_FD_202174 | JGI IMG/M metagenome (GOLD analysis project Ga0307513, IMG submission 202174) | Populus trichocarpa ectomycorrhiza microbial communities from riparian zone in the Pacific Northwest, United States - 15_EM | ecosystem: Host-associated > Plants > Roots > Unclassified | place... | reverse complement strand
AAACCTCCCTTATATCACAACATTTGCAACCTAATCGCTAAGCTCACGCCCCTTCTAGCAGCCCCCCACTTCCCACCCCCTCACATATCCCATCCTCCCCGTAGCACCCAACAGAGTCCCCACCCCTCATCAACCAATCCATGCCCAGCTCGCCCAAACACAAGCATCCATTACGCATTATTCACCCCCAACCACTTTCCGATGCCAACTGGGCAGCTAAAACTAGAAGAGTGGGAGAGTCTTGGAGTGCAATTTCCAGACAAGGCAGTAATAGCTGCGATTATCGGAATATGCAGATTCGGAGTACGAATTGGGTACGAAGGGGTTAAGCAGTCGCCGACTATCCACCCCAACCTATCCACTGCCGATGCGGATACTGCAATAGTAACTGTGGATAGTGCAACCGAGCTCAGCAGGAACCGTCTCATAGTATACCTGAATAAGGAGGACTTACCCAAATACTATACTGCATCCCCGCTAGGCTTAACCGATAAAGCAGACAGGAGTAAGAGGAGGATTCACCACTTTTCATACCCTGCACCGGGCAGCAGTTCAATAAACGGCCGTATCCCAGAATACTACGGCACTATTACTTATAGCAGCATAGAAGCCGCTATCCTGGCCATTCAGAATATGGGCAGAGGCTGCTTACTGTTAAAGCGAGACTTCAAGTCTGCGTTCCACCACATACCGGTCTCACCATTGGATTCGCCTCTTCTTGGATTCCAGTGGCAAAGCAGGTACTACGCAGAGTGCTTCCTACCCTTCGGACTGCGGACTGCGCCATTCTTGTTCAACCTGTTCGCCGAAGTCTTCCGTTGGATCTTGGAGGAAGGGTTTAAGCTAGAAGGCCTTCGGGCAAGTATCATACACTATCTTGACGACTTGCTCATGATCCTACCCCCCAATTCCCAACTCGAGAGGTATACCATGATATTTACCAGACTTTGCTATGAGGTCGGCCTTAGCATTAAAGAGTCAAAGAATGAAGAAGGAACTGTCGTAAGCTTTGCCGGTATAGAATTAGACACGAGACAGATGGTCATCCGACTTCCAACAAAGAAGCTGCTCAATGCACCGTCTATGATACAGTGTACAATGGAAAGAACCTCTGTCTTGCTGCTTGAACTCCAAAGGATTACCGGATACCTCAATTTCGTTTCAACTGTGGTTCCTCTTGGGCAGACATTTCTCCGACGACTTTACAACATGCAGCTGCACTTTCCCCTTGGGAGTCGAAACTACAGGTGGCGTATCTCTAGCGAGGCTAAGAAAGACCTTGCCTGGTGGACTGAGGCGCTCTCAAATGCTCCGGAAAGGTCAATCGCCTGACAAACCCGAGAAAGAATTTCAACTTGGTCTGATGCGGCAAGTACACGAGGCCTTGGTGGTTATTATACCTCCCAATCCCAACCCCACCCACAACCGAGCTCGATACTCTCCATAGCCCTACCAGGTTCAGTTGCCGGCAGAAAGGAACATATCAACACGCAGGAAATGCGACCTGTTGAGCAAGTCCTACTCTACTGGGGAAGGGAATGGAAAGGTAAAATGGTGGTTATGCATACCAACAACCGGGCGGTCTCCTATGGGTTAGCAAACAGAACGATACAGGAAGCTTCAATGAAAGTACTACGGAGATGCTTGCTGCTTGCAGCAGATTACGGCTTAGAGCTCGAGTCACAATGGATCTCGACGAAAGACAATGCCCTTGCTGATGCCCTCTCGCACTTTGACCATAACAGAGTCGCTGACCTAGCACCACAGTTGTCATACCCAGCATGCAACCTCCCGAATCATGGGTTACGAATATACAGCAATCAGGGCTATCAGCAGCAGCAGCATACTACCTTTGGCGCGGACTTGCGCCAACCACCCGACGCACCTACGACATACCGTGATCCCTCTTCTCCCTGTTTTGTTCCCTTTGTTACTACCGCCACTTCCACGGTGGATGTTTCCCAGCTCAGGTCACTTGGTTAATCGAATCGCTTTGCTCCCTAGCGGGAACGGTTAAAGTTAAAACTTTAAAGCTATATCTTACAGGTATAAAATCATACCTACTTGACCTCGGGATTGACTGCACTGTGTTTTCAGATGCCCGACTAGAGAGAACGATTTAGGGGATCAAGCGGGACCACAACGAGCCGGCACGCCGTATAAGAAGCCCTCTGACCCAACCACACCTTCTTTGTCTTCTTGGCCAAATTACCTCAGCTGATTATTAGAGCATTACTCTCCGGGCTGCGTTCACCTTGGCCTTTGCCAGGTTCCTCTGAGTTGGGGAGGTTACATATCGAGAAGCAGCTAGGGAACTGGGCAGTTTGTTTCCTAAATGGTTTATAATGAAAAACAGCATCAATATAGCAGACGACAGCTCGTATATGGAACTGACCCTACCGGGATCCAAAACCGACCCCTTTCGCAAAGGAATTCGGCTTGCAATCGCAGCAACTCGAGACGAAGGATGCCCCATCGAAGCCATGAAACACCTTCAGAGAATAGACTCTCACCGACCCAACCCAGCCCCACTGTTCTGTGTCGGCAAATATGATCAACATCCCTTAACAAGGGAATATGTAGTAGCACAACTTCAACAGCTAGCCTCTATTGCCGGCCTTGGCCAAGGAACATGGAATGGCCACTCCTTTGGCAGAGGGGCTGCAACGTGCGCTGCTGAGGCCGGCATGTCGGATACTGAGATCCAAACCCTGGGCCGGTGGAAATCTGAAGCTTATAAATTATATATTGAATATTCCTGCGAAGAAAGAATCGCCCTATCCAAACGCTTCCAACACAACACACGGGGGGGCCACGAGAGGACTGGACCAGCCGACGGCCAATAGCAGCCTGCCTTGTGATGGGAGTGAGAAGTTACCACCGCACGGCAGGCTAGGCTTCATTTCAACCCAGTCACCTGCCTCAAATTGGGATCCAGCGGGGTAAGAACCTCCCATGGCAAGAGCAGCGGCACAAGCACCAAAGCCTCCGCTAGTGGAACCAGCAAACCGAGCATCTTCATGCGGACAACTGTTTCTTTTGTATTTCCTTTTGGCGTTTTTTATCCTGAGCATATATTGTTTTCTTTCCCTTTCTTGACCAGCTATCTTTAATATATGAGTCCCTGTCTTTGGAAAATTGGATGGCAGGTGGAAGCAACCCATTGCCAATTGGGCAAAGGATCCGGAACATCGCTCAGGGGAGGGCAGATGAACCACCGAGGATGGCGGAAAAAGGTTTAGCCGGTTGCTCGGGCAGCGCGGGCCCCTAGCTTACGATGCGGGATCTGTGAACGCCCCTATATATATACCTCCCCCAGCTCCTACGAACACGAGCTCACCATGCTTCCTTGCTTTCCACATCTCGCGTTCTTCATTACCCACCCACCACCCAGACTCTCATGCGCCCTCATTGTCACAAGGGATCCAGTGGCGGTAACAACCTCCCATGGCAAGGGCAGCGGCACAAGCACCACAGCCTCCGCCAGTGGAACCAGCAAACCGAGCATCTTCATGCGGACAACAGTTTCATTTGCATTTCCTTTTGGCGTTGTTTATCCTGGGCATATATTGTTTTCTTTCCCTTTCTTGACCAGCTATCTTTAATATATCAGTCCCTGTCTTTGGAAAATTGGTGTACGCAAGTATGGAAATGGGACAAAATTTGTCTCCCTGTATTCTTGGCAAATTGAAAGTAGATCAGAGGATAGAAGAAGATGGAAAATTTGAAAAACGTGAAATGTTTTCAAGGTGTGTTGTATAGCCTGTCCGCTGTACCATTGTGTATCTATAAAAGGCCAACTGCTCTGTTCTGTCTCACCTAGCCCTGACCAAGATTATGCGACTGTCCAAATCATATCTGTTCCTGCACTCCAAACTCCTTTTTGAAATTAGCACGAACACTAGACTAGTGTCTTTAGTCCTGGGAACCTCGTTCCTTGCTTTTTCTTTTCTGTAATATGGGTACATGATCCGGTAACGGTACACAGGAGCGGGCAGTTCAGGATCACCTGTGATTAGTTGATTTATATTTGGTTTATTTGATTTGATTTCAGCTCTGCCACTGTCTCTGAGTCCGATAGTGTGTGCTATTATATGTCTATGATCAGTCTGCTTCGCTGAAAGTTTATATTTATGATTCCGGTTATGGACTAGTCATGTAACCCTGGTGAAGCCTGAGCATTGTTTATTTCTTTCTTTGGTCTTGCAGGATTAAAGGCTTCTGGTATGTGGGCAGCTACTGGTTAGGATCATTGATTGCGGAAAGGCTATTGCTCTTGGGTTTTGTATTTAAACCACTCTGCTGGCTACCAGGAGACAGCAGACTTTGACAGACCTTGAGTCTAAGAATACACTTAGTTGAACGGCAATCTCTGAGTGCCTAAGTCCAATTGGTCCTTCCACTATTACACTTCTAGCTACCGGTCCCTTGAAGCATCCCTTAGCACCAGCGCTAGCAGGTCTATCACTGGTCCTATTGTATTTTCGTTAGACAGGAATACCCCTGTTACACTTTCAAGGCAAACACTGTGAATCGCACTTGATTGTTATACTTCATTCAGCCCATGGCAGACTTTGAAAGGGCCAAACCTCCAGTCAAGTGCTTATATATACCATACCCTAATAATACTGGTCGGCACAAACACCAAAACACGATGTGTAGGACGCCGCCGACATCTCACATCGCCATACCTGTAACGACCCTACAGATATGTAGCTACAGTGGACTAGACTCAAGCCCGTATGATATACCAAGTGGTAACCATATTGAGTATAGGCCAGTATGCTTAGTATACTACCGGTAGACATGAGTTGGTACAAGTGTCTACAAAGTGACTTGGTGACATAGGGTTCGACAGGGTAACCTAGGTAGGCCAAAGTTACTCTATTAGGCAGGGTAACCTTCGGAGGGTATGTTCGCATAAAGCAAAGAACCCATAGTAAATGTTGCACGGGTCCCCGGGGCAACACTATATGTGGTCACGCGGACTCCCGAAGGAAATAAAGGCATGATAGTCTAACAATCCTATGGTTAGGTAGTTATGCAACAGGGAACGATAGTGGTTTCCTATAGTGAGCAAGTCTTCTTCTTTGTAATAAGGCGTAGGGGAATACTATCTCTTCAGATAGTACGGAACTGGCTTGCTTGTCTTGAGTCGTTTTACTAGAGGTACTATTTCTTCAGATAGTAAGGTGGGTGGATTGTCGTGCTTGATAGAACTATCACAATAGTCCTATGTTCGGGCAACCTGTCGAGACTATCACAATAGTCTCCAGGTTCTTAGCGCGTAGGTTCTTGTAGAGGAGGAGTGTATGTAAAGAGAGTAAAGCGTAATCGTATTGCAATATCTTGAGTAGAGAAAAGTACTTAGATGGTTGCGTGAAGATCCTACCCCTTGGTCGTTTTTCTTTTTTTTTTTTTTGTAATCATGCTTTCATTGTTTCTTAGGCACAAAAGGCCTCGTGCAGCGCTAGCTATGGAGAGAACAAAACCTATAAATCAAAAACAACTAACAAAAGAAAGTCACGGCACCATGCTTAAATCCACTATCGCGCAGGTTTCTCCTCCGCCGGGCCATCGGCCACATACAACCAGGAAAGCACAAACTAACAATTTAGTCGTCTAAAAAGGAACGCCTACATAAGACAAAAGGAGAGAAAGCCCAACGTCCGTATACCTCAGGCAACGAAAACACACGAAAGACCGGGGGGGGCACCCTGGGGGGAGAGAGAGAAAAAATGGGGGAAGAAGGGGGGGTGGTGGGTGGGAACATCGTGGGGGGAAATCCCCTTGAGGTGACGCCAATAAAGGTGGCGAGCCTTTTAAGAAGCGGGAGGGATGACCAGAGTGGGGCATCGGGACCGACCTCAGTCACGCAGTGGAGGAGGCGCGATCTGCTGTGTTGTCTCGAGGTGCAGGACAGGATAGCGTGCTCGAAGGTTTCAGGTTCCAAGCCGCAGCGGGGGCAGGAGGTGTCTGCGTCGGGGGACCTCCATGTCGGGTGGGCGGCCAGACAACTTTTTCCGGCTCTCATCTGGTGGATCCTTCCGGCAACGGACTTGCCTAAGCCCATGAAAGGCCTCGGCTGTAGCGCGGGAGGGTGCAGGTAGTATCCTGGGGTCAGGAAAAGGGAGGACCACTCCGCGAGGAGTGCCTCCCTTATCCTCTTCTTCAGGGCTGAGTCCGTGTTGTCCATCAGGGACTGGGGCGGGAGGGTGGGGGTCGGGCAGACCAGATGGGAGTTAATCATAGGCATCCTAGAAAGCCCGAGGGTGAAGGGTATTGTCCGGTGAGCCACCGCGTCCACCGGTTGGTGGTTCCTTATTGGCGGGACAGGGCGGGGCGTCTTCCAGTGTAGGGGGAGGTAGACGGACGACAGACCTCTAGTCAAGGCCCGCGAGGAGTCAGGCGCTCGGTGCGTCGAAAGCGAAGGGAAGGAGGGGTGTAGGCGGGCCGTTGCCGGGTTCAAGCTGGGAGGGGAGCAGACCACCCTGAGCGCCGCCAGCCTTTGCCGGTGGGTGATCAGGAGGGAGACGGGTGGGAGGCAGGACTCTACCGAAAGAATCCCGGTGGGTGTAGCAGAGAAGCAGTTTGTGGTCCATCTCTGGACCTTCCGCCAGAATGTGTCGAGGCGGGTCGTTGTGCCCACGCTAGGTGTGAACAGGTCCACGCCGTAGAGTAGGATAGGTGCAATTAATGATGTCGCCAGCCTGTGGCACAGGTAGGGGGGGAGGCCCGCACCGGGTGGGCTGAGACGGCGGATGAGGGCGAACGCTCCTTGGGCAAGTGCCAGTCGGCGTGAGAAGTGTGCAGCGGGGTCAAGGGCCGGAGTGAACCAGTACCCGAGCCATCGAACAGAGTTACCGGGGTGGAACAGTTCCCCTTTGATGTGAATGTGGGAGACGCATTTTGGCGAGTTGCGTTGGCTGGGGGTCCTCCAGTGTATCAGTTCGGTTTTCGCTACCGAAAAGGAGACGCCCAGGCGGGACGCCTTTCTTTCCAGTTTGTCGAAGAGATCCTGGAGCCGTCGGATGTTGCCACGATAGGAAAGGGAAGCCACTGTGAGGGCGAAGTCGTCCACATACGAGAGCATCAGGCACCGAGGGATCCGGAAGTGTAGCGGCGCAACGTAGAGAAGAAAGAGGAGCGGGGAGATCGGAGAGCCCTGGGGGGCACCGACGTTGACGGGGGCTGGGGTCCCTGGTGCCCCTTGAAAAATCAGGGTGCAGCTTCGTTCGCCTAGAAAGGACGAAACCCAGGAGACCAGGTAGGGGGGTATCCCGCATTCCCTCAGGATGCGGGCCAGGGTGCTGTTGTCGACGTTATCGAATCCGGCTTTTATATCCAGAAACAGTGAGGAAACCTTGAGGCGGGGCCTCTGCAGGGTTTTGACGTCGTTGGTTAGGGTGAGGCACGGGTTGTAGGTACTGAGCCCAGCGAGCGAACCGCATTGGTTGGGGTGCAGCAGCCCTCTGAGTCGGGCTGCCGCAAGTAGCGGTGCTGCTATGATCCTTTCGAGGATCTTCGAGATTGTTCGGATCAGGACAATAATCCTGAAGGAGGAGGGTGATTCGTAGGAGGGCTTCCCTGGTTTGTCAAGTACCACGCCATCCGAGCTCTTCAGTGACGCGGGGTGGTATCCGAGGAGGACCAGCGGGGAGAGTATGTGGAGGAGGATTGAGGGATTGATCTTGTTGACCTGTTTCCAGGTAGAGTAGGGTATCCCGTCTGGGCCCGGGGCCGACGTCGGGGAGCACTTGGAGAGAGCCGCAGCTATCTCGTTTGTCGACAGGGGGGGTGCCCATTTGTTGGGCCTGAGCCTAGGTGGCGGGGAAAAGGGTTCCTTGGGGGGGAAGAAATGGTCCAGAAGGACACTGTTCATTTGTTGTGGGGTCTCAGCCCCCGGGAGGGAGGGGAAGCGCGGCTGGGCACGCCCATGGGCGAACCTCTTAGCCGTCCAAAGGCTCTGGGGGGTGGCGGTCAGCAAGAAGGAAGACCAGTGTTTGTTTTTAGCGGCCTTGATTGCTTTGAAGTACCCCGCCTTGGAGGTGCCAGCAATTTCCCGCATGTGAGGGCTGTTGTGTTTCATGGCCGCTCTGGCAGCCTTGTGGTACTCCTTACGGAGGATAGACAGGTGGGGGGTCCACCACGGTTTGGAGTGGTGGGAAGGCCTGGATACTGATGTATGTTCCTTGAGGAGAGCTACTAGACGGTTCAGCGACTCTGACATCCACTCGTCTAGTTGTGGGGGGGTGGGGCATGGCGGTGCGGACGGGACCTTGAAACCCTTAACGATAGGGTCCAGGGTTTCTCAGTCCGTGTCTGCCCAACGCGGGCGCGGGGGTTTTCGGTTCAGGGAGGGTGTGGAGAGGGTGATAGTTATCGGTATGTAGTCTGAACCCGTTGAAGGGAGGGAGGCTTCCCAACTCTTGACCAGGGGGAGGAGGGGTGGGTTTGCAAAGGCGAGGTCTATGACCGAAGGGCGAGCTTTTCCCACTAGGGGAAACCTTGTGTACTCGCCTGGGGGGTTAAGTAGGGCGAAGCCGGACTCCGCTGCTTTCTCAAAATAGGGAGCCCATGACGTGATCTCTCGTTGTGAGAAGTGCGGCAGGGGGTCTGAGAGGGGATTCTGGATGTTTAGGTCTCCTACAACTAGTAGGGGAAACCCAAGATCGGGGAAGAGGACTTCTGGCGATACGGAGTGGACCCTGTGGTCCACCGTGTTGGTGGAGTAGGTATCGATTACCCTAAATGAGTGGAAGGAGGTGCCAAAGAGAGGCTCGTTGGAGGAGATGTCGAGGGCGAGGACATCGTCCACCCCTTTAAACCTGGGAAGCACCGTGTAATTGGACAAAAAAGATGTATGAACGTAGGCAGCCACACGTGGCTTCCTAACTGGGGGAAAGAAGGACTTAAAACCGTTAAAAGAGGGAAGGTGGGCCTTGTTGACAGGGGGATCCTGCAAAAGGACTATCGAGGGGTAGGTGGTCGCTCCTTTGAACGACTCAAACAAGGAAAGAAAAACATTCCAGCTCCCAAGGCAGTTATGTTGAATGATGGAAAGAAACGCGGGGGTGGGGACCAGCCTTTGCCCCAGGGGAGGAGGTACGGGTTGATTATTCATTTCCGGGACGAACCCGACGGGTGAACGGGGCAGGGGAAGGGCTTGGCTCCTCCAGGGGGAGAGGACCGCCGAAACCGTGAGTAGTGCCAGGACGCGTGGAGGGCCCAGCTGGGGGAGGTTGCCTGGGGGTTACGAGGTCCACCTCAAGGGGACCCGTCCGGGTCGGGGGAGTAGAGGGTGTTGGACCCCCATCGACCGCCAAATCCCTGGGGTCTTGACCTGTCTGGGCGGGGGCTGGCGTGGAGGTTCTGGTGGGGACAGTTGGGGGAGGTCGAGCCGGACACTCCCTGAAGGTGGCAGTGTGGTCGTCACCGCAGTTACAGCAATGGGGGGGCGAGGTCGGACAACAGGATGGGATTGGCTTATTGTTCCCGCCCCTGGGGCAGGTTGGATTCTGGCATCTGTGAGCCGCCCGAGTATGATGAAGCGCACAAATGGGGCATGTGGGGTGGGTGGCGGGGCATCGTTGATGGGCGTGTCCGTATCTCCAGCAGTTCTTACACTGGGAGGTTCTGGAGGAGGAGAAGGCAAGTTCAACCTTGCGTTTCTGCGGGAGGATGACGACCCCTGAAGTGAGGGCCGAAACGTTGAGGGGGTCGACGGTAATAACCACCGAAGTGGCCTGCTTGGTCTCCCGAGAATCTCTGCTAGGGTTAAGGTACCTGGCTGAGAGAATCTGGGTCGCTTTGTCGTTGAGGATTGCTTGCCGGATATATGGGTAGAGTTCCTCTTCATCTTGAGGGAGGAAGCGTAGTGGGAGGCCGTGAATGGCTAGTTGGACAGCCGTGGGGGCGAGGACGAGGGTGCACCAGGGGTTTTCACCAACTGGGAAGGACTGATTGAGGGCCCTGGTGAGGGAGTCGAAGTAGGGGGCGTAGGAGGCGGCGGGGGTGGCCTTGTCAGTGACGGTCAGGGAGACAGAGCCTCGGGGGCTGACCGTAGCAGAGAAGCCAAGAGGGAGAAGGCAGTTTGATTCTCGCAGGACGCGAGCGGCGATGTCAGGAAAGGTAGCGGCAATCGTGAGAGCGTCTGGGTGAGGGGAAGGGGATTGGCGAGGAGGAAAGAAGCGACGTTGGGCACCTGGAAGGGAGGGCGGCCCCTTTTTAACGGGAGGGGCCGTCGTACTCGCAACAAGTTGGGGGGAAGGAGGCTTCACAGCTCTGCTTTTGCCCTTGCCACCCGAGCCTGAGCCGGATGCAGCTTGCGCGTAGGAGGGGGAGGGGTGTACGTCAGGGTGGAGGTCGCCTGGGGTGAAGGAGTCAAGGTCGTACCTTCCCTTCCGGAATTCCCCGGCCTCGTAGGAGTTGGGATAGAGCCTGGCGTATTTCTCGGGGTCTCCGAACGCCTTGCCAAGTCTCGTATCGTAGAAAGGTATGAGGTATTTAGGGTCGTCAGCCGCGGCTGAGGGAGGTGTGGGTGGTGCACGGGCCTTTTCTTTTCCCTTTCTTGAAGGGGGGGGACCGGCAGTTGGAGGCGGCAGGGGTTTTCTTTGTGGGGGGTGGGCAGGTGCCGGGGGGGGAGGGGTCGGGGCTGACACACGATGTGACAGGTCACGTATGGATGCTTGGAGATCGGCGATCACCGGGGCGGTTTGTTGTTCTTGGGCAGGGGGGAGGTTCCCGAGTTGAGAGGAGATGTCATGGAGCTCCTCCCGGAGGTTCTCGTTTTCCTCGGAGATGGTTGCAACCGCCTGGGTTACCCCGCTCAGCTCATGTGAGACGGTCACCAGGCCTTGGACAAGCTGGGAGAGGAGAACGGTCATGATAGATTCGAGGGGCAGGGTGCCGGCCTGCGCGTCGGGGCTAAGGTCCGGGAAGTCTTGGTTGCTGAGCCTGAGGGCGCTTCTCGCCTGAGCGAGTTGCCTCATGATGAACTTGATGGGGTGATCGGTCGAGGGTGTTCCTGAGCGCGACGGGAGGGGGGAGTTGAGGGTGGAGAGCCTACCAAAGGCTGCGTTCCCTGGTGGGAGGTTGTGGGGGTTCGCCATGGCGACGAGTAGGAGAGGAAAGGTGGGAGAGGGGTCTGATCCGGAGGCAAAGCGGGGTAGAGTTGAGATTGTATGTGAAAGGTAGGGGGGGGGAAGAAGTTTGCGAGAAGCGTGTCCTACCCCTTGGTCGTTTTTTTTTTTTTTTTTTTTTTTTTTGTAATCAATTCGTTATTATGTTTAAAGGTACAAAAGACTCATGCAGCGTTAGCTATGGAGATAAAAAACCTATAAGCAAACGTCTTCCCGCCCGCTTCACCTCGTCATAGGAAAA
>Ga0307513_10010841_pt1 | contig 11383 bp, 10 predicted proteins | sample 15_EM_MG_FD_202174 | JGI IMG/M metagenome (GOLD analysis project Ga0307513, IMG submission 202174) | Populus trichocarpa ectomycorrhiza microbial communities from riparian zone in the Pacific Northwest, United States - 15_EM | ecosystem: Host-associated > Plants > Roots > Unclassified | place... | reverse complement strand
CCCTGGACCTTGCCGAATTTGAAGGGCCGGAAGCCCTTGCCGGCGTCCGGTCCACTTTGGGCGAGCGCAGCCTCGATGAACGAGACGGGCTTGGACAGGCCGAACGCTGCTCCCGCATAGGCTGCCGTCAGCAGAGCGTTACGGCGAGTTAGGTTGACCATCGATATCTCCTTTTTGTGTTTGGTCTGCGAAGACCGTCGTTCGCCGGTCAACGCCGGCGCCTTGTGCCGGGTCTTCGCAAACACTCATTGGGGAATTTGGAAATCCTAGCCCTCCGCCCCCCAGGTGCGGCGAGTAGCTGGCAAAGTCGAATAAATGCGGAATGACGTGCTTACGGTTGAAAACGCCCTGTGATGCCGGACGCCCGTTGCTGTGTTCGAGCCGTTGCGTGGCAAGGGGTTGAGGGCGGTTGCTCAGGTTGGATCCTTGCGGTTCGCGCCGAGGAAATCGCTCGCATAGGCGTAGAGACCGGGGCTTCCGCCGGTCATGATGAAGAGGACGTTGTCGCCCGCCGCATATCGTCCGGCCGAGATGTCCGCCAATAGGCCGGCGAACGCTTTCCCGCCATAGACGGGGTCAAGCAGCAAGCCCTCTCGGCTTGCCATCAGCCGAACGGCCTCGACCATGGCAGATGTTGGAACGCCATAGCCTGGACCCAACTGGTCTCCCGAGACCTGGACGTCATCCCAGCGCAGCGATGCCTCAAAACCCAGGAGAGTCAGCGCGCCATTGGCCATCTCAACCGTCGCTGAGACGGCGCTGGCGGCGGGCGCAAGCACCGAGTGAGATCTCACCCGCGTCGTATCAAGTCCGAGCGCCCGATATCCCGCGACCAGTCCAGCCTGTGTTCCCGAACTTCCATTCGGGACCACCACTGCGGCGAAGTCCATATCGAGATCATGGGATTGCGCCTGGATTTCGAGCGCGCAAGCCGCATAGCCGAGGCTTCCGACAGGAGAAGAGCCGCCGAGCGTGGCCACATAGGCGATGTGGCCAGCCAAACGCAGCTCCTCGGCCCGCTTCTGGGCGAAACCCGTCGAATCACCGCCGGCCGGTAGATCGTGGATGCGAGCGCCGAAAAGATCGTCGAGCAGGACGTTGCCATTTCGATCATATTCGCCGCCTCCGCGCGGCACCATGCGGGCGAGAACCAGTTCGCAGGCCATGCCCAGCCGGGCAGCGGCGGCCGCCGCCAGGCGAGTGAAGTTCGATTGCCGGCCGCCCGTGGCGATAATCGTGTCCGCGCCTGCCATTTCGGCATCGCCGAACAGGAACTCAAGTTTCCGCAGTTTGTTGCCGCCACCGCCGAGCGACATGAGGTCGTCGCGCTTGGCATAGATCCGGATGCCATTCGACGACAAACCCATGGCATCCTCGATCCGATGAAGGCGTTGAATAGGTGTTGGCCCCTCCAACAGATCGCGACGCGGCAAAAGGCTCAGGGCTTGGGCAAGGGACATGATCACACCTCGGTAATGGGCAGCGACACGCTCACTTCATTGTGCTGTTTACTCGCGTGAAGAAGCCGAGGCGTCTCCAGCCGCGGCTTAGGCTGCTTGGTTCCGCTGCGATATTTACTTTTTGCTGCAATCGGGAGAATAGTCGCTCTTCGGCAGTCACCATCCCGAGGATCGGCAGAATTATGGATCGCATCGATGCAATGAAGGTGTTCGTCACCGCGCTCGATGAAGGCAGTCTCGCGGGGGCCGCCCGTCGGCTGAAGCGATCACCGACCGCTGTGAGCCGGGCGCTGACCTTTTTGGAAGCCCATGTCGGCGTCGAGTTGCTGCATCGAACGACGCGAACGCTCAAACTGAGCGAAGCGGGAGAACGCTACGCGGTCGCCTGTCGGCGCATTCTGGCTGATCTCGATGAGGCCGATATGCTCGCTGCCGGTGAGCACACCGCGCCACGCGGGACGCTGACCATATCGGCGCCGCCGATCTTCGGGGAGGAGGTGCTACGGCCGATCCTGGACGACTTCCTCGACCTCCACCCGACCGTTTCAGCCCAGCTTCTCCTCCTCGACCGCGCGGTCAACCTGGTGGACGAAGGCGTCGACATTGCGCTCCGCATCGGCCATTTGCCGGATTCGTCGCTCATCGCCACCCGCCTTGGTAGCGGCGTCAGGCACGTTGTGGTCGCTTCTCCCCACTATCTTGCGAACGCTCCACACATCAAGGAGCCCGGAGATCTGGCCAAACACCAAATCGTGGCCTTCACCCATTTGGGTCTCGATCACTGGAACTTCACGCCTGCAGAGGGCTCGTCCATTCCCCGGACCGTTAAATTCACGCCGCGATGCATCGTGAATACCGTGCGTGCGGCAGTCGCCTCGGCCGTTGCGAGCAATGGTTTGACCCGGCTCTATTCCCATCAGGTCGCCGAATATGTGCGAGACGGGCGGCTACAGATCGTGCTGGCTGACGCCGAGTAGCCGCCTCTACCAGCGCATCTGCTCACCACGCGCGGCCGAACGTCCGTACCCAAGGTCCGCGCTTTTGTCGACTTCACCGCGCCACGGCTGCGCACTGTATTTGCAAGCATGGCCGCTGACGCAGCCATGCGCGGCTGATTATGCCGATAATCGATTGAGTGTCGCCCAAACGGCGACCATTCTCCCCAGGACGGGTTGGACTTAAGTTCGCTGCACCAACGCTGAGAGCGTAGGGCGGGCGCCGATGACGCGACCGCTGCAATCGATCAAAAGTCACATCATGAGCATTGAACAGAAGGTCGTCATTATCACCGGCGCGTCCCAGGGGATCGGTGCTGGTTTGGTTCGAGCCTACCGCGACCGGAACTATGGTGTCATCGCCAGTTCACGGTCCATCAAGGCCAGCTCCGACCCCGACATCCTCGCCGTTCCCGGCGACATCAGCAAGCCGGAGACCGCCGAGCGCATTGTTCGCGAAGGGCTTGAGCGCTTTGGTCGTATCGATTCGCTGGTAAACAATGCCGGCGTGTTCGTCTCCAAGCCATTCATCGAATTCACCCAAGACGACTTTGCATACAATATGGGCGTCAACGTCGCCGGCTTCTTTCACGTGACCCAGCGCGCGGCGGCCGTAATGCTGAAGCAGGGCTCCGGCCACATCGTCAACATCACCACGAGCCTTGTCGATCAGGCGGATGGCGGCGTACCCGCCGCTCTCGCCTCCATCACCAAGGGGGGCCTGAATTCGGTCACCAAGGCCCTCGCCATCGAATTCGCCAAGACAGGCGTTCGCGTCAATGCGGTCGCGCCCGGCATCATCAAGACCCCCATGCATCCGGTCGCGTTTCACGCCGCATTGGGCGCGATGCATCCCGTCGGCCGAATGGGCGAAGTCCGCGATATCGTCGATGCCATCCTCTATTTGGAGACCGCGTATTTCGTGACCGGCGAGATCCTCCATGTCGATGGCGGACAGAATGCGGGGCATGCCTGAACGCCCTGATGCCGGTTTGAAGCCGGGCGGCGAAATGGCCCGCTGCGTCACTCTTCGAGTAGGAGAAGCAATCATATTCAAGCTGGTCATAGGGTTAGTGGGAGCCCTGAGTTTGGCGCAGCCCGCGGCAGCACAGGTTGAGCCATTTCCATCGTCGTTTCAATCGCGGGAGATCCAGGCTGAAGGCGCCCGGCTGCATGTCAGGATCGGCGGTCAAGGCCCGGTCGTGGTGCTGATCCACGGGTTCGGGGATACCGGCGACATGTGGACACCGCTGGCCGCCGACCTCGCGCGTGATCACACGGTCGTGGTGCCGGACCTGCGGGGCATGGGGCTCTCGTCGCGGCCCGATGGCGGCTATGACAAGCGAACCCAGGCGGCGGATATACGGTCGGTGCTGACCCAGCTTGGTCACGACCACGCCGTCATCATCGGCCACGACATCGGCACGACGGTTGCCTACGCCTATGCGGCGCGTTACCCCGACAAGACCGACAAGCTGATTGTCATGGATGCGCCAGTGCCAGGCATCCCCCCCTGGGACGTCATCGTCCGCAATCCGATGCTGTGGCATTTCGATTTCGGCGGGCCGGACATGGAACGCTTGGTCGAGGGGCGTGAGCGCATCTATCTCGACCGCTTCTGGAACGAGTTCGCCGGCGATCCGAAGAAGTTCGACGAGGCCAAGCGCAAGCACTATGCCGAGCTTTATGCCCGCCCCGGCGGCATGCATGCAGCCTTTGCGCAATTCCTCTCCATCCGGCAGGACGTCGAAGACAACAAGGCCTCGGTAGCGACGAAGCTCGCCATGCCGGTGCTCGCCATCGGAGCCGAAAAGACTTTCGGCAAGGATATGGCGGTCATCATGCGCAATGCGGCAACCGATGTGACAGAAGTGATCATCCCCGATTCCGGTCACTGGCTCATGGAGGAACAGCCTGCCCCCACAATCGCCGCTGTAAGGACCTTCCTTTCCCGGCAATGACTGACGACGCAGCGTTGACCGGCGGCACCTGTGAACCTGGCGCCAGCCTCGATCTTCGCGCACGCGTTGCGAGTGAAGATCACAGCACGACCGCCCAGGGCAGGGGCGGGCGAACAGGGGCCGTGAACCCTACGCTGTATGAACCCACAATAGCAAAGGAGCGACGACATGATCCATAAGGCAAAAGCGGTTTGGCGCGGGACCGGCAGCGCCGGCAAGGGCGATCTTTCCACCGAGTCCGGCGTGCTCACCGAGTCCCCATATTCCTTTAAAACCAGGTTCGAAAACGAAAAGGGTACCAACCCCGAAGAACTCATCGCCGCGGCGCATGCCGGTTGCTTTGCCATGACGCTCGCATTTGGCCTGCAGGCCGGCGGCTACACCCCGACGGAGCTGACCATCGAGGCCGCGGTCACGCTCGAACCTGATGGTCAAGGTTTCCGCATCGCTCGCTCCGATCTGATGCTGCGTGCGCAGGTCCCGAACCTGGACGAAACCAAATTCGCTGAAATGGCGAAAGGTGCAGAGAAGAACTGCCCGGTCTCAAAGGTTCTCGACGCCGCAATCACATTGGACGCCAAGTTGATCTGAGGCATTCTTCGTCTCGCAGGTAAAAACAGGGGTTAAGCATGGCAGGCAAAAACACCGCCATCGTAATGAGCGCTGAACATCGGTTGAAAGAACTCGGCATCAAGCTCCCATTGCCGCCCGAGCCATTCGGCACGTATGTGGAAGCGGTGCAGACGGGCAATCTGCTTTTTCTCACCGGGATGCTTCCCACCGAGGGCCACGCGGCGAAAATAATTGGTCGGATCGGTGGAGAACTCGATGTGGAAGCGGGGCGCAAGGCTGCTTATCTCGCAGCGCTCAATGTCCTGGCTGTCGTGAGGCAGCATTTGGGATCGCTCGACAAAGTAACACGAATTGTCAGGCTCGGCGTATCAATCGCCACTTTGGGAGATGTCCGCGATCACCCGAAAGTGGCTGACGCCGCTTCCGAGTTGCTGAGAGATGTCTTTGGAGAAGACAAAAATCCCTGCCGCCTCGTGTATGGCGTCGCAAGCCTTCCCCTTGGCACGCCAGTCGAGTTGGAAGTCATCTTCGAGGTGGCGACATAACGGAACGGATCGCTACCCCCAACGAGCGACGCTCTGCGAGGCTCCATCCAAGACAAGTAAGGATCGACATCAACGATGACAAAATTCGTTGCTCCATGGCGTACGCCAATTGAGATAGCGATCCCTAAAAAGCGACGGCTGCCATTCACCCAAAAATGACGCCACGCGCCGTAGCATCGGCTTGGATCAGTTAGGCTTTTCAGCGCCGATCATGCTTAACCGCAACGCGCTCCAGCGCGTCCATATTGGGATATGTGCAGCGCCTGGTCGGGATTGCATGGCCGGCGCAGCGCCTCAAGCCCAGACGCGGCGTTGCTTTTGTTTCAAATGCTAGCTCGGACATTTATGACGACATCGACGCCTACCTCTGAAATGGAGCGGGAACGTCTGCAAGTGTTGATCGCGCATTTGCCCCAGGGCGTATGCATGTTCGATCGGCAGGAGCGTCTGATTGTCTCGAATGCACGCTATGCGGAGATTTATGGGATAGACCGGGAAAAAATCCGCCCCGGTATGCAGCTCAGCGAGATTTTGGAGCTGCGCGTGGCGGCAGGCGCCTATCACGGCGACCCAACCTCCTATCTCTTGAACCGCAACGCCGCGGGGCGAAAAACTGAATCTGCCTATGGCACTCAGGAACTCGTTCAGGAGCTTGCCAACGGCCGGGTCGTTCAGATGGTCACGCGGCTGATGAACGATGGCGGCTGGGTCAGCACCCACGAGGACATCACGGAGAAGCGCCGCACCGAAGCACGCATCCACCATATGGCCCGGCACGACGCGCTGACGGATCTGCCGAACCGGTCCTTTCTGAAAGAAAGCATTTCAGAGGGATTAAAGCGGGCAAGGGGCGGCGATTCCATGGCTGTCCTGTGCCTGGATCTGGACCGCTTTAAGACGATCAATGATACGCTGGGGCACCCGGTTGGGGATAAGCTCCTGCAGGCAGTGGCGGGGCGGATCCGCAGTTGCATTCGTGAAACTGACGCGACAGCTCGCCTGGGAGGAGATGAGTTCGCAATTCTTCAGATCGGCGCGCCTCAACCGCAAAGCGCTACGCTGCTCGGAGGACGTCTCGTCGAAACGCTGGCAATGCCGCCCTACCTCATCCAGGACCATCAGCTTGTCATCGGTTGCAGTGTCGGTATCGCGCTGGCGCCGCTAGATGGCGAGGATGCGGAAGATCTTCTCAAAAAAGCGGATTTGGCCCTCTACCGGGCCAAGCTGGATGGCCGTGGGCTATACCGTTTTTTTGAGGCAGGAATGGATGCGCGGGTGCAGGCGCGGCGCAGTCTCGAATTGGATCTCCGCAATGCGCTTGCGAATAGGGAGTTCGTACTCCATTACCAGCCCGTCATCACGCTGGATCGGGGTGAGATAACCGGCCTCGAAGCGCTTCTGCGCTGGATTCATCCACGGCGTGGCCTCGTGTCGCCCGCCGAATTTATTCCCCTGGCCGAAGAAACGGGCCTCATCGTTCCCATTGGGGATTGGGTCATTCGCCAAGCCTGCAAGGATGCGCTGGCATGGCCAGAGCATGTAAGGGTTGCTGTCAACATTTCGCCGGTTCAGTTTAAGAATGACTCGCTGGTGCCTATGATTATCAATGCGCTGGCGTCGTCCGGCTTTCCTGCTAACCGCCTGGAACTGGAAATTACAGAATCGGTGCTCCTGCAGGGTACCGAAGTAACTTTGGCAACCTTGCACCAGTTGCGCGCATTGGGCGTGCATGTCTCAATGGACGATTTCGGCACCGGCTATTCGTCATTGAGTTATTTGCGTTGCTTCCCCTTCGATAAGATCAAGATCGATCAGTCGTTTGTGCAGGATATGGCGAACAATAAGCAATCACTGGCGATTGTCCAAGCCGTCGCCAATCTGGGCGCGACATTGGGAATGGCCACCACTGCGGAAGGTGTTGAAACACGCGATCAGCTTGAACAGCTCCGCGCTCACGGTTGCACGGAAGTGCAAGGATACTATTTCAGCAAGCCGAGGCCTGTTGAGGAGATTTGCCAGCGCTTCTTCCGTCCTCCGCTTGAAAAGAGGCCTATGCTCCGCTGATCAGGGCGCATAAGGAACCAAGCTGTAGACGGCTTTCTTGTTTGACCAGAAGATGCCGCACCGGTGGCTAACGCTGAATAGCGGGACAGCGCTGATGTCGGCTCGCACCGCGCTGGCGAAGGTCGCGCATGTGGGGCGAACGGCGGTTCGAAACGCAGCACCGGCCACTCGGCTTGCAGCGAGCGGCAACCGCCTCCGAGGCAACTCTCCTTTTTGCGGCGACGCGAGCGTGTTACTGCCCCATCAGGGGCTTATTCTCACCGGCGCAAAGGCCAACAGCGTTCCGATCCGTTCATATCCAACCTGGGGATACAGGAGCGCACCGGTGTGACTCGCCGTCAACACCGAACACTTCGAGCCATGGCCCTTGTCGTCCCGCATCATTCGACAGAGTAGCCCTTGTCCGATTCCACGACGGCGGTGCGATTCTTTGACATGCATGTCCGCGCACCAAGTTGCCCCCACCGCATCCACGCTCCGCACACGGCCGACAATGTCCTCCCCATCCAGCGCCACATATTGGCGGAACGGAGCGTCATCCCCGAGCAAGCTATCTGAGATCGGCCGAGAGCGAGTCGCCTTTCCCAGCCGCGCCGCCAGCTCCGGCGTGCGCACCCGTTCAAGCAACACGGGAGCAGGCAACCTTGGAATACGCTTCAGCCGCTGGACAAAGAAGCCCTCCGTCGCGAGCAGCCGATAGCCCAACGACTTGTAGGCAGAACGCGTGGGCTCGTCCGACTCTCCCTCTTCGACAATCGCGCTCACAAAGAACCGTCCTCGTGCTTGCCCGCGCGCAGTCGCATCGACTTCCCTGGCGTCGACGGCATGGGCGATCCACTCCTCCTTGCGATAGTCGCGGGGATTCTTGCGGGGAGCATCCCGCATCACCCACAATGGACCGACGCGGCTCACTTCGTAGGGAAAGGTGCGAGCCTTGCCGGCGCTATGCCCGCGCACGAACACCTCAATCGCGAATTCGATTTCCCAGCGCTCTGTCATCGCAGCAGATTACCGTTACATGCGCGCTCAAGACAATGCGCGCATTTCAACTGTCGCTTACACAGCAGAGCAAACCTGCTTAGATTTCGTGCATTTGGCGGCATAGTGCAGATCTTAGCGAAGCTGGCCCTCAATTTAACGAGCTGGGAAAGCTGAAAGAAACAAAATCCTGATAGCTGTGGGGGGCGAACCAACGCAACCCCGGGTGAATATCATGCAATTCAGGCTGTTCTTGTCTGCAGTCACTGCTTTCGGACTGACTTACACGATTTCCACGGCGAGTGCTGAACCTGGAATTAGTGCCGACAAGGTTGTTTTCGGCCAGGCTGCGGCCCTCGATGGACCGGCGGCGGCTCTGGGACAGGACATGCGCACCGGGATTCTTGCCGCCTTCGAAGAGGTGAATAAGACCGGCGGCGTCAATGGGCGCAAGCTGGAGCTCATCTCGAAGGACGATGGTTACGAACCGAACAAATCCATAGAGGTGACGAAAAAGCTGCTCGATGAAGACAAAGTCTTCGGTCTGATCGGCTCCGTCGGCACGCCGACATCGGCCGCCACCCAGCCCATTGCCGCCGAAGCCGGGGTGCCGTTCGTCGGGCCGTTCACAGGCGCCGAGTTCCTCCGCAACCCGTTCCAGCCCAATGTCCTCAACGTTCGCGCCTCCTATTTCCAGGAGACCGAGATCATGGTCGAGCGCCTGACCAAGGACCGTAACGCGACGCGCATCGCCATCCTCTTTCAGGATGACGGGTTCGGCAGGGCAGGCCTTGCCGGCGTGCAGAAAGCGCTGGAGAAGCGCAATATGAAGCTTGTGGCGCAGGGCACGTTCGAGCGCAACACGGTGGCGGTGAAGTCGGCGCTGCTGGAGATCCGCAAGGGCAATCCGGAAGCCGTTATCATGGTCGGCCCCTACAAGCCCTGCGCCGAGTTCATCAAGCTGGCGCGGCAGGTGAAGATGGAAGCCCAGTTCATCAATATTTCCTTTGTCGGCTCCAATGCGCTGGCCAAGGAATTGGGGGCTGCCGGGAACGGTGTCATCGTAACGCAGGTTGTCCCCTTCCCCGAAGACGGCTCGGTGCCGCTCGTGGCGAGCTATCAGGCCGCGCTCAAAGCCGCAGACCCGAATGCCAAGCCCGGCTTCGTGACGCTCGAAGGCTATATGGTTGGCAAGGTGGCGATTGCGGCCCTGCAGAAAGTCAGCGGCGAGCCCACCCGCAAAGCCTTCCTATCGGCCGTTCTGGGCGGCAGCTTCGATCTTGGCGGGGTGAAACTGACCTATGGCGCGGACGACAATCAGGGCATGGACGATGTGTTCCTGACAGTGATCCAGGCGGACGGCACCTTCAAGCCGGTGACCTCTCTGGCTCAGGCCGGCGGTTGATCCACCACCGTGAGGGGCGGGCATCGTCTCGCCCCTTACGCCGTTGCAAGTCCGCCGAGACCGTGGGGAATCATGAGCAGCACGCCAACCTTTGACAGCCATCCTGTCCATCCCACCGGAGGCACGACATGGGGCATCGGTGCCAAGCTTCTCGCCGCATTCGCGCTCGTCGCCGCGCTGGCGATTGCAGCGAGCGCCGTGGCATTCAAATCCTACAAAGACATCAGCCGCGACCTGGGCGCGATAGGCATGAATAGCCTTCCGGGCATGACCCATGCGCTGATCCTTGCGCGTCAAGCGGCGGGTCTTGCGGCGGCTTGACCAGGGCGTCACCGATGTGAACCAGCGCATCGGATTGCTGGAGAAAAGCCTCAGTGCATTGGCGACAACGGACGTCGGCCGTCAATCCGCCGGCAGGCTACGCGAAAGGGCAAACGGGCTTAACGACAGCACCAAGCAGCTCGCCGCCGCGGTGGCGAAAAAACTTGCGATCGCCCAAGAGCGCTCGCGCCTGCTTGAGCAGACGCTGGCCGCCCATCGCGAATTGTACGGCAAGATCGCGCCCCTGGTCGACGATGCCAGCTTCAACCTCATGATTGGGCTGCGCTCGGCCGGCGACGGGCCTAATCAGGAGCAGATCAAAGCCGATCTGGAGCGACTGGCCGACGGCGAGGCCGCCTTGCTCGAAAGCCTCAGCGATCTGCGGGCCGAGAGCAACCTCCTGCTCGGCATCTTCACCGAAGTCTCGTTCAGCCCCAGCGAAGACCTTCTGCGCCCGTTGCAGGACCGCGTGACCGCCAGCAAAGAGCGCCTGAAGAAGGCTGCGGCCAAGCTCGGCGAAGGCGCCGCTGCCCAGGTCTTGCAGAAACCTGTCGCCGATTTCCTGCAATTCTCCAATGAAAATGGCGGCATTCTGAGCGCGCGTCAGCGCGAACTCGCTGCCATGAAAGAGAGCTGGGCGCTGGTCGCCGGCAATTCGGCCAGCGCAGAGGCGCTGGCGAGCGAGGTGCAGCACACCGTCGATGAAGCCAGCCGAGGCGCGACCGAGGCCATGGACGCGTCGGCAGACAATATCACGGACAGCAAGATCGTGCTCGCCGTGCTGGTCGCGATCAGCTTGCTCTCGGTGATGCTGGCATGGCTTTTCGTGAGCCGCAACATCCTCAGCCGATTGAGGCAGCTGAACGCCTCCATCCTGGCGCTGGCGAACGGTGATCTCGACGTCAGTGTTCCGCGCGATGGGAACGATGAGCTTGCGCGTATGGCCGAAGGGGTTGAAATCTTCAAAAGCAATGCGCTCAAGGTGCGCGAATTGGAGGCCGAACAGGCGCGCGACATGGCCGCCAAGGAGCAGAAGCATCGCCAGATGGAAACGCTGATTGCGGGTTTCGACCGCTCCGGC
>Ga0307513_10010840_pt1 | contig 11383 bp, 10 predicted proteins | sample 15_EM_MG_FD_202174 | JGI IMG/M metagenome (GOLD analysis project Ga0307513, IMG submission 202174) | Populus trichocarpa ectomycorrhiza microbial communities from riparian zone in the Pacific Northwest, United States - 15_EM | ecosystem: Host-associated > Plants > Roots > Unclassified | place... | reverse complement strand
ATCTAAATTGATTCTTGTAATCATGGTTTGCAGCGGATCATCTGTTTAAATTACCGGTGGATTTGTAATCCAATATGTCGGCAGTATCCAATGCAGCAGGCTGCCTGCCATGTGTAAAGTCTTGGAATAGCCTCTTTCCATTGGTGATGACATCTTTTTTAATTAAAACAAAAATCAGAAAAATAATGGAAAAAAGAAAACCCTTTTGCTTTTTTCTTGCAAATGGATAAAAAAATTAAAAAAACTCTGTACCCAAAATCAAATGATAACATCATCTTCAACTCAATGAACCTTTCCCATGATCCTGTTTTCGATCCCACAAATGGATGGCTCTTGATCCACCACAAAACACCAGTCAAAACCATCGTCTTGAATCAAACGGTAGATCTAGAATCCAATGTGATTCAACAACTTTAATCCCTTTTCAGAAGGGACCCACCTCAACAATAACGTTGTAGTGGTAAACTATTATAACAAAAACCTAAAAGGGTTGCCCTTTGTCTCTCTGTTTTTTTGACCGTTGCAAAATCAAATTCTTTAAGCAACTCAAAACCTTGAAACTACCAACAAGAATTAAAGAACAGAAAAAAACAGAGAACCAAACCCATCAACAATGGCAGATACTAACGGTTCTCTGAATCAAACCTATCAACAAAACCCTAGTATGCAATCTCTCTTTCAAGCCCTTGATCCTATCTCTCTCATTCTCTCTCAAAATTCTGCAGATTCTGATCATCCGGTGCCTTTAAGGCTGACTACAGAGAGTTATATCATGGAAAGAGGGCCAAGATACGGAGCATATGCCGATTTAAGAGAGACAAAGCTAAGAATGAAGATGTTAAGGCAACAAGAATACGAAGAGAACGATATTAGACAGACCCCACCGAAGAAACAAGTGAAGTTTCTAGAAAATTTGAGGCAACAACAATGTGAAGAGAATGATTTTAAACGAACCCCACCAAAGAAACAAGTGAAGTTTCAAGAAAACTTGGGGAATTCAAGAAAAGGGCTCTCTGTTTTGGCTCAATCTGTGCCTGATTTCTCTGCTACTTTAAGGAAAGAAAACCGGAAGCCACGGCAGGAATTGACACCTCCTTCAAAGAATGTGCTGAAAATGAATAATGGGCTTTTATCAAACTCGAGAGGGAGTAAGTCTGCTAATGCAGGAGAGAAAAGGAATGGTGGGTTGTTAATGGCAAGGAAGAGTTATGCAAGTGTTGAAGAGCTGAAAGGATTGTCTTTGGCTGCAGCAAATGCTATTAATGGTGAAAACAGAGGAAACAGAGGAGGTAGAGGTATTGGTACTGGCAAGACTGTTTTGGGGTATAGACAGTTTTGAGTTTGATCAATCTTATTGCAGTTTCTTAATTATTGTGAGACTTGTTGATCTCTAAATTGGGTTTCGTTCTTTTCTTTTCCTAGTTGGATTTGATTTGATGAAGTTTTTATCACTGCTACTGCTATTTCTGTAAGTTGTATTCTTTGATTGGTTGTTGATTAGGGATCTGTGATTGTAAAGCTCTGGATATAATCATGTTTTACATATGATTATAATAAGTAATACTGGAGATACTTTGTCTTTCTACGATAAAATTGCTTGTTATTATTTGCACAGCAACTGGGTTTCTTCTTTTGTTTTCTTTCTTCCTTCCCTTTTTGGCTGTAAAGCCATGGGGAAGAAGACACTCTTTAATGGAACGGCCAACAAGCATCCTAAGAGAGAGTTCACTGCATAAAATGGAACCTTGAGTTCATTTTCCAAACTTTGCCTCGATGTCCTGTATGTTTTCTAATGATTGCTGCTTATAACTAGCAATTGATGAATATGGAAGCACACAATTGCATGAAAAACAAGCAGGTCTGCTACCAATACCATTTCAGGTTTGAATCCAAAAGAGAGAATTTCTAACAGATGCATTTGTGAAGGTGTAAATGGCATGCCTGTGACTTTACCATGAAGCAACTTGGTCTCGGTATGCCTTGTATAGGGAAAATAACGTTCGGTAATTGATCTTGAGAAGAACGCAGGAAAAGTGGTTGTTTTGTGTGAAACCTAATTATAAACAGTGCTTTTTTTTCATGGGTTTCACAAAGTGATCAAATCTTACAGGATAGCAACTACTAAGAAAAATTACGCAGAAGACCATTTGAAGCTGCTTTTCCATTTGAAAAATACTTGCTCATCTACAACATCTAAGAGCCCTATTAAATTAACACCACCCGTCGTTTTGGACAAAAAAAAATGCCACTCATGGTACACACAGGTTAAGTAGTGGCATCATAATAGAACAAAGTACACCTACAAATTCCAGTACGTTAGCCACACCTCAAAAGGAATCCACCCTGCACCACTCCCAAAGGTCAACAGCAATTTCCTCAACCAAAGTCTGAAGGATGTCCCAGTCAATTTCTGCACCAGTTTCAAATCCTTCAATTTCAAAATCTGTCCATTTTCCCAAGGAATGACTCATCTCCCAATCTATTATCTCATCAGGTATCATCCCAGCAAAGTCTGACCACCTTCTTACCTCCTCACCTATCTCTTGAATCAACATCTCTACATTCATGCATGAAGGTACTCTTTTCCATGCTTTGAATCCAGAGTAACAGTACCGGCTGTATTTTGAATCTAAGCATTCAATCTCACAATCAAGAAGAAACCGTCTGAGTTGAATACCATCTTTGCTGTCTTCAAAACCAAGAAGGCAATTAAGATTTTTCCACATGGCACCAGCAAGAGCTTCATGTCCATCAAGCAGAAGGGAACCGATGAGAAATCTCTTCATTCTATCTGAATTACATAGAGTTGCATTACCAAACAAGAGTTCAGTATTCAAGATAACCTCCTTGGCATGACTGAGCTGATTTCCAGTTAACCCTCCACCAGCAAGATTGATGCTCTGTAATATCCTAGAAACATGGTTGAGAAGATCAGTAGCTATCCTGCTACCTGTTCTCCCTGGTATCAAAGAGGTTGCACAATCCAGAAGATCAGCATGAGTGACTACTGGTTGTGGTTGATCATAGGAGTAATCCATGGAGTCTAGCAGCATCCTGCATCCTAGAATCACAGGCCAAAGTTTTATATGTAAAGAGTTCAAAATATTTGATATAAGATTAGATTAAATAGTGGTGAATGAAAACATAACTTTTTTATCTATTTCAGAAAATTCATATTCAAGGTTCCAAGTTGTTCCATAAAAGAATGCTCATGAGTTTCCTCATTCTGCATTATCATAAAATTCAACTTTCTTACCTGAACTATCATCCAGACTGCTTGAAAAGCAACTGTCATTTGAGAAAGACGCTTCAAGCACAGATCCAGGACTAAGATGATCGCCATCAAGTGATATTCCAACTGAATTCCTCCTGATTTTTCCTTCCTTCTGAGCAGAGTAATAACACAAGCTAGATTTGTAAGGTCCAGAAATTGCCAAGGTCCATTAAACACAAAACATTGCATAAATGTAAGGGATGAACCAGAAATTTATTTTAAAAATCACAAACCTAGAACATAAAACACCATCAAGGAAAATCTAGCTTCATATAAAGCCAAATGTTAATTTCATGATAATGCCAACCTTAAGCCAAATATGAAGTTCAATATAGAATTTGGTAACATTGGCATACATTGCAACTACTTCAACAATTTCACCAGTTCCACCACATGAATTCCATTTATAATCATAGCATACAGGTTTAGGGTTCTTAGCCTCAATATGACCTTGAAATCCTAGGATTAGTTCCATGAATCCTAGTATTTCTGTTCTGTCTATGCATTTCAACTCCAACAAGATCTCTACCTTCTTTGACAATGCGAACATTCCCCATTGCCTCAAAATACTTAAAAAGGCAGCTTATCATTGCAGCCAATAACTAAAATTCAAATGTCTCAGTGCAGTCATATTATTTTGAACTGCGACCATCAAATAATGCATTATGTTAATTTGAAGATTTGCTTGCTGAGGCGATCACTTCAGTGAACCATAGAAAACACCATTTAAGACATCCCTTTGCCTTGCAAACTTTCAATCAAAGCATGTTTTGCCTTCTGACATCATTGGATGCTACCTATAAGCTTATTCAATTCCCACAAATGCTTTCACTCCATTTCTATTAGCTTTGTCCTACGATGTACCATCTTCACCACATCCAATAGTAACATATGTTAGGAATGAGCACCTACAAACCGTTGGACTTCAATTCATATTCTGTACATTTTAATTTATACCCAACTCTCAATCACCAGCTCTACCCACTCTATCTTAGTTAAAAATGCCCTCTTTATCTTACATTCTCCACACCAGTCCGCTGCCTGTTTCCCATATTTAATCATTGTTGTGAAAACCCAGAAAATGAATAGATAAACAAGCACATAAACAAATTTAACATGGTTCGGCTAATTTTCCTACATCCAAAAACTTCCACCATTATTAAAATAACAGTACAACTTCTAAGAAACCCTTCCAAGAAAATAAACTTCTCGATAAATTAAACCCTTCAATTAATCCTCCTAAGAAAACCCTTCAATAAAACCCCTCAAATAGATGCTTTAAATGCCATGCAACAAAATCTTCAATTCTTCATACAAGAGTCTTCTAATAATCTTAGGGCCAAAAACTTCTTATATTACTAACCTCTATTTGTAGAGGTTATAGAAACCCTACTGCTTGTTGCACAAGGAATCCATACTAAACAAGAAATCCCTCTAAATAATGAAACCTACACTAAATAGGAAAACCTATATAGTTTTTACTAATTGGAATTTGATACTTGATATTCAACAATCAAAAAGTTGCTGGACTTCAGTTACCATAACATTGGCTATGAAAATGTAGATTCTAGAGAGTTGGACTGCACTTTTTGAACCTAATCTCTATTATAAACCAATATTTTCATTGAAACCAATTGAGAGGGAGGGAGAAAGGAAAGGCCAACATTTTCATTGAACCGAATAGATACAGGGACTTATTTTGTTTAATAGAAAATAGAAAATAGAAAAATGAGGACAAAACCAAAAGAGTTTCAACTTCAAAAGCCCTACATCTAACCATTGACAACTACTATCAACAAGATGCGCTGTATGGTATACAAATTTCAAACAGCAACTCTACTATTCGGCAAAGTCAAATTTGGCAAGCTTCCTAACTCTAACTATAAAACAAAGACAGCAAGCAATGGGATGTTATTCATTGAGAACCCCTCGAATGAAAAGGCAATCATTAAACAATTTCACTAATTTCTCAGTTTTGTTTGTCTTGATTTTGCCAATTGTATAAGAATTTCAGCCAACAGAAGGAAGCCCCAGAATCAGTTTTCTCCACGCAGGCGTACAGGCTAAAACAGTTCAAAATAGTGCAATATCAAATATGTAGAGCTAATGTAGGCACCAATATCAGAGGGGGAATGACATTGCCATAGTTTTGGTTTTAAGCATTGATGCTTAGTCAAGTCAAAAACCAAAAGTAAATATGAACACAATGTCTGGACCATAAACAGCTTAATAAAAAAGACATCACGATGCCAAAAGATAGAAAACCAACCTCGCAAGTTTTGTCTGCATTAAAAACATGAGCATGTGGAGACATAGGCTGATCTGCAGTTAAAGCGAATATTAGCTCCTGAAGAATCATTGCAGTGGATTTCTTCAGGTGACTGCCTCCACTTATCAATTCATCCTCTTCTTGAGAGGCTAATTCCTTCAATTTTTGCTCTAAAATAGTGCTAAGCGCATCTCCTTTCAATGGCAATTTATTCTGCAAAGATGTTTTGCCATCATTCTCATCCAACACCAGCCTCCTTCTTTGGTAAGAAGCGTTCTTATCAATTTGGTGACTCCTCTCTTTCAGCCCCAAGGAAACAAAATTTTTGTGCCTCAATGGAGAATTAAATGTAAAAGATGCGACATCATCCTCCCTACAGCAATTATTTTTATTACATTCTCCATTAAGTGATCCATTTTTTATACATGCACAGTCCATGGAGCGAGAGCTGGATGCAACCTCTTTTCTACTCACACTATCAGACTTGGTGTTCCTTTGTCTTGTAGACATTGGATTAGCAAATCCAGTACTTTCAACTTGAGCATTGACACTGACTGTCCTCCTCTTGCGCACTGGGCTCCTAAGCTGTGACATGGAATCATCTCGTCTGCTGCAAACTTTTCTGTCTTTGTCAATTATAGAATTATCAGCTAAGGTAGATGCCCTTGGCCGGCCACGACTGATTATTCTTCTGTTCAAAGCAACAAAATCTGTAGCCCCACTAATAGCATTTGCAGATGATGAAGCTCCCTTGCTTCGCAGATTATTTATTTTGGCCCTTGATGGAGTTCTATTTCTGCTTACAAATATCTCATTTTGAGTCTGGATCCTCTGCTTAAATGTAATAAAAGATGACTCTTGCTGTTGAGGTCTGCACTGCTGGCTTCTCGATTGCCGCTGTGATTGACCTTCTTGAGACAGTGGTTTGATAACTGTGATGGTTTGACTTGGTACACGAGTGTTATCCTGTTTTTTCACAGCGATGGACTGTTGGTCCCAATGTCTCTGATAAATTACATTTCTTTCTTGATCAGGAGTGGATGTGGGTAACCTAGGCTTGGTCATTTCTGATTCATGGGAGGACAAATAATTTGAACCCGTGGATGGACAAACAAACTGCTGCTCCTTCAAATTGGGTTCGTCAAACAAATTACCACAATTTTTGTAAGAAGTTTGCCCTATAAAAGATTTACCCGCACCCTCGTTACAATCTTCAATATCTTGTTGTTTCACAATGTTTGGTAACATAATTCCAATCTCCTCTGCCAACACTTCATCCCTGGGACAATAATTCACAGAACTTGAATAAGTAAGAGCACTTTTTGCCCTATTGGTAGCTTGCAACCCAGGTTCCAAAATTCTAGTAGCAGCATCAATCAACCTAGACGTCCTAGATGCATTCTTGGAAGAGGAATTCCTCGGACTCTTAACTGGTGGTGCAAGCTTTGGATGATGATGCTTTCTAGACCTTGACAAAACACCCTTCATTTGCAAGGCCTCAGCTCCAAACCTAGTCACTGCTCGTCTCTCAAACTGTCCTGTCTTTTGAAGCTTTTGAGGCCTAGATTCAACCTTTTCGCTCCCTTTCACCACATTCAAACCATCCCTATCAGATCCACTGCGGCATTTGTTAACAAATTTCTCTTCTGTAACATCACAATCAACAGAATTTGAAACTTTCTTGTGCTTATCTCGATGAGCAGCTGGCAAAGAATCAAGGCCCATCAGCCTAGCAACCAAACCAGGAGCTCTCATTTCATGCTTTTGCACTACCATATCACCATTACAATTTTCATTTTTCTTTACATTTGGAAAACCCCCTTTATTCTCATCAGCAATCTACATTTAAAGCACAGACAAGAACCCTCAATAAACTACAGAATAAACAACTTAAGCTCAGTCACAAAGTTAAATCTTTCTTTAGTTAGATAAAAGTAAATGTCCCTCAAAAACATCTATGAAAATCAAGATCCAACTTTGGAAACCAAAATGCGTACCAGGTGGAGCTTTGTTTTGGGCCTCTTCTCATCCCCTCCAAACTTCTTTGATGGTTGTTTTGCACGAGCTGAGCAGCAGCAACAACACAGGCATTAAACAACCAGAGCAATCAAATTTTAAGGATTCTTGGTCAAATGGGTATTTTTGGTTTTGAGATAAATGTACTGACCTGCTGGAAGCAATTTCCTGGAGAAGAGCTTTTTCTTAGCAAACCTCCTATTCCAATCAAATAACTGAAAGAAAATACCAACACAGCCACCAGGCCTATGAGCCTTTTTCTCTGTTATCGCTAAACATGTCCCTGCTGTTTCATTCATCTCTCCAAGAAACCAAAAATCGCTCTCTTTCAAAACCAAACACACCCAAATCTCAAAAACCATCTATCTGGCAAACCCATGTGAAAAAACCCCTTCTTTCCAACAAAACAATGCAATGTAGCTAACCAAGTTAAGTTACCCCAAAACAGCAATAGAACACCAAGTGAGCAAAAAACCAAAACGCCCTACAATGATGTAATGGGAAGGAGTGAAAAGGACAGGAGAAAGCAAGAGAAGACAACCAAGAAAACCCTGTAGACTGTAGAAACTAGAAAGAGAAGAGAAAAAAAGTAGTTTGGCCTACCTGTACTATTCCGTTACTCAATAGTAGTAATAGTATTATATTATCTACATGTCTTAAAGTAAACAACAGGTGATTCTCTTGAACAAAGAAAGGGAAAGATCAGTGAATGAAAGATGTTGATGACGGAGAATAAAAAATGAAAAGACGTGAAAGAAAGAGAGAATCATGTGAGAGATTGGATTGTGCGCAGAGACCAAGAAAATGAAGCTCGAGGGAGTGAGAGAGGGATTGACAATGTTTCGTATCAGAGAAAGAGTGAAAAAAATTTAAGAAAAGGTTGTTCTGTTCTGTTGCTTCTGAGCTATGAAAAGGGCTGGTCATTCGTCTATGGGGAGAGGGAGGGAGAAGGAGATGACGCACGCGCAGTCTAGTGATTCACGGAGGTGGTCAAACGTGAGAGAGCGGCATAGGCTATAGATACTGCTGTGTCTGTGTCTAAGGGACCAACGCTCTCTTCCATGTCACACAGTTTCTTGTAGATTTTTGGCAAGACAGCTAGCTGGTTACCATTATTTGTTTTTGGTAAATTATAGAAGGGAAGAATGATGTTGCTCTTAAGATATTTTCTCACTGTTGAATCGGCTTTGATGTATAGAGATTACCATGCCGCATTGAGATTAATCACATCAACTGTTATGCTATATTATTATTAAAAATATTTAAATAAAAAATATTATTAATGACTTGTTGACAAATAGCTAAAAATAAAAAAGGGAAATCATCGTCCACGATGATAAAGTCACTATTGATTGCTTTGTCGGTGTTTATTTTATAAAATATATAAAAAAAAATTATTAAGATCATAAAAAAAAAAAATTATAATGTTATCGACTAGAGTAAAAAGAGAAATTTTTAAATCTTTTATCTTGGATTTTTACCTGACGTGAGTCTTTAATAAAATATATAAAAAAATCTAAATGATTGTTTTTATTTTAAAAAATTAATGTTGAGCGATAAAATTAAAAAATATATAAAATAAAAACTAAAAGAAGATGTCAAGCTACGTAAATTTTTCAAACCAGTAACTCGGAATACTAGATCAAAAATATCATATATAAACGACGGAACTTAATTCTCAATAAATCTAACATTGAATGATGAATTATCATTGTTGTTATTATAGCTATTATTATTCTCATTGTTATTATTATTGTTGTTGTTACTACTGTCATCGTTACTACAGCTATCATCATCAATGCTATTATCATTAAGTAATATTATCATTATTATTATTAATGTTATTATTGTGATCACTATTATTACCATTGTTAACCTTATTATTGTAATTATTAGTATTGTTATTGTTAATACTGTTGTTATAATTATTATCACCGCCACCACAACTAATATTACTATTATTTTTATTCTTATCACTATTGTCGTTATTATTATCATTGTTATAGCCATTTTTACCGTTATATATTATTATTATTATTGTTGTTGTTGTTGTTGTTGTTATCAGCACTACTATTACTTCCAATATTATCACTGCTACTACAACAACTATTATTATCATCACCATCATTATTGTTATTTTTTTATTTTTTATAATTAAAATAAAAAAAAATCATAAACTTGATTTAAATGATAAAATTAAAAATCATAAAAACTTTGACAAAATAGCAAATGAAACAAATCAAAAAATCAAAATAAAAGGAACCAAACTAAAATAAATATTATTACTATTGAAAAAATTCATAAATTTGATTTGAATGATAAAATTAAAAACTAAAAAACCTTTGACAAAAAAGCCAAGGGAAAAATAAAAAATCCAAAGCAGAATGACCGAATTGAAAAACATCATATACAAAAACCATAATTGAAAATTGAAAAAAAAAAATTAAAAGAATAAGGACTAAGACTATAAATGAAATGAAAAATTAAAAGAATAATGACTGAAATGAAAAATAAAACACATAAGAAATTGTAATTGAATGGCTAAATTGAAAAAAAAAAAATATATACAACGAATAAGAACGAAATAAAAAATTAAAAGAATGATGGCTGAAATTGAAAATTAAACAACAAAAAAGACAATGATGTACCTTAGTTGTCAAGAGAAATAAAAAAGAGAAAAAAAACAAAAATAAATGATCACCAGCGACAATCTGACCACTACACGAACCACACCATGTGGAAGAGGAGACGGGTGTATATCCAATGAGACGACGAATAACCAGATTTTGCCACCAAATGACGTCACGCGCGCCATCTGAATGACACGAAAATCACCCACCTGCTAAATGATAAAAAAGTAATTTCACTATAGTAATTCACAATAAAACTATGTGTAAAACTATAATGAAACTCTCATGCCTTTTTAAGTTTTCTTTTATTAATCTGGAATAATTATTTTCCTTTATTTTTTTACCATCAAACTTTTTTATTTAATTCTTCCATGTTGTATTGATATTAATTGAACTTGATAATTTATTTTAAGTTAGTTTATACAAAATTATTATGGTATAAAAAAAAATTATCTTCATATTGAATTGGTGATCAATTTTTTATAAAGAAAAACTGTTTTTATCGTCTGAGAAATTTCGAAGATTCAAGTACCATTATTATCAACTAGGGAAGAGAATAGGTTTTTCCTTTGTGGTACTATTCATCCCGTGCTTTAAAAAAAAAAAAAACAACTGCTTGTAGGATTTTTCCAACTTCAATTTTGGCCCTTCATTTTGAATTTTATTTTTTTAATTCAAAACTTTATTTTTTTATTTTTATTTTAGATTTAAGAGAGAAAAAAAAAAAAGCAAACAAAGGAGGAGAAGAAAATGACTGGTTGTTCATATCCACTAAACAAAAAAGCTAAATTTGATGTTATTGTATTTTTCTTGTTAATAGAAATGTTATTAAGTTGTTTTTCAGTTTTTTATTACTAAAAAAATAAATCGAGGTTGAGAAATAATTTTTTATTTAATTTAATATTTTAAATTAATTTAGAGATGTTTTAAGTTGAGAAAATAGTTATTGAGATTTTAATAATGGTTATTAAATATTTTTAAATAAAAATAAGCTAACAAATAATTTTTTAAATCCAAAAAATACCATTTCATTTTTTACAATCACCTTTGTGGTCGAAATATGAGCTTTCGGGTGATGTGTTGTTTACTTTACTTTTAAAAATAAATAAATAAATAAATAAAAGAGCAGACAATATATCTTAGGTGTTGCTAGCCTCTTAGCAAAATAATGATTTAAGACCAGGTATGCGAACA
>Ga0307513_10010839_pt1 | contig 11384 bp, 17 predicted proteins | sample 15_EM_MG_FD_202174 | JGI IMG/M metagenome (GOLD analysis project Ga0307513, IMG submission 202174) | Populus trichocarpa ectomycorrhiza microbial communities from riparian zone in the Pacific Northwest, United States - 15_EM | ecosystem: Host-associated > Plants > Roots > Unclassified | place... | reverse complement strand
ACCATAATTACAATTGCCATCTGGGTGGTAAACCAGATTTGTATTTTCAAACTCTAACTGGAACATTTGATTGGTAGGTCCTGCTTACTGACACAAACCTTTATATTAATTGGGCTGCAACTATTGTCCTGGCGCCAGTCACCCATAGGGTCCAAGGAAAGAAGTGCAGTATAGGCTAGACGATAGCGCCGTACCGTCCGGTTGATTCGAACGGTAACACCAGATTCGACAGTCCTCGACTTTGTCTGGGTCTTCTGACCTTCTCCGACCACATTGGACCTGAAGTATGTTCTCAAACTCCGGAGGGTCCGCCTGAGACGCCTTAGGTCAACCAAATTGTCTTGCACCTGTGCCAGGCGAAGGGTTTGTTCGGTCTCTGCGACACCCCTGTGACACGATAACCGGTCGTCCTGAGAAAGTCGAGAGGGAAGGAGAAGCGGCCAGAGTTCGGGTTTCGACTCGTCGAACTCGTACGGGTCATTCGAAGTGGAACCATCTTGTTCGTCAAGTAGATATCTGGATGCCTGCGGCATGTACACAGCCTGTGCCGTCCTCCACAGTTTGATCCGGCGCGCGAGAGCATTCCTTCGTTCTTGGATTTCCACCTTTTGTGGGTCTGTCCGTTGTGCTTTGGCGTTCAGGTGTTCGATAACTTGTTGTCTATAAGGATGAGGGGGTTTAGCTCTGTCACATCACAGGGGATACCACATGACGTACTGTTGATCCTCAAGATCGAGCCCCATGCGAACAAACGAGGAGGGGGATAGCTTGTGCGGGAACGCGTCGTAGGACTTGGACTCGAGTGCTTCAATCTCTGCAAGCTTTCGTTTTGCGGAGCTGAGACTTGATGCTGTGAGAACCCAGTGAGTAACGATCGAATGGTTTGAGCGACTGGTTTACCCTTCTCGACCACTACATATGGATCTGGTTGTGAAGGATCTATCTCCCATCTACGCTTCATCATCTTCCACTCGTGGATCAATCCCGGGGGCCTGTGCTTCTCGAAATCTTCACAAACGTCTTCACACCGTTTCGTCATGTCGAGAGCCTCACGTAGATTTTTCAACAGTAGAGGACCTTCACCAGCACGTCAGCAAACGCGTGGGGTAAATTAAGATATTGTGTAAGATTTACCAAGTCCGACAATCTTCCGCCAGTTCCAACCGCCCCAATGTCCATCGAGTGCCGAATGCCGTGCGCCGGGACCCATCTCTCGTGTTGAAACCGCTGCTGGGTTGGTATGGGCCCATCCAGACTCGATGTTCTCCCCATGAGTGCGTCCAACGCCCGGCCGGTAGTTGAACGAGTATTTTGTGTGACAACCCGAACCGTGTGCGGGGAGGTGGAACTTCGGGATGAAGTACTGCAGTACAAACTTGTCCTCGGGAATTTGGAGCTCTTCGGAATAGTTTTGTATTCTCTGATGCAACTTGATGGACCAACGGCATGCAATATCGTAAGAAACCTTGACAATCTTGACCTTCTCATCTTTCACGGTAGATAGGAAGATGTAGTCCATGTTGACAAACCTTGCACGAGTCAACCTAACACGAACGCGTACGATTAAGTATATGGACCCACCTCTCCCCTTTTTGTAGGTCAACGACTCCATTCTTGCGGACGAGACCATGCCGACAAACTACCGCACCCACTCCGGACACAGAGAAACCTTTTGACCGCTTCGAATTTGCCTCGTTCACTGCGTGGAACTCGGTCCCACAAGTCTCAATCTCTCGGGGTGTGAATTCCCTATCTGACAACAAGAATGGGCTAGAAACACTCACTTCATTCTCATCAACGCGACTCTTGAGATGCGCCTCAAACTTTTCGTTATTCACAAAGTATGCCAATCCAGACCCAAGCTCTGGGTCTTTAATACCGCGCGTCTTTAGCTTGAGTCTAAAATTCGCATCTATCGCAATGAAGAGGCTGTACAACCACCTGTTATGGATAGTCATCAAGGGCCGAACATATAAAAATCAAGAAAGGGGCATACGCTCTATCCCTGGGTTCGTTCTCCCACTCTGGAGGCAAATTCCATCCTGGGTGTGGACATGCCGGACACTCAATCGCGAGAGCCCCGTCACCGAGATCACGAACTGCTACGGAGGTGTGGCCGGCCGCACCCCGCTTGAGGTCCTTGAGATGACGCCATTGCCGGACACAGCGCGACATCTCATGATACCTGTACTGTCGACAGACGTGAGCCGTAGTAAGGAATATCTACAGATCAACATACCTTCACCTTTGCTTGTCCAGAGTTGTCGGTTTTCTGCATGATCGCAGTGTAAAAGTCGTATAGATTTAGTTTTCCTTGCATCGATATTTTGTGATACGTATCCAGGAGATCAAACGTGAAGGCAGTCTTGGGCTGAAGTATTGATGCAGGGAACCAGCTGATCCTCAGTAGCTGACGAAAAGGTTCTAGGAACGAGCTATGAGAACACGCGCAAAACCGAACGCGGACAAAATGGTAGCCAGACAGATCAACAACGAGGATCCTCTGGATTTCCGGACTGACGAGACAGACGTCGGTGAGGTGAACGAGGTTGATGACTAGTCCGAGGCTTTCGAGGGTAACATTCTCAAAGAAATCGCCATTCCACAACTTGGGATGGGGTCAACTCGAGCCAACACGGAACAGAACACCTGACATACCTGAAGTCTGTGGAGTGGGGAGTCCTGATGGGACGAAACGATACACGCCGAACAATGCATCACCCCTCTCGTACAGTCTTTGCACCTGAACTGCGCCGGGGAGTTCAGGCAGCCAGGACACAGTCCTGGTCCGCCTAACGTGTCACCTAAGCCATCGCGGCGGAGGGACTCGTCCAGATAATCAGGGCAGTGCTGGAGCCACTGTTCCATCCTTGTCTGAAGACAAGATAAGCTCAGAAAGGAGGGGAGGTCAACAATTCACTCACGCTGTCATTCTCCTTTACAACCCTTACGCGTTTCCGCTTCGGACGCCGCTTGCCAGCCATCTCGGCGGAGGATTCAGAATCTGCGAGAACCCCGGTCTCCTCCACGTCAGCGACCTCTTCGGCCCCTCCTGGTTTCTTGCTTGTCGACGGTTCTCCAGGTAGGCTCTGTGGTACATGGTAATGCTTGAGAGTTCTCCTGCTCGCTGTAATCCGCCCCGTTTTTTCCGAGGTTGATATGCTCCAAACGCGAACATCCTCTACAGCCAGCTTCTCATCGGGGGAGTCAACGCTGGACAACGTGTATGTCGCGTTGCCCTTCTTTTTTTTGCGTGCGGTCTTGGGACCGCTCGTTTGACGTTTGAGCATGGTGTTAAGGATGGGGAGGACTAGGGCTTTCGAGGAGTTTCGGGGGTCGATGAAGGCGGAGTATGGCAGAGAATTGGGTTACCGTTTCGAATACATCTCCCTTCTTATTTTACGTGTTGCTGATGAAACTGGTATTCTGATCGGGCGTTTCTCTACCCTCCCCTCCTCCCACCTCGCGTTGGGCGATATTCCGATGTCCCCTCTCCATCTACCGGCTTTTGCTTACCGCCTCAAGCTTTTTTGTAACCAGGACCTTGTACAAGCGTGTTACTGGACAGTGTGGCTATTCGGATCATTCGCGATAGCCTGTGCACTTTCCTGCCCCCTTGACTCTCCTGGTACGTTTCTTTCGACTCTCTGATCCTTACTTCTAACTACTATTTCGCCATTTCCTACACTACATCTCCCATTTGATTCTACGCTACTGCTCATTTTGGCTCTATCACGCGTGCCTTCAGCACGCACAACCATTCCCACACCAGTTTTGGCCAGATCTGGTTTCTGGGGGGGCATTAGTTGTTGTATCACAACGTCTAAAGGCTTTATCGGGTACGTTCCCGACGCACGCACAATCCGAACTCGGGCTTGTACGATTCTGATGAGTGCTCATCTTTATATCTAGATTTTTACCATCGAACCTGCTTCCTTTTCATTCGGTCGGAACTTCGCTCCTCTCATGTTATTGACACGGGTGATGTCTGTTTTTTTCATATCGTACCGACCCGGACTCGGCATATTGGGCCGCTGTGGCCAGGTCCACTTTACGTGCGTTGACTTTGACACTCGGCATGATACCACGACCTTTGTTGAGGTCAGTACCCGGTTCCGCGCCAAGGTCCTCTCCCCCTCTCCTCAACGTACATTCTGATCTGACCACGGTGTTGGGGATATTTACCGGTTCTCCCCAGTGTCTGATCTCTGTAATCGAAACTACTTGCCCCCGGGTTTCGTGTGTAGTAAACTTTCCACTTTTTGTGTACTACCCCTCCGTGAGCCGTGCTGCTTCTCATTTTTTGCATTTCCATGTTCGTTCGCAATGTATACAAAGTATTACAGATTATTAAGATAAGGTAATAGATGGTTCCAGATGCTAGGTACAACAATACAAGTGTGGTCACTTCGGGTTGCGCAAAACTGGGTTTCGAGTGAGGCTCAGACAATACATACATCCGGGGTCAACACAAGGAATATTGGGACCCAAGGAAGGTCTTCCGGAGACAACCCATGGTATATCTTTGAGTTGCAACAACCCTCAAGTTGATTCTACTCACCATTCACTAGGAGTTCGTTGTGTGCGAAGGGTCTTGGAAGAAGATGTGACCAGATGCATCGCAGTTTCAACTTCAACGTCTTGCGTTCATCGTGAAAGTTCGTAGACTTTATCTATACATCAAAAGTAGTACGTCTCTGCAATTACAGACCCAACAGATGAACAGTTCACGCGCGGTGTCTGCGAGAATCACCAGATACATGGGGTGTCGAAATTGTGATCGCGACAACTCGAGCAACCTCGAACCTCCGACGATAATCATGGACCTGTTTGAAACACTGGTGTGTTCAGTACAATGACTTGTCTGCGACCCACAACACCTACTTGATAGTGCACTGCGCAGAAGTTCTCTTATCTTTCCTCCGATCTCAACGTTCAAGGTTCAAACGTTCAAACGCTCAAACGTTCAACGTCCACCATGGATTCTGACGATTCAATGTGCCGGAGATAGAAACTCGAGAACTCATTCAAGTGGCCCACCTGCTGGGCGACCAGCGACCATCCCGGACAAATATCTAAGGGTCCTTAAGGAAACCACCGGGATCGCATCCGTTGGGTCGAGCTGTGAACGTTTGAACATTAGCTTCAAAACCGTACATCTGGAATCACCACCGCCGCCGTTTCGTTCGACAAGTCTGAATCACAAGATTCAGGAAGATTCCTTGATTCCTTGATTTCGTTGATATAACGGTATCGGAGAGTCCTTGGATATTGAGAAATAAATCTAGGTTAATGGGATATACATTTCTACTGCCACTGAGGCTGGAATGGCGTCCGTGGACACAACCGCGACACTCTGGCTCGTAAACATGAACGGTTAGCCCAACGATAATCGTGATTGCCATGCACACGTTGTAATAGAAGAGGATTGCAAGACACGGGCAGGGTGAGCGTTACCTCTGTGGTTCCTCAACTATAAGCTCGGACATATTGCTTTGGATGTTTCGCAGTGGTCTCATAATCACTCGGTCTCAGATGGACATGAAGGGGCAGCAGCACGGGACTCAAGAACATGTATAGATTTCGGATACTCCAAGAAGACGGGCGGAAACACACGTGGAAACACATTCAGAGGGTAGCAGCATAGATCTACGCAACGAATTGACGACGACGACGGCTAATAAGTGGACACAAGTTGCGAAATATCGGCGGTAGGAGAGAAGATATCAAGACAAAATTTTAACGGCGCCGGCAGCAAGACGGTCGTTGTAGGTCTCCATCGCGTCCTCCCACGATTTGGCCTTACAATAGAGACTTCCCGAGACACCGAGTACCCAAGGCCCAATTTCTTTCCTGCACATCGTCAGGGAGGCAAAAGCGGGCAAATGATAAAAACGAACTTACCAATCGTTAAACACGCCCACGTACAAGCCCTTGGTGACGACGTAGTACAAGTTATGATGGGCGAGCTTCGACTTAGTTGGGGGGTATCTATAAGCACCCGGGATGCCTAAAACAAATGATGAAGATTGGGTTGTGGGATTGAACTGTAGACAAACCTGGTTGAACGAAGTGGGGGTGGTAAGTGTAGTCGGGGAGCCCAACATTTTCTCTAGAGGAAAGCACAAGAGGGAAGGGGCCGTGAGCCGGAGTCGTCAAAGTCGGGGTCGGGGTCGGGGGTGAACGCGTAGCTTGAATCGTAGTTTTGATCTGGGGACGGTTCAGGACCTGGGGTGGAATGGGAGTCGGGGCACGAACCGGGGCCATGCTGGAGGCGTGATGACGGAAGGAAGGCGAAGAGGCAGATATCGATCCACTGCTTTCACTGCTGGGAGTGGTGGTGATTGAGGTCGAAACCATAACCGCGCCAAAATCTTCAGCCCCCGGGTAGCGGCGAGTATCTAAGAAGGTAAGATATGGTGGGGGGAACTCAGACAAGGTCCATAAGACCTACCATGATTGATTGAAAGACCGTCGAAGTGTAAAGAGACATCGCACTCAGCGGAATCCAAGAGTTGGTTGACTCTCTCCGACAAGGCGTTCACGGTATAACGCACATCCCGCAGCTCAGCTTCGGGGAGCTCTGTGATCACACAGTTGGATATCTTGAGGAGGGTGTCACAGATGGCGTAGGCGGATGCGGTGGAGAGTAGAATGGAGTCTCTGATAGGTTGAGGGCGGGGCATCGTCGAGTGCTGAGGAAGGGAGAAGGCGTGGAGGATGAGGATGGGGTGAGGTTGAAGAGAGGGGACGGAGCCGTTCGAAGATACCGTTAGGTATTTAAACGTTTTTAGATGTGGCATTTTAGGTATTTGGGTACCTCTGGCGGGGCTAGGTGGGAAAGGGATCTTGACGGGAGGCTCGCATCACTGGGAGAAGGAGAGGGTGACGATCCCGCAAAATATCAATACCGAGGCCGAAAACGGTATCGATCAGGTTCATCTGCCTCGCCTTGACATCTCCCTTCATGCTCCAGGTTTCGAACCTACCCTTACCTTCCCCCTAATCCCTCTAGATTTGGTCCCCGTAGGAGTCTACGAGAAGAATGAAGAAAGGTTAGGCGTGAGTGGGCACGGGTGCCGTAGAAGGCCAAACCTCTTTTTTGTCGAGCCAAACAATGCTGATATTTCCAGTTGGACTTCTAAAAACGAAGTTTAAACGTCACCCCGACCAATGATTGCGTGTTGACAGTCGTGGAGGGAAGATGTACGTACCTTCCCTTGGTATGGCCGCTCATTCCTTGGGCTCATCGCTCAATGGATCGAAGTTTGATAAGCCGATTTTTGCCCATAATGGAACTCGTAGTGCCGGCGACCGGTTTGTATGGGGATCGTAATCCTCTGTAACTGGGGTAGTCGACATTCTCGCAAAAGCTACACTCGGTGCTTAGTTTTCCATTATTCACCACGATGTCTAAAATGGTGTATCAGATGGACACGATGGCCATCCACCGAAGTGCGTGTTCCTTCCGTTCCTCATGGCGACAGCTCTCTCGTTTGTTCTACTCGTGTGTGTTATTCCCAGACTTGTACAGTGTCAGAAATTCCACAAGAAAACAATTTATTCAAGTTCTCGAGCGGATCCACCAGAGCAGAATCCAGGGTGCGACACGCTTCGATTGCACAGTGGACCGCCATCGCGCGTCGGCTGTGGCATCGGGCACCCACCCAAGTACGTTTTCCTTCTGGTCTTCATGACAGCAACCCTCTGAGTTGTCCTACTTGTGCGTGTTGTTTTCCAGATTTACACGACGCCACGTCAGAAATTCCACAAGAAAACAATTTGTCTGGGGTTCTCGAGCGGGTTCACCAAGACCACGTGTAACGCCGAACGAGAATGCGGGGTGCGACACGTTTCAACCGCCACGGTAGGCCGTCATTGACGTAGCATGGGTAGGTGGATGTTATCGTACTGGCCGTGAATATATCAGGGCCGTGTTATCGGTTGTTTTTGAGCACCCCCACCTCTCGTACTCTCCGACCCTGTCGTTGCTCATCTGGTCGTCACGCGTCATCCCTCACAATGCCACCTAAGCGGTCGAGAAAGAAGCCCTCTACGGCGACTTCTGACTCCGACGAAGACTCCCATCCCAAGCCTTCGCGGAAAGCCTGGAAGACGGGTGAACAGTTCGAGTACTTGCTGTCTTGTTGGGATGAGTACCTCACCCATCAGGATAGAAAGAAGTTGAAGCGTCTCTGGCTGCGCATCTACGACCATTGGTATAACGAGTGGCCGATCACCCCGACCCCAGAATCCGTCGTAAAACATGGCTCGCCTGAGAAAGCCCTCGACGTCTTTCGCAAACTCAATAACAAGGTACGTATAACAAATCCCTATCCTCATACCCCTGTTTATTCATATCTCTCTTAGAGAATCCGTACGTGGTTTCACAACCGTGCCCGTCCGGGTTCCAAGGCTACCAAGGGGGACTTGCGCCTTGGTGCAGCTGACAAGCGAAAGCTTGCCCCCGTTCAAGCCTATTGTGCTTACGCCTGGGACTTGGGTCTTCGGGACACTGTTATTTCCGAGTGGAACAAAGAGAAGCGGACCTATATGTTATTCGACGATGAGGACCCAGCCCCTGGTTCCTCCGACACACTCGACCCTGGCTCTCACATCCCTCTCGCCTTCAAACTGAAGGTTGCCAAAGAGGCTTACGGCAAGTTGAGTGAGGAGGAGAAGAAAGAAGTCGATTGTCGTCGCGAGCAGGAGCGAGACAAGTTGTACAGGTTGGTAACGGAGATTACAGACGTCGAAGAGAGGAACAAAAAACTCCTCTCACATGAAAAGTAAGGCATCTCCACTACATCGCCCGAGACATATCATCTAATAATCTAACCACACTCCAGAAACCAACCTTCGGTCCCGAAGTCGTTGCTGCGCATCCTCAAGAACCTTGAAGCTCAGACGGGTTGCGTTGCCCATTTACTCGTCGCACACGTGGATCCGAAATCCGGGAAGATGTTCTGTCAAAAGTAAGTTGGCGATGCGACTCCCCGGGTCACTCTATCTTACATCTTTAAATGAAGTTTCTGTCAAGGGAAGACCGATGAAGGTCTTGACTTCGAGGCGTTCTGTGGAGATGATTGGGATGCGGTTGTTGAGAAGTATTTCAGGGATTGGGGGTTAAGGATTTTTGGGGGTAGGTTTTCTCGAAAGGTGGTGCGAGGACGCGTGTTGACTCTCCCCCTCAGATGCAGGAAGCAGTCGGCGTTCCAAGTTCGTAATCTCTGACGCAACTCCCGGCGACCAGGTAGCAACATCTTCGGCCACCTCAGACTCCCAGACTTCTTTGGGTGTGGTGCTCGAGCAGCCTGTTGTGCTCCCACTCGAGATTGATACCACCCTCGCTGGTGAGGGCGAAGCAATCGAAGAGTCTGGCGCTGCATCTCCCCAGAATTTCGAGACCGTGCAAGTCGTTTTGCCGCAAACGTTGACTCCCTTGCTTCTCGACAATCAACCACCTGCCACAACGTTCCAATCTCCTGGCATTGACCACGGCTTTTCCATGCCTCCACAGGGATCCGAGTCCCCCCAGTTCGTTGTACCTCGGGAAATATTTCCGCCCCCCCGGCCCATCCAGCCTGTCGGGAACAACCCCGCCATCATACCCCCCAGGGTCGCCGAGTCCCCTGTCATTGTTCCTTCTCTTGTCGTTGAACCCTCCCAGACGGTCACACCCATTCAAGTCATTGTTTCTCCTATGGCTGCCGAGCCACCTCTTGTTACTTCTTCCCCTGTCCTTGGTTCTTCTCAGGTGGTTACACCCCATCACGTTGACATTTCTCCCATGGTTACCGAGCCACTTCTTGTTACCCCCCCTGTTCTTGAATCTCAAGTGGTTACACCCCACCAAGTCACCGCCTCTTGCACGGAATCTCTGCTCGCCACTCCTCTTGCCGTCGAACCCCCCCAGGCGATTATACCTCATCATACTGCCGCCTCTCTTACAGTTATCGCACCTCCTTCTCTTGCTGCTCCTTCTCCCATTCTTGGACCTCAGGTGGTCGCGCCCCATCAAGTTGTTTCTTCTTGCACGAATACCGATTCCCCGCTCGCCGCTCCTCCTCTCGTTGCCGAATCATCTCGGGCGACTGCACCCCATCATGTTGTCACTCCTCCTGTTGTTGAAACTCCGACGGTTACACTCCAGCCAGCCATTGTCTCTCAACAACCCACCCACCAGCAACGAGTAACTGATCCTCCCCCCCGAGCCATCCCCGAGCCTCGAACCACTGTGGTACTTCGTACTTCTGGTCTCACAGGAGGCATTACCAGTGGCAACTCGGGGGCAGTGGCGACAACTAAAAGTGTTTACAAAATTCGAGACAAAGCTAGCGTGACCACTTCCACTCGAACCCGGCAGGACTCGATCGAAGGCGCACCGGATATCATACTGTCCCTTAGTGATTCCGGATATCGTCGCGTCGTACCTTCGCCACAACAAGGTCCTCTCGCCGCGTTTATGGAGAACAATACCAATACCTCCACTACACCCTCCACACTGTCTCCTGACGATCTCATCGTGCCTTCCTCTCAACCCCTCGAAGAGTACCTAAGGATCCCCACGGAGACCGAGACGAGCATCCCGACCACCCCCTCTGTGGATGACCTCATCGTCCCATCATCTCAACAATCCCTCGAAGAACCCTTGACTATCCCCGCGGAACCCGGAACCACCACCAAACGTGGCCATTTCCATTTCGCTCCTCGTGTCATCCCCAACTACAACATTGATCGATCGGATCTCCCCTCGTGGCTTCTTGAGCGCGGGAGACTCGACTATGTTCTATCCGTAGAGGCGGGACATGTCTGGGAGAAACTTGTTACTACCTGGCTCAGGCAAGAGAGGAGATTAGGCTTCGGGTTGAATGAACAGTTTGTGAGTGAGATGTTTTGTCATGTTTTGCGACATATCCTAATGATTTGTCGTAGGGAGCGAGCTTGTCCCTGAAGCAAAAGCCCAGTATCTTGAAGGATTACTTCAAGTGGCACCACACCCCTTCCAAGGGGGATTCGGTCGCGCTACCTGAATTTGGGGAAGAGATGTCGACCTGGTGGGGAAGTATCCAGCCCCCGTGGCGCTACAAGGATGAGTATCCTCGTGACAGCCGAAAGGATTACTCCTACATCCTCGCTGGTGGGAAGAAGGGCGTGTTCCTCTTAATCCTGTGCCTGGCATGGTGGGACCGAGCATACGGCCGAGGCATAGAGGTTGAGAAGGCCAGGCGCCGTGAAGCTGCAAGGGCTGCTGGGAACACTGGGGGCAAGGGGTGATGTACTGACACAGTACATTGCAAGTACATTGCAAGTTCTGGGGCTAAAGAACTAATCATGTACCAAACTGGCACATGTTTAGCATATTCAAAACATACCAGACAGAT
>Ga0307513_10010838_pt1 | contig 11384 bp, 16 predicted proteins | sample 15_EM_MG_FD_202174 | JGI IMG/M metagenome (GOLD analysis project Ga0307513, IMG submission 202174) | Populus trichocarpa ectomycorrhiza microbial communities from riparian zone in the Pacific Northwest, United States - 15_EM | ecosystem: Host-associated > Plants > Roots > Unclassified | place... | reverse complement strand
GTCACATGCGTCAAGGACCTCGAGAAAACGCTCCGGATTTCTCATGGAAGTCATCCCTTCACAAAAGTTGGGAAACCCGAACTATATGCTCACTGCTCCATAGGAGATGTCGGCCAGCGATGCGTCGGCCTCGCTTCGAATTCTCTCTTCACAAAAGGACAGGGACAGCAACGACGCCAACCTTACGGGAGCATCGGTCAAGACTTGCAAGATCCCATGGCACCTGAATCATCATCTCAAGTCCGGACCCGAACAACACTACGTGCTTTCGACATGTATTCAATACGCGGTGGGTTCGGTTTCTGACGACGTCTCGCCACGCATCTGTCTATGGTAGACATAGAATTTGACAATGCAAGCCTAATCGCCGTAAGATTGTATTGTCTGGTAAGTATCATCACTTGATCGTGCCTATATCTGCCAATGCTCTGACCGTATCTTTCCGTTAAACATGAGGAATCGTTGATGAACATGAATTCTCGAAATTACGAATTCCAACGTTAGTGAGCGCAGGTGAATATTCTTTTACCAAATGCTCAAGCTCTACATCGGTCCAAAAGAAGGAAAAGAAGCACAAACCAAGCAAGGATACACATGGTTACACAAATGTACCACAACCATATGCGGACGTGCTTCGTCGTCTCTTTCCGAAATCCAGACCAGCTGTTTCCAGGATAATTAGAAATGGACTCCTTCTACTTCTCTCCTTGTTGGAACATAATCCCTCTTCCAGATAATGTTGAGATAATAGCTCATCAAATCCATAACACTTGACTTGGCAGCGCTTGTAAACCTTCGATCTAAATTTAGCAACTTAGCTCCGTTGCCATGTTTTCACCTGCTCAAATGTTCGTTGAGCTATACTGTACAGAAAAGGGAAAAAAGTTGGTATCACGGCTCAGGGTATTTTGATCAACGAGAAATTTGGAATATCCCAGGAAATCAGAGTATCCACATCCGATTCCGAGATGATGAGATGATGGGCCGCATTTCTTCATCGTGGTAGCAGGCAGGATTGTCCACGGACTCCAGCATTCGCTTCGAGAGCCGAAATAGAGCTCTTAGTTTTGGTAATCTCATTGACAGGTTCTGGGATTTGTTATGTATGGCCGCGGCCTTTCGTAAAGTATTTGCACACCCTGGTCCTGTAATTCCGACTACACTACGTGGTTTTTGGGATCGCCCTTTGCTCCGGGCTGTTAAGCATTTTTACACAGGGTATTTGGTGTGACATTTCCCAAATGCGATCACTCAGCAGTTGGCACCCCTGCATGCATTGCCAGTGTGTGGTGAGTTGAGCAGAGGGTGGCCAGGCATCCTCATTCTACAAGCTTAAGTTTCAGCTGGAGATTTACCGAAACAAATCCCAGGATGCGTTTTAACTTTACGTCTGTCCGGCAGGAGAAGGCGTGGACGTGTGAAGCGATAAATTCTACCTTGATGCGGGAATTCACAACAGTATGGATCTCTATCTCGTTTCTGATGCTAATCTTGATACGAAAGAAAAAGTTGAGGCAAGTAATCGTTCCCATATCCTGCGTATATCTCGTAATTCTCAACTGTTGTCCAAGACGCCATCTGAGAGGAAATTTGTATGGCAACATCGTCCATCGTCATGATATCTACTGCTCTCATAGCTTCCCTGCTCCTCCTCCAAACTACCGAAGCCGAACCACTAACCTTATCAGGTGCATATGAATAAACGCCATCATCACCGATGCCCATGGCTTGGTGGTTACGGGGATCTAGACTATTTATTAGGAAGTTCTTCGAAAACTCCAAGATGATCGAGAGTTCAGAACTAGTCAAATACGCCTCCAATCCTGATCTCGTGCAATGATGTTTCTCCCAAACCGAAGGAGATGAGACGTATCGCTGTCGGACCAATTTAGGTGTGGAACACGATCCGTGCATTGATGAGTGGGTGCGATCCTCTTCGCCAAACCTGAACCAATCGCGTTATTCTCTTTTTTCCGGCCTACGGGAGCTCACTGAAAGTGACTTCGTTATAAAATATCAACCGAATAAATAAATCCCATAGTGTACCTCTTAGGAATTGGCCTGTACCCATACACAGTGTTCCACGGTCCCGGAGGGATAATGGGGTAATGGAACCACGAACCATCCCACAGTCGGGACAATACCCGCAAGATCCACTGGCAGAAAGATTTTTTCTTGGTGCTGCCAGTGCGTTCGCTTTCTTCTTCGTAGTGTATTTCGTCGAGGTATTTGAATAGTAGGCGTTGGCTTGGATTTGAGGCTGCCAGTCGATTTAGGGGCTTAGGGCGGAGTTCTTCGCGGTTTTTTTCGTCGAGTTGCTTATATATTTCAGAGAATAGGCGTTCGGTAGACATCGAATTGGGGGCTTAAGGACAGATTGGTGGTGTTTAAGTAGTACATGCCGTCATTGTTTGCTTTTGGGTAATTTGCCAAATATGGGCTATCGAGATGTGTCATTAAGTACATTAAGTACAAGCTCGAAAACAACAGTTTAGCTATAAAACAGATAATGATGCCTTAGATGCCGAATGTAATGGAACAGGATAAGAGACAGTATAAAACAATACGTAGCTCGATATGCAGTGAGGGAGTGCGTGATCAAATATGCAAAGTCAGAAAACTCGGAGAGTAAAAGAGCTGGGTATAAACATTGACGGTAAGTGGTAGCAGACACCAAAAACATAAAGAAGAATTATAAAGAATCTAGTTCAAAAACCCGCGGCACTTGGCTGAACCACATAGGCAGGGGATCTTATCCTGCTCGAAAGGGAAATGGTAATCTGTATGTCGAGGATCGAGTTAGTGAAAAAAATTCTCATTATTATAAGGGAAGGAGTACGCACCGTATGTGATCTCATCACCCAACTCGATTTCTTGTTTCGCATAGATGACGATCTTCTTTTCCCCACTGATTGTGATGATTTTGGCGGTGCAGTTTGGGTCACAAGAGTGATTGATCAGCCGGCTACAGTCAGGGAAGGGAAAGGAAAAAAACTGAGCACTCCACGAAACTTACACAAATAAAAGGCAAACATACCCAAGATTACCCTTCTTCGTTGCATCCACCACAAGATCCTCGTCAATCCGAAAGAGATAACTGCTCCCGATCCCTTGCCTCTCATAAGCTTTCTCCCGCTTATCGGCAACCTGTGCCCTGATAACCTCCCCGACATACTCAATAACCATTTCCCCTCTTGCGATCTTCTCCATCGCATATAGCCCCCAATCATGGATTGGAGACCTCGCAAAGCGCAAATGCTTCTTCCTAGTTTGAAGCTGATTGAATTTGAATGTTAGCTCATTCGCTGCAGTTTCGCCCTTGGACAACGCCACAGCGCGCTGGACTTGATTGATCTCCTCAAGGCCTTGTGCACGACGTCGGGCATTAGCGCGGTTCGACCGCGAAGAGGTGACATGTTGCGGTTTCGGCTCGTCGACGACGGGTGGCGCCGCACCACCAATGGTGGCAGCGGCGCGAGCCTGGTATTGCGCGACGTAGGCGGCCTTTTCCGCATGCGTGATCTTGTAATAACCCTCTGTACGCGCGCTGCCAGTGAGGTGCTTGCGGAATGTAGGGATGTCGGTGGATGTCGGTGGTGCTTGGGGCTTTTCTTCCGTGGGTACCTCACCAGTCAACGCGAGCTTGGTGAAGTAGATGTCTTCGTCGTCTTCGCACAGACCACAGCCCACAGGATCTGGAGGAGGGGTGGGGGGTCGTGGTGTCACGACGCGTTTCTTGCGTTTTGTTGATGGACGGAGGACGGCTACTGGAGTGGGCGACCGTGAAGAAGGCGTTAACGAAGACGAACCCAGGCGGAGTTGGTCGACGAAAGGTGATTGGAACGTGTCGGATTCAAACACAACTTCTTCGACGATGGTTTCTGCCTTGAGAGCTTTCTTTGACTTCTTCGTTACTGTTGGTTTCTTGGGTTTGACTTTGACCTTGACCTCTTGGAGCTTCTGCTTCTTCTTCATCGGTTCTTCATTCTCCAATTCCTCGTCGCGGCCATCTATGGAGACTGCCCTCTTTCGTCCAACAGTATCAGCTTCGATGAAGACACGCGCTGTATTATCCTCGTCTTCGTCCTCTGACTCGATGTCTTCATCGTCGACAACCCTCTTGGACTTCTTCACAGGCACAGGCACCACCAACTCTGTCTTTCTCTTCTTCTTCGGAGGCTTCTCAGTTTCTTCCTCCTCTTCTTCCTCCTCCTCCTCCTCTTCCTTTTCCTCCTCCTCCTCCGCACCCATCACCACCTGCACCTTCGCCTTCTTCTTAAATGACAACCCCTTCAAACCTTTTTTCTCCATCGGCCGATCTCCTCCTAACCCAACTACACTGACCCTCTTATTCCGCTCCTCTGTAATCAGCCTCTTCAGGTCCTGCTGCACCAGCCTTTCGCCGATATCTCGCTCCAATAACACCCGGAGCTCGTGCACGATGATGCGCTGGGCTTCGTCGACGAGTTCGGTGGGCGTCCAGGACGTTTTGACGACGGTGGGGGTGTATTGAGGGGGCGGCTGGACAGAGAGGGTGACGGATTGAAAGTGAAGGAGTTTGGAGTTGGAGTTGAGGAGGGTCGTGGCGCGGTGGGCGACGCCGGGTTTGGGAAAAGTTATGTAGAGGTGGGTGTGGTCGCGGAGGATCTGGAGAGGTGTGAGTGAGTGGATAGGCATTTTTGGGTGAAGTATGAGGTGGAATGAAAGGGAGGTAGGAATAAAAGAAGAAGAAAAAAAAGAAAGGAAAAAGAAACAAAAAAAAGAGGAAATGCACACAAAGCGCCACAGCGCCCAAACTCGACCACTCCGCTCAAAGAAAAGTTAAAACGCCAAAGACATGCTATCCTACGTACCTTATCAACATCAAACCCTTCAAAAAACGCCCTCACGTCCTCGTCTCTCACACTCTGGACCAACCGCACCCCACCCAGGATCTGCACATGCTCGTGCCCATTCGTCGATAGCTCGCGTAATAGTTCCTGCCGCTCTTTTTCTCTTTCCTCTGCTGACTTTTCCTTTCCGATGATGGTCGTTGTTGCGTCTTTATCTTTGTCGTTGTCGTCCAAGGGCGAGTTGGGGCGGTATAAGGGGTAATAAGCATATCGTGAGGTGTAAGGTTTTCTCGCTGTGCTGCTGGTGGATTTTCCCATCGATGTTGCTGTTGGGGCCTTTTCCTGGGCAGACCGATCACGCACAGCCTTGGCACGAGCTTCAGCGAGCGTCGAGAGAACTTTGCCTTGAGGTTGAGGCTCTAGCTCTGACACCGGGTCTGTAGGCTTGTCCGAAGATGCTGCGGGGATTGAAATTGTGCCAGGTTTAGGTGGGAGGCCGTGGGTTGGTGGTGGTGGTAATGAGCGTTGTGCTTGAGGAGCTGTGGTTGGAGCAGAGGCAGTGGAATTGGAAGTTGAAGCACCAGGAGGACCAGGTTTCCGCTGGTGGGATAAGGGGCTGTCCATCCCAGAATGCGGGGTACTGACACGATCTCGGTTGCTGCCGCTGGGCGTCGACGTCGAGGCGCCGTTCGTCGTCACAGAAACTGGCGCAGCGGCTCTCCTTCTCTCCTCCTTCTCTCTCTTCTTCCTTTCCTCTAGTTCCTTCAACACCATTTTCAACTTGCCTCCCTCTCCGTCAAAGACGACCTTCCATTCTTCATCTTCGCTACCTTTCAAGACCGTCGCACCAACGATACCGCCCTTCCTTCCGTTCTCTTTTTCCACAGCACGTTTCGCATGCTCGTGCGCAAGGTACTTGATAAAAATGATGCCGAGTGCGGCGCCATTAGAGGTGTCGATTTGTGGCTCAAAGGATGCAATAGTACCATAGGTTGCAAATGTACGCCGGAGGGCGTGGAGAGGAGTGAGAGGGGAGACATTAGTGACGAGGATCGAAGCCGGTGGCGGTGGGCCGACAGAGTTTTCGTCATACTGAGGTGAGAATACTTAGTAGGAAAAAATTAAGATAATAGAAGAACGTACGTCGTATTTAACTTCGAGAAACTCGTTGACTCGTCCGCCTTTTCCCCGCCGGAAACCAGGCTCTAGCCTCGGGTCTTTCACGACCAGCTCGTCTTCCTTCATACCCTCAGGGTGATCATTACCAGATTCAAAAGGCCCAACGACCTCGCCCTCGTATCGAAACAAAGTTGTCTCCGTCGCCTTCTCCTTTTCCTTCACTTTGATCCGTTCTTGCACTACAGACGCGCTCTTCGCGTGCTTCTTGATATGGTCAATCAAGGCACGATAATATGAGGGCCGTGTTGTTTTATACGAAGACGCAGTGTCTATGGAGGAGTCGTACAGGATCTTGAATGAGCGGATGCTGGGGTATTCGGAGCGCGGTGGTGGCCATTCTGGTGGTGGAGGTAATTGTTGCTGGGGCGGTGGTGGCGGCGTTGGTTGCGGTGGTAATGGAGGCGGCTGTGATTTTTTTGGAGATGGAGGATGTTGCCGAGCAATTCTTGATGATTCTCTCGATCGAGGCCGAGAGTGCCAGGATGAAGGCGAGGGTGGACGACGAGGCAGAGAATTAGGCCTTGGAAGTGGGGGTGGTGGTCGAGGTGAAGCCGGTCTTGGCTGAGGCACAGAAACCGGTTGATGAGCTGGTGGAGGTGGGGGTGGTGGTGGAGGTAATATTGTAGGTTGAGGTGGTGGTTCTGATGTTGACGGTGGCAGAGGCGGCGGCGACGCAACCGGAGGCAAAGGCGGGGGTGATGGTGGTGGTGGTGGTGGTGGTGAAAGTATCGGAGGTGGAGGTGGTGAAAGTGTCAGAGGTGGAGGTGGTGAAGATATTGGAGGACGTGGTGGTGGTGTTACCGACGGCGGCGGAGGTGGCGGAGGGTCATAAGTTGGCGGCGGAGGTTGAGGATGCGGAGGAATTTGTAGAGCCGGTTGGTCTGGCTTAACCACACCCGACGAAAAGCTTGTCGATGGCTCCTAAAATACGAGGTCAAAAGCCATCCAAGATCAACGGAAATGTTAGAATAATGGACATACCCCTGAACTGCTTTTTCGAGCAGTTGAATGAAGAGACATATGGAAAACAGGTCGGTCCTGCTTGAGCTCCCCCTGCCGCGGCGGCGATGCCGATGACAAGCTCGTCGGTGCCAAACCATTGCTGTTCCCATATCCACGAGACGATTGCTCCTAGAATGTACAATAAATTACTAAACGCCAGTCAAAAATGAGAATAATATGCATACCACCACGCTGCTATCTCGGGAAGGTGGATTGAGAGATATATGGAAAGAAGGTCGGTCTTGCTTGAGTTCGCCTAGGCGCGTCGGTGAATCTGGTCTGCTCGTCGACGCTAGACTGCTGCTGCTGCTGCCATTGACGGTGGTCTGCGAACGACGAGATGGTTGGCGAGCGCTAATTGAGTCAAGATCTCTTGAATTGACATATGGACACACCCCACTGTCCCGATTTTTTCCTTTAATCGATATCGGATTCCGGTTCTTCTGCAGTCCGCCGCTGTTCGACGCAGGGTGGTGCACCCCATTTACGAATGAATGTTTGGGACCAGGTGGGGGCATTCGTCCATGGCTGTTCTGAAACCCCAGACTCCTTGGGCCTGTCGGTGGGGCTGCCCCGATCCTGCTACTCGGGTTGTTGGGCAAAGACGAAGCTGGGGGTGCTGCTCGCGGTGGGGCCCGTTGAGGAGGTACATTGTTCATATTGTGTGTTGGTGCCAGAGATGTTGACAACGACGACGACGACGACGACGAGGCAGGCGCTGATGAACCCCCTGGTGTGCCCAGCAGCGCCCTCGGCCCTTTTGGAGGAGCCTTGCCCGACATCGCTGTGTATAGGGAGGAAGAGCAAATTCAGGCAAGATTGAGCGCGTGGCAGACGGTGATCAGCCAAACAACGGTCAACCCACCCTTGTCTTCGTACCACCACCATCCTTTCAATATGATTTTCTTGTCAACCGCATCTCTTGACTGGATCTCTCGTTCAACAACTTTTGAAACTCTGAACCTTTTTTTTTTCTGCATGGCAAATTTTCATGTTCGACCTACAAGCCCGGCTTGTTCTGGACTTGTTCAACCATCAAAAGTCCCACATGTGAAGCCCTGAAGATTGAATTGGATAAACGATAAACGGCTCCAACTGCAGAGCTTACAACCTCGAAGTCATTGAAGCCGCGGTTCGTGTCGTTGGGCAAGAAGAGCAAGGTATGCAATATATATATTCATTATCAAGTTGATTTTCATGGGCCCTTGCACATGGAAGATACCTGATATATGACAACAGACTGCTATATGCGCTCAAAATCAAGCATATATCGAGGTTGATCTGCATCCATACCGTGATAACTCCCTCGGACGACCCATGCTTGCAGACGTGGCCGGAGGGATTCGTACAGTGCATAGTTATCCTATATTTCCTGACAGTTGAAGCCTAGACGGGACAGCGGTGATGTAGTTCGACTCTCAGTGGTTACATTGATTTGCATGTTCAAGTTAGTCCTCCAAAATTTATGATACATCCCCTGTCCAGTTTCCTGCTAAAATGTGCAACCGAAAGATTGGTTTCCACGCTGCTCTCAAAGATCCCCATCATCGGGAAACCGGTCGCTTCACTACTACCGACTACCACACAGCACCTCAATGGCTCCCCTCCTGACACATTTCTGTGCGAACTGAAGGCATACACCAACCTGAAAAATCTGCCAAAGCGACACGATCTGGCAACGCATATGCAACGAGTCATATGGTCGTGCAGTATTGGAAGCCATGACAAATTATAAAGCCATGTAATTTCTCGACGTCCGTGGGTGCGCGACGCCCTCTCGCGGCGGCTCGACAGACGGCTGTTATCACCGCTGCCCATGCACATGGCTCTGAGATCTATTCTTGATGTAGGGAAAGTACCCGGTTTTTGTCTTCTGGTGATGCTGGGTATGGGGTACTCGACATAAAAGAAAGGAGATGTTCTCAAGTATCTGCTGCTGGTGATTTGATTTGCTGTTCCATCTCTATCCGCTCACCTCTGCCGCATAGGAGATGACGCATAAGTTGGCTCGATTCCTGCCTCTGCTTCTCGTCGCTGGATACCCAGTGCTCTCACCCGCTGCCCCTTCGGCTGATCCATGTGCGAAAATTGGTGGTCAGGTGTTTGTCCCACCAGCAGATGCACTGGCATGCTACAAGACCTTCCCGTTCAACGAGACGCTTCGTCAGAATGTCTTGACAAATATGGCTCGCGTGTTTGACTTCTTTACCTTCGAGGACTTCTACTTGAACTCGCCACCTCCGTTCCAGGAGTCAACGTCCAATGTTAGGGCTACATTGGCAAAGATCAACAACACGAAATACCAGGTTTGACCCAGTCATTTTAGAGGCTCCCTTCGTATTGACCACTCACATAGACAGATTATGACTTTAATAAGGCGCTGTACGACTTCACTACGCAGCTGAACGATGGACATACCCGTACGCATGAACCTAAAAAACATTCGATCTGTCATCTTATTACCTCTTAATGTAATTCAGGCTACTTCCCTGCATGTTACAATGCCTTTCAAAACGTCCTTCCCGCCCCAGTCGTCAGCCTCGAGCAAAACGGTGTTCAAAGCCTGTTCGTCGCTCCTGACTCTGTCGAGTTCCTCTCGCAGCTCGGAACCCCTTTTACTGGGTTCTTCGACTCTGTCAATTTCGACTGGAAGCGTCTTGCAGGAGCCAAGATCGTGCAAATCGAGGGCATGGATCCATACGCTTACGTCGACCTCATCGCTCGAACAGTCTCAGGGAACTATCTGGACCACGGAGTTCGCGTAAATTCTGTGTTCACCAGTTACCGTATTTCTGGGACAACATTTTCTCAACGCTTAGGAGACTTGGCTGGACCCATCGACGTCACGCACACCTCTCTAAAGTTCAAGCTCATCGCCGTCAACTCAACCAAGATTGAAACCCTCGATATTCCTTACCTTGCTAACTTCATCGGGGTCCCCTTCACTGATAGTGCTTCATTGTGCGCCATCTCGCTTGCTCTTGTGGAACAAGCGACATATTCACACTAAATCATTTTTTTCAGCTGGTTAAACAACTGCGTCGCCAACGAATTCACCAACGGTGTGGACCTGCGAACTCAAACTAACCTCGGCAAACGGGTTCGCAAACAGCCCAGGGCTGAGATTATTGACGGCCTTCAGAGCAAAGCAATTGGCCTTCCAGGGCCTTTCCAACCTACTGCACCCCCTACGAATGGAAGCGAGGACGTTATAAAGTCATTCATCCTCCCAGGAAGCAAAACCGGTGTGGTAAGTGCTGCTTTTACGTCTACCCGACCCCCTGCTAATGTCGTTTGATTCTAAATCTGCCTTTTAATTGCCAGATGTTTGTCGGCTCGTTTTCACCCTCCGATTTCTTCCAATTTCAAGCAGATACAGTGTCTGCTATTAACGCATTCAAGGCTGCGGGCGTATCCCAGTTGCTCATCGACCTGACAGACAATGGAGGTTGGTTGCTGTGTTCTCCGGCGCAATTTATTTGTTATCTATCATGCCTTTAGGCGGTTTCGTGTGCCTAGGACAATTTCTGCATCAATATCTTGCAGGATCGCAAATAGGCTACCCGTGAGTACAGAACGTACTCTCCAGTGTAGTTGCTGCTAACATCGACCTGAAACTTTCGGAACGATAGCGGATTCCAGTCGACTCAACGAGCCAACCCGCTTGCGCAGAAGATCGTAGCCGCGCATGTGGCGCTAGGGGATAACGATATTGGGACCTTCTATAGCCCGGATAACTGTTCGTTTTCCTGTCCTTGGATTTCAATAGGTTAACCCACCGAACACGCAGGGGCTTTCCAGAACGACACGATCATGCCTGTGACGTTCAATTATAATGATCCTTCCGCGCCTTTTATCATAAATGGAAGAAGCGATCCTACATCTCAACGTTTCCATGTAAGTGCTACGATCGTTCTCCTTGAGAAATTGTGCGCGGTTTCTGAAACCCAGTTCAGGACACGTGCACGGAGTCATTCAACCAGCCCATTCCAACTACTCCACCCTTCGATCTCAAGTTCGTCTGGGCTTTTCTGTCGAAACGTATCCTAGCTGTTGACCATCTATTTCTTCACGCCCAACAGGAAAGTGGCCATTGGTGAGCACCTGCAGTTAACCTTTAATTCTTGCATTTGTGGATAACCCTTTTGAATGATTCTAGTCAGCAATGGGAACTGCGCCTCGACATGCGCGATGTTCAGCACGCTGATGAACGAGCGACATAATACCAAGATAGCTGTATTTGGTGGGAAGCCAGGGGAGATCATGGAGTTCAAGGGCATGGCAGGCAACCAGGTGCTCGAGTGGGCCGACCTCGACACTGAGATCAAGTCTGTTGGGTTGAAGGATGTGAGTGCTCGTCGATAATCCCTC
>Ga0307513_10010837_pt1 | contig 11385 bp, 13 predicted proteins | sample 15_EM_MG_FD_202174 | JGI IMG/M metagenome (GOLD analysis project Ga0307513, IMG submission 202174) | Populus trichocarpa ectomycorrhiza microbial communities from riparian zone in the Pacific Northwest, United States - 15_EM | ecosystem: Host-associated > Plants > Roots > Unclassified | place... | reverse complement strand
AACTTCACTTGCATGAATTTCAATTCAGTGAGCGTTTAAGGTCCATGAGACCTCGACTCTCCAGGCTTCCCCGGATCGTCTTGGCACTCGCCTTCAAACGCCCACACTTATCGGCTGTTAGTTTTTAAAGAACTCGCCTTTCGGCGCCGCCTGCTAGTTGCAGACTTTGCTGCTGCGTTGTTTTGCAGTTATCAGCTGAGAGATCGATTCTGACATGTTTTATATACCCATGTCAAGCGCTCGACTATCTCGTTTTCGTCCCGCCCGCCTTGGCCGCATCGCTTTCGCGCTCAGCCGCTGCAATCAGCGAAGTCTGTGACTATAGCATGCATTTGACGCCGGTCAATCCTGAACAGACCGAAGACTCGCTTGTCGTTCGCCCGGGGACTCCATGCGCCCGGAGAACAGCAGCTCCGCAGCGCGCTTGCATTCGACCTCCGGCTCGTCGGCCGAGAGCACCCGCTCCAGGTGCTGGGACCATCGACGCGCATCGGTGCGCAGCACGCGCTCCTTGATCGACGCGATTCGCGATGGGTGCATCGAGAGGCTGCGCAGACCCATCGCCAGCAGCAACTCGGTGAACTCGGGGTCGCCGGCCATCTCGCCGCAGACGCTGACGTGCTTGCCGGCGGCGCGGGCCTCGGCGATCACGCGCGACAGCAGGCCGAGCACCGCCGGGTGCCACGGGTCGTACAGATGCGCGACGGCCTCGTCGGCACGGTCGATCGCCAGCGTGTACTGGATCAGATCGTTCGTGCCGATCGAGACAAAGTCGAACTGCCTCAGGAACGCCGGCAGCATCAGCGCCGACGCCGGCACCTCGATCATCGCCCCGACCTCGATGTCGCTGAAGGCCTTGCCGGCCTCGATCAGTTGCTGGCGCGCGCGCGCCAGCGTCTCGAGTGTCTGGCGCACCTCGCTGAGGTGGGCCACCATCGGAATCAGCAGGCGAACCTTGCCGTAGGCGCTGGCACGCAGGATCGCGCGCAGCTGCTGGCGGAACATGCCCGGCTCCGACAGGCTCCAGCGGATCGCGCGCAGCCCGAGCGCAGGATTCAACGCGTGTTCGTGGCGCAACTCGTTGGCCGACATCCGATCCAGCGGCTTGTCGGCGCCGATGTCGACCGTGCGGATCGTCACCGGCAAGCCCTTCATCGCCTCGACCGCGGCGCGGTAGGCCTCGAACTGCTCGTCTTCACCGGGCAGTTCGCCATCGCGGTTCATGAACAGGAATTCGCTGCGGAACAGCCCCACGCCGACGGCACCGGCCTCGAGCGCCGCGATCGCGTCACTCGGCATCTCGATGTTGGCCAACAGCTCGACACGTTCGCCATCGAGCGTGACCGCCGGCGTGTGGCGCAGGCGCGAGAGCCGCTCGCGCCCGAGGTCGCTCTGGCGCTGGCGAAAGCGGTATTCCTCCAGCACGATCGGCGACGGGTCGACGATCACGATGCCGGCGTCGCCGTCGATCACGATCCAGTCGTCTTGGCGAATGATGCGGCTCGCCTCGCGCGCGCCCACGACGGCCGGGATGTCCATGCTGCGCGCGACGATCGCGGTGTGCGAGGTCTTGCCGCCGACATCGGTGATGAAGCCCGTGAACACGCTGCGCTTGAACTGCAGCATGTCGGCCGGCGCGATGTCGTTCGCGACCAGCACCAGCGGGTCCTCGCCGGCGAAATCGCGTGGTCGAACCCCCGGCGCGGGTGCAAACGAGGACGCCGGCCCGCGCGCCATGGCGCGCAGCAGGCGCTCGACGACCTGCTCCAGATCGGCCTTGCGTTCGCGCAGGTACTCGTCCTCCATCTCGTCGAACTGGCGCGCCAGCACCTCGAGCTGCGCCGACAACGCCCACTCGGCGTTGTAGTGCCGCTCATGGATCCATTGCTTGGTGGCACCGGTGAGCGTCTCGTCGTGCAGCAGCATCAGGTGCACGTCCAGCAGCGCCGAGAGTTCCGCCGGCGCCTCGGCCGGCAGTTCGCGTTGCAGCGTGCTGAGTTCGTTCGCGACCGCGTCGCGCGCGCTGCGCAGCCGCGTCACCTCGGCCTCGACGCGCTCCGCATCGATGAAGTAGTGCGCCACGTCCACGCGGCTCGACGCGACGAGCACCGCGCGCCCGATCGCGACGCCGCGTGACACCGGCAACCCGAACACCTGGAAACTCATGCGTCCGATGCTAGCAGCGACTACCCGCGCATCGCGGCGGGATTTGTCCCTGTCACGCCGCCGTCACGTCGGCTTCACGACGACGTCACCCCGCGGCCCGAGCATCCGGCCCGAACCCGCCACGGAGTACCCATGCGCGACCTGCCCCTGCCCACGTTCCCGATCGCCGACCTGGCCGGCCCCGCCACCTCGCGGAGGTCACTTCATCGACGCGACCGGCCCGCGAGCGGCAGCGCTGTTGACGCGCCTCGCTTCGATGTGGTCTGGGCGCACGACGAAGACGAGGTTCTTCAGGCGCAGCAGCTGAGACATCTGGTCTTCGCCGAAGAGATGGGCGCGCGCCTGAGCGTGCCGCACGGCTCACCGGCGGGCCACGACATCGACCTGTTCGACCCGTTCTGCGAACACCTGCTCGTGCGCGCACCCGGCCGGGGCGGCGAAGCCGGCCCGGTGATCGGCACCTACCGCGTGCTGACGCCGGCCAATGCACGCCGCGTCGGCGGCCTGTACAGCGACAACGAGTTCGACCTGACCCGGTTGCGCCCGCTGCGCCCGCGCATGGTCGAGCTCGGCCGCTCCTGCGTGCACCCGGACTGGCGCTCGGGCGGCGCAATCCTCGCGCTGTGGGGCGCGCTCGCCGAGTTCATGCACCGCAACGAGCTCGACACGATGATCGGTTGCGCCAGCGTCAGCATGCGCGACGGCGGCCACTTCGCCGCCAGCTTGTGGGCGCAGCTGCGGCGCACCCACCTCGCGCCGATCCACTGGCAGGTGACGCCGCGGCTGGCGCTGCCGGTCGACGAACTGCGCCACGACCTGCCCGTCGAGGCGCCGGCATTGATCAAGGGCTATCTGCGCTGCGGTGCCAAGGTGCTGGGCGCACCGGCCTGGGACCCCGACTTCAACACCGCCGATTTGCCGATGCTGCTGCGCATCGACGACCTGCCGGCGCGCTACCGCAGGCACTTTCTGAGTGCCTGACGAGCCGCGGCTTACTGGCCCTCGCCGAACTTGTCGTTGATCAGCGCGATCAGTGCCACCATCGCGACCTGCTCGTCGGAGCCCGTCACCTCGATCTCGACGACGCTGCCGATCCCGGCGGCCAGCATCATCACGCCCATGATGCTCTTGGCGTTGACACGGCGCTCGTTGCGCGTCATGAAGATGTCGCTCTGAAAACCGCCGGCCAGCTTCGTCAGCTTCGCCGACGCGCGGGCGTGAAGACCCAGCTTATTGCTGATGGTGATGCTTTGCTTGATCATTTCCGCCCGGTTTGAGGGTCTGATTCTGGGGTTTCGAGGTCGCGACCTGCATCACGCCCTGGGTCGCGCCGGCCATTGCCCGCATCACGACCGCTTCGAGCGGCTCGGTCGCGTAGCACAGCGAGCGCCACAGCATCGGCACGTTGACGCCGGCGATCACGCGCACCTGTGCGCCGTCGCCGAGGCGCTGCGCCACATTGCACGGGGTCGCGCCGAAGACGTCGGTGAAGATCAGCGCCTCGGGGTTGCGCACGCGGGCGAGCATCTCGCGGGCCCGGGCCTCGACCTCTTCGATCGGCGTGTCGGGCGCGACGTCGAGCGCTTCGAGGACCCGCGAGCAGTCGGGAAACGTGTGCTCCGCGACCGACTTCAGCGATGACGCGAGCGGCGCGTGGGCAATGATCATCAATCCGGGCATGGCGGCAAATTATCGGCAGTTCACGCGCCTGAATTCAGTTTCGTCGGGCTCGCGGGCTCGGCCCGACACAAAAACCACACATATGAAAATCAGACAGCAACCCCACAACAACGCGAAACCACCGCGCTGGGCCGACAGCGTTCCCCATCCCCATGCGCGCAGCAGGTCGATCGACAGCCCGGGCGCGATCGTCGCGGCGCTCATCCGGGAAACTTCAGCCCGGCAATGAAGGTCTCGACCGCCTCCGGCGCCGGCCGGGCACCGATCACGGTGGCCTGGTAGACGCGCAGACCGCGCGTGAAGAAGGCCGCGTGTTCCTGCACCGTGGCGCCGTCCGGCAGGCGGCCGGATACGGCCAGGCGCGCGGCCTGCTCGTTCGGCGTCATGCCCTTGATCTGCAGCGGTGCGCTGCGCGGCGCGCCCCCGCGGACATTGGCGACGGCGCTGGCGCGCAACTCGGCGAGCGTGGCGCCAATGCGCGCCGGGTCGGCCACGTCGACGAACGCGAGCGCGAAGGTCGCATCGCCCGCGCTGCACGCCAGCATCTCCATCTGAGCCCTCGCGCCGGCGATGGTCACCAGCCGGGCCGTGCGGTCCGGGCGGCACGGGAAGCTGACGCTGAGCTCGCTGCCCTCGGGCACGAACGCGCGCCAGTCGAGCGCCGGCGAGCAGGCCGCGCACGCGGCGGCACCGAGTGCCGCGATCCAGAGAGCCGGCTTGGTCATCGGCGCATTATCCCGGCGCTGCTTCACAATGAATGCATGACGACCGTCGCGGCCCCGCCCGCCCCTCAACAGCCGCTGTCGGGCGTGCGCGTGCTCGACCTGTCGCGCGTGCTCGCCGGCCCGTGGTGCACGCAGACGCTGGCCGATCTCGGCGCCGACGTGGTCAAGGTCGAGCGCCCGGGCAGCGTCGCCGCCGACGGCCACCGCAGCGGCGGCGACGACACCCGCGGCTGGGGCCCGCCGTTCCTGAAGGACCGCGCCGGCGCCGACACGCTCGAGGCCGCCTACTACCTCGGCACGAACCGCAACAAGCGCTCGATCACGGTCGACATCGCGCGGCCCGAAGGCCAGGCGCTGATCCGCCGCATCGCCTTGCAAAGCGATGTCTTCGTCGAGAACTACAAGGTTGGCGACATGGCGCGCTACGGCCTCGATTTCGCCCGCCTGCACGCGCTGAACCCGCGGCTGGTCTACTGCTCGATCACCGGCTTCGGCCAGACCGGCCCGTACCGCGAGCGCGCCGGCTACGACTACGCGATCCAGGGCATGGGCGGGCTGATGAGCGTGACCGGCCCGTCGCGCGCCGAGATCGCCGACGACGCTTCCGGCGGCGGGCCGCAGAAGGTCGGCGTCGCGGTGGCCGATCTGTTCACCGGCATGTACGCGACCACCGCGATCCTGGCCGCGCTGCGCCACCGCGACTTGACCGGCGTCGGCCAGGCGATCGACATGGCCTTGCTCGATACGCAGGTCGCGATGCTCGCGAACCTCGGCGCCAACTACCTGAGCACCGGCGTCGCGCCGCAGCGCGTCGGCAACGCGCACCAGAACATCGTGCCCTACCAGGTGTTCGAAGTCGCGGACGGGCACATGATCGTCGCGGTCGGCAACGACAGCCAGTTCGCGAAGTTCTGCGAGGTCGCCGGCAGGCCCGAAATCGCGACCGACACGCGCTTCGCCCGCAATGCCGATCGCGTGCGCCACCGTGCGCTGCTGGTGCCGCTGCTGGCCGGGCTGATGAAAGCACGCGACCGCGCCGACTGGCTCGAAGCGCTGGAAGCCGCAAAGGTCCCCTGCGGACCGATCAACGATCTGGCCGACGTGTTCGCCGACCCGCAGGTGCAGCAGCGCGAGATGACGGTGCAGATGCCGCACCCGCTGGCCGGCAGCGTGCGCCTGGTGGCCAGCCCGATGAAGTTCTCGGGCACGCCGGTGCAGTACCGGCGGCCGCCGCCGCTGCTGGGCGAGCACACGGCCGAGCTGCTGCGTGAATTCGGCCTCGGCGAGGCCGAGATCGCAGCGCTGTACGAGTCCGGCGCGATCTGACCCCCAGATTCACCCCCCAAGGCGCGGGGAGGGGCGGCCCGATGCCCTGGCGCTTGCCGCCGCCGCAGCCGACACTGCGTGCCAGCGCAGAAGGCAGCCGTGCCGCAGTGCGAGCACCAGGAGGAAGTGAGCGTGAGCAATATGTCTGACACCGGCCGCAACCCGGTCGCGCACCGCGTTGCACACACCCTGCCCGGCGCCGGATCGGCCAGCGAGGACGAGCGCTGGCACGATCTTGTGGCGCAGATCGGTGCCGAGGTCGCGGCCCCGCTGACCGCCGCGCTGGAGCGCATCAACAGCCTCACCAGCACCGGCCGGATCGACCGCCAGGGCCTGCGCGCGCTGCGCGAGGAGGTCGAGGCGGCACGCCAGGTCGGCATGATCGGCCAGCAGCTGACGCGCTTCGCCTCCGGGCGCCTGCGCCAGTCGCACGAGCGGCTGCAGCTGGCCGACGTGCTGAACGGCGTGATCGCGCACCGGATGCGCCAGACGACGGCGCGCGGCATCAGCCTGAAGCCGTCGCTGAAGCCGGCCGAGGTGATCGTCGATGCCTCGCTGCTGTTCAGCGTGCTGAGCTCGACGCTCGACTGGGCGCTGGCGAACGCGCACTCGCAGATCGACTTTGCGATCGAGATCAAGAGCTGGCCCGCACATGCGCTGCTGACCTGCCGCTTTGCGCACCGCCCGCTCGATCAGATGACCGACGGCGCCGGCGCGACCGCCCCGCGCGGCCTCGATTCACTGACCTGGCGCCTGCTGGAGCAGACCGCGTGGACGATGGGCCTGGTGGTCGAGCGGCGCGACGAGGCGCACATGACGACGCTGACGCTCGAGTTCCCGCGCACCGCGAGCAGCGAGATCGACGGCATCAGCACGATGGAGATCAACGACGGCTTCGCGCCGTCGAACAACTCTCAACCACTGGCCGGCAACCACGTGCTGGTGGTCGCGGCGCGGCGCGACATGCGGGGGCAGGTCCGCGATGCGCTGCGCGGCATGAGCCTGATCATCGACTTCGTCAATTCGGTCGACGAGGCGGCCGCGTTCTGCCGCGAAGGCCTGCCGCACGCGGTGATCATCGAATCGATCCAGACCGGCGAGCGCTTTGCGCGCCTGCGCGAAGAGATCGGCGCCGAGGTGCCCGACTTCGTCTTCATCGAGATCGTCGAAGAAGGCACGGTCTTCGAGATGTCGGGCTTCAGCGGCAGCACGATGGCGCGCGTCGGGCGCGCGGGGCTGGCGAGTTCGCTGCCGTCGGCGCTGATGTTCGAGCTGTCGAAGGGCCTCTGAGCAAGAGCTCGCCGGCGGCGCGCTACTTCAACGAGCCGAACACCTTCGACAGGATCGCGCTGCCGGTGGCGACCGGGTTCTGGCGGATCTTGCGCTCCTCCTCGCCGATCATCAGGTACAGGCCGTCGAGCGCCTTGCCGGTCACGTACTGCTGGATGTTGGCGTCGTCCTTCTTCATCAGGCCGGTGGCCGCCGCCTTGCCCGCCAGCGCGTTGTACTTGTCGGCCAGCGAGACCTTCGCGGTCTCCTTGGTCACGATCGGCAGGAACCTGGCGTTCAGCGGCACGCGCGTCTTGGCGGCGAAGAACTCGGTCACCGAGTTGTCGCCGCCGGTCAGGATCTTCTTGCCGTCCTCGACGCTCATGGACTTGACCGCGCTCGTCAGCAGCGCCTTGGCCTGCGGCACCGCGGCCTCGGCGGCGCGGTTCATCGCGGTGACGAGCTCGTCGACACGCTTTTGCTGACCGGTGAACTTCGCCAGCTTCGCCGCCTCGTTCAGGAAGCCCGGCAACGGGATGCGCACCTTCGGGTTGTCGAGGAACCCGCCGCTCCTGCCGAGCAGGCCGACCGCCGAGGCCGCGCCGCGCTCGAGCGCCGCGCGCATGCCGAGCGCGGCGTCGCTTTCGGTGATGCCGGCGGCGCGCGCCGACGACCAGGCCACAAGTCCCCACAGGCCGCCCACGGAAACCAGGGCTGACGTAAACTTTCGACGCTGCATGAAGGAAACCCTCCTGTGAAACCTGCCAAGTCTGTCGCCGCCGCGATTGTCGCTCTTGCTGTCGGCGTGGGCGGTTACCTGACGTTCGAGGCCGTGAACGGCGGCGCCAAGGCGCCGAACGTGGCCTACACGCTGCTCGATGGCAGCCGATCGACCACCGATCAGCTGCGCGGCAAGGTCGTGCTGGTGAACTTCTGGGCCACCGACTGCACGACCTGCGTGAAGGAAATGCCCAACATCGTCGCGACGCACGAGAAGTACAAGGCGCGCGGCTACGAGACGCTGGCGGTGGCGATGAGCTACGACCCGCCGGCCTACGTGATCAACTTCGCGCAGACCCGCAAGCTGCCGTTCGGCGTCGCGATCGACAACACCGGCGCGATCGCGAAGAGCTTCGGCCAGGTCCAGCTGACTCCTACCAGCGTGCTGATCGACAAGCACGGCCAGATCGTCAAGCGCTATGTCGGCGAGCCCGACTTCGTCGCGCTGCACGAGCTGGTCGAGAAGCTGCTGGCCGAGACCTGAGCGCGGCCGGCGCCGCTCAGCCGCGCGGCCAGAAGTACCAGGCGAACCAGATCGCCAGCGCGATGAACACGGCGCGGATCGGGTTCGTGCCGCGGCTGAACAGCGACGACCAGTCGGGCTCGTCGTCCGCTCCCAGCCCGCGCTGACTCGCATCCTTCTCCATTTCGGCGACCCACGCGCGCCGGCGCGGCAGGTCTTCGCCGAGCGCGTCGAGCCGGCGCTTGACCAACTCCGGCCCGGGTTTGGCGGCGAGCGCGCGCAGCGCCGGCGCCAGTTCCGCGACCCGTGCGTGCACCTCGGCCAGGCGGTTCACCGCGAGCGTCGCCTTACATTGCGGGCACGACAGCGACTGGCCCGGCGGCAGCGCCGCGCCGCAGGCCGCGCACTGCAGCGCCGCCTGCTCGGCGTCGACGCGATGCACGGCCTGCGGCGCGAGGGCGCCCTCGGGGTCGAGCGCGCGCGCCAGGCGCGCCACATCGAGCAGGCTCGCGACCGAGCGGCAATGCGGGCACTGCGCATCGTCACGGCCGATCGCGGCGCCGCAATTGACGCAGTCGATGTGGCCCTTCTCGGCCAGCAGCTTGCGGCGATCCAGCTGCGACATCGGCCGCAGCAGCCCCTTCTCCTGCAGGAACTGCGCGAACGACTGGTAGGCACCGTGCCGGGCCAGGCATTCGAGCTGCAGCGAGCGGCCCCAGCGCGTCTGGTTGTGCACCGTCTTCAGCGCACCGCCACAGCGCGGGCAAGCCACTTCCGGCCGCAGCACCTCGTGTGCCAGGCTCTGCGCCTGCGCCATCCGGCCGATCAGGGTCAGCAGCGACTGACCGCCGAGCCGCGCGGTCTCGGTGGTGTCGAACCAGACCAGGTGGCAGCCCGCGCAGACGTCGAGCTCGACCGGCAGGCCGTAGTGGCCGGGCAGCGTGAGGCGCTGCATGGTCTCGCGGCAGTTGCCGCAGGGCAGCGTCGCCTCGACGAACGGGGTCGTGAAGGCGGACATCGCGTGCCGCCGGCTCGATCGGTCAGGCCGCGTTCGGCGCCAGGCCCGCGGCCTCGGCCTGCTGGTCGGCGTGGTAGCTGGAACGCACCATCGCGCCGACCGCGGCGTGCGTGAAACCCATCGCCGAGGCCTCGCGCTCGAACATCCTGAACGTGTCCGGGTGCACGTAGCGCTTGACCGGCAGGTGGTGGCCGCTGGGCGCGAGGTACTGGCCGATCGTCAGCATGTCGATGGCGTGCGCCCGCATGTCGCGCATCACCTGCAGGATCTCGTCGTCGGTTTCGCCCAGGCCGACCATCAGGCCGCTCTTGGTCGGCACCTGCGGCGCGAATTCCTTGAAGCGCTTCAGCAGGTTCAGCGAGTAGGCGTAGTCGGAGCCCGGGCGCGCCTGCTTGTACAGGCGCGGCGCGGTCTCGAGGTTGTGGTTCATCACGTCGGGCAGCGCGGCCTTCAGGATCTCGAGCGCGCGGTCCATGCGGCCGCGGAAGTCGGGCGTCAGGATCTCGATCTGCGTGGCCGGTGAGAGCGCGCGCACCTGGCGGATGCAGTCGACGAAGTGCCCGGCGCCGCCGTCACGCAGGTCGTCGCGGTCGACGCTGGTGATCACGACGTACTTCAGCTTCAGCGCCGCGATCGTCTTCGCCAGGTTCGCGGGTTCGTCCGCATCGAGCGGGTCGGGCCGGCCGTGGCCGACATCGCAGAACGGGCAGCGCCGCGTGCACTTGTCGCCCATGATCATGAAGGTCGCGGTGCCCTTGCCGAAGCACTCGCCGATGTTCGGGCACGAGGCTTCCTCGCAGACGGTGTGCAGCTTGTGCTCGCGCAGGATGCTCTTGATCTCGTAGAAGCGCGTGCTCGGCGAGCCCGCCCTGACGCGGATCCAGTCGGGCTTCTTCAAGGTCTCGGCCGGCACGATCTTGATCGGAATGCGCGCGGTCTTGGCCTGCGACTTCTGCTTCAGGGTCGGGTCGTAGCCTTCGGCCGGCGCGGCCCCGTGGGTCAGGTTCGTGGTACTCATGGGCGCTTTCGGATCAGGGGCTCAGGGTGCGCGCGAGCTGCCCGCCGAGGATGTCGACGGCCTCATCCATCGACGCCTGAACCCCGATTGTAGAAAGGTCCACCGTGCGCAGCCCTTCGTACCCGCAAGGGTTGATGCCGGCGAAGGGTCGCAGGTCCATCGCGACGTTCAGTGCGACGCCGTGGTAAGTGCAGTGGCGGCTGACCTTGACGCCCAAAGCGGCGATCTTGCCCAGGCCGTCGAACGGGTCGACGCGCGGCCCGGTCAGCGCGGCATGCCCGAACGGATCGTCGAGGCTCACGTAGATGCCCGGCGCGCCGGCGACGCGGTGGCCGGTGACGCCGAAATGCGCCAGCGTCTTCATCAACGCCTGCTCGAGGCGGAAGACGTACTCCTTGACGTAGATGTTCAAGCGGCGCAAGTCGATCAGCGGGTACGCGAGCAGCTGGCCCGGCCCGTGGTAGGTGACCTGGCCGCCGCGGTTCGTCTGCACGACCGGAATGCCGTGCGCGGCCAGCACGTGCTCAGGCTTGCCCGCCAGGCCCTGGGTGTAGACGGGCGGGTGCTCGCAGAGCCAGAGTTCGTCGGGTGTGTCGGTCGCGCGCGCCTCGGTGAAGGCGCGCATCGCCGCCGCGGTCGGTGCGTAGTCGACCGTGCCGAGCCGGCGCCGCACGGCCGCCATCGCGCTCACGGTTGCCCCCTGCGTCGCCGCGCGCCGGCCCCCCCGAGGGGGAGCGAGCGCCTAGGGAACGGCCCGTCGGCGCTCACAGCACCATCTTCACCATCGGGTGCGTGCTCAGCGTGCGATACAGCTCGTCGAGCTGCTCGCGGCTGGTGGCGGTGACGGTGACGGTCACGCCGAGGTATTTGTCGCCCTTGCTCGCACGCAGCTCGACGGTGGCCGCATCGAACGCCGGATCGAAGCGCTCGGCGATCGTCG
>Ga0307513_10010836_pt1 | contig 11386 bp, 8 predicted proteins | sample 15_EM_MG_FD_202174 | JGI IMG/M metagenome (GOLD analysis project Ga0307513, IMG submission 202174) | Populus trichocarpa ectomycorrhiza microbial communities from riparian zone in the Pacific Northwest, United States - 15_EM | ecosystem: Host-associated > Plants > Roots > Unclassified | place... | reverse complement strand
GCTGCCGCGCGGCAGCCAGGTCGTCATCCGCGGCCAGGTGCAAACGATGCAGGACTCGTTCATCGGCCTCGGCGTCGGCCTGGCCGTGGCGATCGTGCTGGTGTACCTGCTGGTCGTCGTCACCTTTCAGGCCTGGATCGATGCGGCGATCATCATCGCCGCGCTGCCGGCCGCGCTGGCCGGGATCGCCTGGATGCTGTTCATCTGCGGCACCACGCTCAGCGTGCCGGCACTCACCGGCGCGATCATGACGATGGGCGTGGCGACAGCCAACAGCATCCTGCTGGTTTCGTTCGCACGTGAACGCATGCAGGCCGGCGTGCCGCCGCTGTCGGCCGCGCTCGAAGCCGGCGCGACGCGGATCCGGCCGGTGCTGATGACGGCGCTGGCGATGGTGATCGGCATGATCCCGATGGCGCTCGGCCTCGGCGAAGGCGCCGAACAGAACGCGCCGCTCGGCCGCGCGGTGATCGGCGGGCTGTTGTTCGCCACCGTCTCGACCTTGTTCTTCGTGCCGGTGGTCTTTGCCGGCGTGCACCGGCGGCTGGCGCGGCGCGCGGCGCGCCACGCACCGCCGGCACCGCTGGCCGCTTCATTGCAGGAGTCCTGACGCATGTCGGAGAAGAGTCATTCGGCGCTCGGCATCCACTCGCTCGAAGGCGATGCCGAACTCGACCACGTCGAGCTGCTGAAGCGCCGCCAGATCGTGCGCCGCACGCGGATCGCCGCCGTCGTCGTGCTGGTGCTGCTCGTGCTCGGCGCCGGCCGCACGGTGCTGTCGCGGATGGCCAATGCACGCACCTTGGAGGCCGGCAGCGCGCAGCAGTCCAAGGTCTACGTGCGGACGACCAACGCGAAGGCCGGCGACGGCAGCCAGACCGTGCTGCTGCCCGGCACCTTGCAGGGTTTCGTGCAGGCGCCGATCTCGGCGCGCGCCAGCGGCTACCTGCGGCGCTGGACGAAGGACATCGGCAGCCGCGTCGAAAAGGGCGAGCTGCTGGCCGAGATCGACACGCCCGAGATCGACCAGCAGCTCACCCAGTCGCTCGCCGCACGCGACCAGACCGCCGCCAGCCTGGACCTGGCGCGCAGCACCGTCGAACGCTGGGAAAGCTTGCGCAAGCGCGACGTGGTCTCGCAGCAGGAACTGGATGAACGGCGCAGCGCCGCGACGCAGGCCCGGGCCAACCTCGCCGCCGCCGATGCCAACGTGCAGCGCTTGAGGCAGCTCGAAGGTTTCAAGCGGGTCGTGGCGCCGTTCGCCGGCATCATCACGCGGCGCAACGTCGATGTCGGCGACCTCATCGACGCCGGCGGCGGCAGCGCCGGGCGGCCCCTCTTCCTGCTGTCGCAGACCGCTTCGCTGCGCATCTACGTCAACGTGCCGCAGTCGGTGGCCCAACTCGTCAAGCCGGGGCAGGCGGTGGTCGTCACGCAGGCCGAACTGCGCGGACAGAAGTTTCCCGGCAAGGTGGCGCGCACCGCGGCGTCGATCGACGCGACGACGCGAACCATGCAGGTCGAGGTGGCGCTGGAGAACCCGAACGGGCTGCTGCTGCCCGGCGCCTACGTGCAGGTGGCGCTGCCGCTGGGGCAGAGCCAGTCGCTGGTGGTGCCGACCAACGTGCTGCTGTTCCGCGGCGAAGGCACCCGCGTCGCGGTGCTCGATGCCGGCGGCCGCGTGCGGCTGCGCGCGGTGACGCTGGGCCGCAACTACGGCGAGACGGTCGAGGTGCTCGACGGCATCGATGGCAACGACCGGCTGGTGCTGAACCCGTCGGATTCGCTGGCCGAGGGCGACGCGCTGGCGCAAGCGCCCGCCGCCAGCGAGGCCGCGGGCAAGGTGTTGCAGTGAGCGCTGGCCGCGCGCTGCTGGCCGCGGCGGCGGCGCTGCTGGCGTCGTGCGCCGCGTTGCCGCCGGCGCCGCGGCCGGTGGTCGAGATGCCGGCGGCGTGGAAGATCGAGCCGCCGTGGCGCGAGAGCCAGCCGCGCGACGGCGCCGCCAAAGGCCCGTGGTGGCAGCGTTTCGGCGACCCGCAACTCGATGCGCTGCAACGCCAGGCGCTCGCGAACAGCCCGACATTGGCCGCCGCGGGCGCACGGCTGGCGCAGGCGCGGGCCGCGGTCGCCGCCAGTTCGGCCAGCTTGTTTCCGCAACTCGGCCTCGGTGCCCGTGCGGTGCGCCAGCGCATCTCCGCCAACCGGCCGCTGAGCAACTACGCGACGAGCAACGTCTCGACGGTGCAGAACGACTTCACGACCGGCTTGTCGGTCAACTACGAGGTCGACCTGTCGGGCCGGCTGCAGCGCGCTGTCGAAGGCGCCGGCGCGGCGGCCGAGCAATCCGCGGCGGACCTGGAGAACACGCGACTGCTGCTCGCCGCCGACCTGGCGTCGAACTACTTCAACCTGCGCGCAACCGACACCGAACTCGACGTGCTGTCGCGCTCGATCGCACTGCAGCGGCGCGCGCTGTCGTTCGTCGGTGCGCGGCGCGAGTTGGGTGCGGCGTCGGGGCTCGAAGTGGCGCAGCAGCAGGCGCTGCTCGACAACACGCTGACCCAGGTCGACGTGCTGCGCCGGCAGCGCGCGGTCTTCGAACATGCATTGGCGACATTGGTCGGCACGCCGGCGCCGCTGTTCGCAGTCGAGCCCGCGGCGCAGCGCTGGGCCTTGCCCGAGGTGCCGCTGGGCGTGCCGTCCGACGTGCTCGAACGCCGGCCCGACGTGGCTTCGGCCGAGCGCGCGATGGCGGTCGCCAACGCGCAGATCGGCGTCGCCAACGCCGCCTTCTATCCGAGCATCACGATCGGGCCGTCGCTCGGTGTCGAGAGCCGCTCGCTGGCCAGCCTGTTCGACGCGCCGAGCCTGGTCTGGTCGCTCGGCGTCTCGGCCGCGCAGGTGCTGTTCGACGGCGGCCGCATCAAGGCCAACGTCGAAGGCGCGCGCGCCGGCCACGACCTGGCCGCGGCCAACTACCGGCGGGTGGTGCTGACGGCGATGCAGGAGGTCGAAGACGGCATCACCGGCCTGGCCGCGCTGTCGCGCGCGTCGGCCCAGGCCGGCACCGCGGTCGACAGCGCGCGCCGCGTGCTCGAACTCGCGACCGGGCGCTATGAAGGCGGCGCGTCGACCTACCTCGACGTCATCACCGCGCAGCAGGCTCTGCTGGCCAGCGAACGGCAGGCGACCCAGTTGCAGGGGCAGTCGCTGCTGGTCAGCGTGTTCCTGATCAAGGCACTGGGTGGCGACTGGTAGGCCACCGGGCGGCTATCGCTATGGGCCGGCGGCCGGCGTGGCCAGGAAACTCAGCACATGGCCGTCGGCATCGATGTACCAGCCGACGATGCGGCCGTCGTTGGTGATGCGGTAAGGATACGAGCCGTAGATGGCGTCCGGCGGCGAGACCGGCTGGAACTCGCCCTTGCGGTAGATGAAGCCCTTCAGCACGTAGTCGGCCGGGTCCTGGTAGAAGCCGACGATATCGCCCTGGTCGTTGATGCCCATCAGCTGCGTGTACGGCGAGCCCGGGTAGTCGACCGTCGTCAGGCTGCCGTCGCGCGAACGGATGAAGCCGTGGTAGACATAGTCGGCATCGGCATAGACGCCGACCGTGACGTTGCTTTTGCCGATGCCCCAGGCGATCGTCAGGCCACCGGTCGCGCCAGGGGCGTCGAAGGTCGTGTAGCCGTTGCGCTGGTCCCAGAGGAAAGCCGAAGTCGTCAGGATCCCGAGCTCGTTGCGATCGTGTTCGTAGGCGCCGGCGACGACGTCGAAGTCGTTCAGCGAGTAGGCGTGCGTGGCCACCGCGCCGGGCAGCGCCAGCGTGGTCTTCTGCAAGCCGCTGACCAGCGCGGCGACCGTCGTCAGATCGCGGTGCGCCACGTTGGTGACCAGGTGCCCGCGATCGTTGATGTCGTCGAAGGTGTAGGCCACCGGCTCGACGGGCCGCCGGGTCGTGTAGACGCCGTCCTTGTAGGTGAACGGCCGCATCAGCACGCTGCGGCCCTGCGGCTGCTGGTAGCCGCCGACCACCATGCCCGATTCGTTGATGCCGGTGGCCTGGGTCGCCAGCCCGCCTTCGACCTTGATCGTCACGAAGTCGTAGCTCGCGCCCCAGGCGGCGGAGCCAAGCAGGCACAGCGCGCCCCACAGTGCGCAGCGGTATCTGGCGTATCGGGTTGCGTGCTGCATGGGGTCCTCCGAAGGTGACTCGAAAATCATACGGGAGTGCCCGCCGCGGCGGCCTTCTGCTGCGCCACCTTACCTTTGCTGACGCTTTCGCCGTCGTTCGGCCGCAAGGTCCAGAACGACAGCGACGAAACGACGGTCAGCACCGCCAGCGTGATGAACGCGTGGTGCAAGGCGCTGGCCACCGCCGGCTGGTCGGTCTGCGGCAGCCCGGCCAGGTAGAAGGCCGTGACCAGCGAGCCGCAGGCCAGCCCGAAGCTGAACGACATCTGCTGCAAGGTGCTGGCCATCGTGCTGGCCATCGCCGAGTCGGCCTCGTCGATGTCGGCGTAGGCCATCGTGTTCATGCTCGAGAACTGCAGCGAGTTGAAGAGCCCGAGCGCGAGGCCGATCAACACGATCAGAACCACCGGCGTGCCTGGCACGACCAGCGCATAACAGGCGATCGTGCAGCCGATCAGCACGGTGTTGACGACCAGCACCTGCCGGTAGCCGAAGCGGCGCAGCAGCGGGCTGGAGATGACCTTCATCGCCATGGCCGCGGCGGCGGCCGGCATCATCATCAACCCCGATTGCCAGGCCGGCATGCCCAGGCCCAACTGGTACAGCAGCGGCAGCAGGAACGGCAGCCCGCCGACCCCGAGCCGGGTGACGAAGCCGCCGAGCACCGACACCCGAAACGTGCGCACCCGAAACAGCGACAGGCGCAGCAGCGGAAACGGCGCGCGCAGCGCATGCCAGACGTAGGCCGCGAGCAAGGCGATCGAGACCAGCAGCAGCACGAAGGCCTGCAGCGCCGGCAGCTCGTGTTCGCCGAAGACTTCGAGCAGCCACGACAGCAGCGCGGCGCCACTGCCGAACAAGGCCAGCCCCGGCACGTCCAGCGGCGGCGGCGCGGCGCTGCGGTAGTCGGGCATGTAGCGCCGCCCGAGCCACAGCGCCACCAGCCCGACCGGCACGTTGACGAAGAAGATCTCGCGCCACGACAGCCAGTGCACGATCAGCCCGCCGACTGTCGGCCCGAGCAGCGGGCCGATCAAGGCCGGAATGATGACGAAGTTCATCGCCCGCAGCAGTTCGGCCTTCGGGAACGTGCGCACGATCACCATCCGGCCGACCGGCATCATCATCGCCGCCGCCACGCCCTGCGGCACCCGCGCGGCGACCAGCATGCTGGCGTTGACCGCCAGCCCGCACGCCACCGACGACACCGTGAAGAGGCCGATCGCGAACATGAAGACGCGCCGGCTGCCGTAGCGTTCGGCCAGCCAGCCGCTGACCGGGATACAGACCGCCAGCGACAGGATGTAGCTGGTGACCACCGCCTTCAGGCTGAGCGGCGTGACGTGCAGGCTGGCGGCCATCGCCGGGATGCCGGTGTTGACGATCGTCGAATCGAGCTGTTCCATGAACAGCGCGGTCGCGACGACCCAGGGCAGGATGCGTTTGGTGGCGGCGAGGTCCATCGCGTGGGTTGCCGACGCGATCAGCGCGCGTCGCCGGGTTGCAGCTTTTTCGGCCATTGTGCCCGCTGGCGCGTGCCGCCGCCCGTCAACCCAGCAGCACAGCATCGCCATCGCCCACAGCACGCGCATGAAGACCACGATGTCCTTCTTCTCCTGCTCCCGGCGTTCGCTGAAATGACCTTTGTTGTCTGGCATCAAAATGGTGATTTGACACCAGGATTGGCGACGCGTATGGTGGGGGCATGAGCAAGACTTCCGCCAGTGCCAAAACCAGCGTCAAACCTCGCGGCAAAGCAAAGCCATTGACGATTTCGGCCCGAGGCCCTGCGCCGGCCGTCAAGCCAAGGCGTGGGACGCAGGCAGACCTCGCTGCCGGAGGCACGGCCTCGGCCGTGGTGAGGGCCAAGACGCTGCGGCTGATCCCCGAGTTCGAAGTGGGCCTCGGCCTCCTGAAGAACATTCTTCACAAGCCCGTCAACAAGATGGTGAACGAAGCGGTGGGCGAGTACATCGAAAGGCGCACCGCTGAGGTCGAGACAGACCTGCGGGGTGTGCTCGAGAAGCTCAAGGCATACAAGCGCGCAGACCCCAAGTTCGCGGCGGCCCGCGCGCAGTTCGTCGAAGCGGAAGGCCGCCATGGCGCGGTCGACCCGGTGGAGGGTGTCGTCTTCGACGTCGAGCCGCCGCAGCGTAAGGCCGGGAAGTCGAGGATGGGGCCGTCTCAGGCGATGGTTCGAGAGGTCTTGAAGAGCTGACCGTGGCCACGAAGGCCAAGCCGCACTGGGACGCGGACAGCCCGGAACTTCGGCGCAATCTCGACAAGGTCAGTGCGAGCATCCAGGACGACGCCGAAAGGCGCGTCATCCCCACGGTCGCGACCGCGAAGGCCTGGCAGAAGGTCATCATGACCGGGCTCGATGTGCCCCAACCCCTCCATGCTGGCCACTTTCGAGGCGAGCCGGGCCTTGAGCGATGTGGCGTGGGCGTCAGGAACGGCGCCAAGATCTGCCCGGGTGCGAATCCGTGGGATGTCGCGGACGAACTGAAGGCGTTCGAGACCAGACTGCAGCGTACGGTCGCGCGCCTCGATGCAAAGTACCCGGACGACGATTCCCTCGACGACGACGGCATGTCGGCCGTCATCGATCTCGCGGCCTGGGCACACGCGGAGTGGATTCGAATTCATCCGTTCGCCAACGGCAACGGGCGGACGGCGCGGGTATGGGCCAATCTTGTCTTGATGCGCTACGGGCTGCCACCGGTGGTGACTTTGCGCCCGCGTCCTGGTGGCGGGTACGGAGTTGCCGGCGCCGCTGCCATGCAAGGCGACTGGCAACCCACCAGACGGGTCTTCCGCGGCATGGTACGCGGCGCGGTCAGGATCGCTCCGGCAACGGCCGCAGCCGAGAAAGCGAAGCCACCGTGAAGTTGGCGCATGCCGCTAACCGACGACTTGGTAGTACAGGTTCTGCGGGTGGCGCGCCTGGGCGAAGAAGAACCAGCGTTCGGCCAGCAAGCCGGGTGCCTGCACCAGCGCGGCGAGCAAGAACGCCCAGCGCGACCCGCTGCCCAGGCCCGCCAGCAACAGCGCCGAGGGCAGCGCGAACGCCAACAAGACGAAGCCGAGCTTGACCCAGCGCAGCGCCGCCAAGGTGCGGTGGTGGAAGAACTCGCGCGTGTTGAACGAGCCGCCGGTCATGCCCATCGCCATCTGCACGACGCGCTGGCCGCGAATGCCGGTCGCCGACTGCAGCGTGCTCTTCGGCTTCAGCGCGGCATTGCGCCGCAGCGCCAGCCAGCGGGCGGCAGCGGCAAGCGCGGTGGCGATCAAGGCCCATGGCGCGACGGCGTGCTGGACTGCCGCCTCGCCAAGCGCCGCCGCGAGCGCGGTGGCAAGCACAGCGCCCGAAGCGAGCCCGATCAGCGTGTAGTTGACGATCGTCAGCGGGTGCGCCCATTCCTGGATGAAGCGCAGGCAGGCGTAGATCATCGCGGTGCACCACCACAGCAGCAGCGCCAGCAGCAGCGCGCCGGCGGCGAACACGAGCGGCGCCGCCCGTCCCCACAGCGCCCACAGCACGACCCAGCCGGCGAAGGCCGGCAGCACGATGACCTCGCGCGACAGCCACGAGGTGCGCCACATCGCCGCCGCGCGCCAGGCGCGTTCGGGCCGGCCTAGGTGCAGGAACGACGCCGCCAGAGCGACCAGCAGCATCGCGAATGCCAGCCACAGCGCGCTGTCGGCGAAGCGCTGCGACAGGCGCAGCGCGAACAGCGTCAGCAGCGCGACGACCACCACCAGCCCCTGCGCGGCACCGGCCACCGTGGTGAAGACGATCACCGACCAGGCCGGGTTCAAGACCCGACTCCGCCGCCGCGCTTGGGCAGGTAGCGGTTGGCCGGCTGCGTCTCCCACTCGGGCATCAGCGCGTAGCCGCCGCGCTCGCGGATCGCCTTCGAGACATCGCTGTCGGGGTCCTTCACGTCACCGAACAGGCGGGCGCCGGTCGGGCAGGCTTTCACGCAGGCCGGCTGGCGGTCGGCCGGCGGCAGCAGCTCGTCGTAGATGCGGTCGACGCACAAGGTGCACTTCGTCATCACCTGGCGCTCTTCGTCGATCTCGCGCGCGCCGTACGGGCAGGCCCAGGCGCAGTACTTGCACCCGATGCACTTGTCGTAGTCGACCAATACGATGCCGTCTTCCTTGCGCTTGTAGCTGGCGCCGGTGGGGCACACCGGCACGCACGGCGGGTCTTCGCAGTGCAGGCAGCTCTTCGGGAAGTGCACCGTCTGCGTGTCGGGAAAGGTGCCGGCCTCGTAGGTCTGCACGCGGTTGAAGAAGGTGCCGCTGGCTTGCGCGCCGTAGGCGTTCTGGTCCGACAGCGGCCCGGCCGCACCCGAGGTGTTCCACTGCTTGCACGAGGTCACGCAGGCCTGGCAGCCGACGCAGACGTCGAGGTCGATGACCAAGGCAAGCTGCTTGGCCAGCGTCTCGGCCGTCATGACTTGGCCCCGGCGAAATAGGCCGCAGCGCGACCCGCGAGGCCACGCAGCCCCGGCGTCAACGGCATCGCCCCGACCTGCGGCGAGGTGGCTTCGGCCTCGTCGGCCGCCGCCGGCCGCAGCCGCACCCGAACGTCGTACCAGCCGGCCTGGCCGGTGATCGGGTCCGAGTTGCTGATCTGGCCGCCAGCGAACGGCAACGCCTCGCTGATCAGGTGGTTCAGCAGAAAACCGAGCTGCGACTCGCCGGCATCGGCCGCCAGGTGCCAGGCGCCGCTGGCCTTGCCGATCGCGTTCCAGGTCCACACCGTTCCCGGCTCGACCGCTTCGCTGTGGCGCACGCGGCAGCGCACGCGGCCCCAGGCGCTTTCGACCCAGGCCCAGCCGCCGTCTTCGATGCCGGCGGCGAGCGCGGTGGCCGCGTTGACGTTCAGGTGGTTGTGGCCATGGATCTGGCGCAGCCACGCGTTCTGCGAATCCCAGGCGTGGTACATCGCCATCGGCCTTTGCGTGATGGCGCGCAGCGGGAACGTTTCGCCATCGGTGCAGGCGTCTTCGAGCGGCGGGTACCAGAACGGCAGCGGGTCGAAGTAGGTCGCGACCCGTTCGCGCAGGTGCTCGGGCGGCTGGCGGCCGCGCGTCTTGCCGAGCGCTGCCAGGCGAAAGGTCTGCAGCGTGTCGCTGTACAGCGCCAGTTGCACCGGGTCGTTGCGCTGGCGCCAGGCCTTGTCTTTCGCGAAGTCGAGGTAGGCGCGGTTCCACTGCTTCATGAAGTGCATGCCCTCGGGCAGGTGGTATTGGAAGAAGCCGCCGTTCTTCTCGTACATCTGCCACTGCTTCGGGTTCGGTGCGCCGCGCAAGTGTTGGCTGCCGTCTTCGCCGCGCCAGCCGGCGAGGAAGCCGATGCCGGGCACGGTCTGGAAGTTGACGACGAAGTCGGGGTAGTCCTTGAATTTGCGGCCGCCGTCGGCGGTGGTGAAGGCCGGGAATTTCAGCCGCGATGCGATCTCGATCAGCACCTCCTGGAACGGCCGGCACTCGCCGGTCGGCGGCAGCACGGGGATCCGCACCGCGTCGACCGGCCCGTCGAATTCGCTGATCGGCCGGTCGAGCAGGCTCATCACGTCGTGCCGTTCGAGGTAGGTCGTATCCGGCAACACCAGGTCGGCATAGGCCACGGTCTCGCTCTGGAAGGCATCGCAGACGACCAGGAACGGGATCTTGTAGTCGCCGTTCTCGTCCTTCGCGTTCAGCTGCTCGCGGACCGCCATCGTGTTCATGCTCGAATTCCACGCCAGGTTGGCCATGAAGACCAGCAGCGTGTCGATGCGGTACGGATCGCCCTTGACGGCGTTGCCGATCACGTTGTGCATCAGCCCGTGCGCCGACAGCGGGTGCTCCCACGAAAACGCATGGTCGATGCGGATCGGCGAGCCGTCGGCGTTGACCGCCAGCTCGTCGGGGTTGGCCGGAAAGCCCAGCGGCGCGGCGTTCAGCGGCGTGTTCGGCTGGATCATCGCCGGGTCGTTGAAGGCCCGGTAGTTGGGCACGATGTGGCGCGGGTACGGCGCCTTGTGGCGAAAGCCGCCGGGGGCGTCAATGGTGCCGAGCAGGCTCATCAGAATGGCCAGCGCGCGAACGCTCTGGAAGCCGTTCGAATGCGCCGCCAGGCCGCGCATCGCATGGAAGGCCACCGGCCGCGCGGTGGTCGTTGCGTATTCCTTGCCCCAGGCGTCGGTCCACGGGATCGGCAATTCGTAGCTCTGCGCAAAGGCTGCATCGGCGAGCTGCACCGCCAGCGCGCGGATGCGCCTGGCCGGGATGCCGGTGATGGCCGCCGCCCACTCGGGCGTGCACGGCTCGACTCTTTCGCGCAGCAACTGGAACGACGGCGCGACCCGCGTGCCGTCGGGCAGCGTGTAGCAGCCTTCGAGCGCCGGCTGGCAGCCATCGGCAATGCCTTCGGGATAGGCCGGCAGCGCGCGGCCGCTGGGCACGTCCCAGACCAGTTTGTTGTGCGGGTTGCGGCCGTCGCCGGGCACGCCGCGTTCCGGATCGAAGGCGAACAAGCCTTCGCGTTCGCCTTCGTCGAGCACGACGAGCTGCGGCGCATTCGTGTGCCGGCGCAGCGACTCGTGGTCGATGCGGTCGCTCTTGATCAGCTCGTGCAGCAGTGCCATCAGCAGTGCGCCGTCGGTGCCCGGCTTGACGGGGATCCACTCGTCGGCGATCGCCGAATAGCCGGTGCGCACCGGGTTGATCGAGATGAAGCGGCCGCCGGCGCGCTTGAACTTGCTGATCGCGATCTTCAGCGGGTTGCTGTGGTGGTCTTCGGCGGTGCCGATCATCACGAACAGCTTGGCGCGGTCGAGGTCCGGGCCGCCGAATTCCCAGAACGAGCCGCCTACCGTGTAGATCATCCCGGCCGCCATGTTCACCGAACAGAAGCCGCCGTGCGCCGCGTAGTTGGGGGTGCCGAACTGGCGCGCGAAGAGGCCGGTCAGCGCCTGCATCTGGTCGCGGCCGGTGAAGAAGGCGAACTTCTTCGGGTCGGTGGCGCGGACTTTTCCGAGCCGCTCGGTCAAGGTGGCCAAGGCCTCGTCCCACGAGATCGGCTCGAACTCGCCGGCCCCGCGTTCGCTGCCGGGCTTGCGCTTCAGCGGCCGCGTCAGCCGCGCCGGCGAGACCTGCTTCATGATGCCCGACGCGCCCTTGGCGCAGATCAC
>Ga0307513_10010835_pt1 | contig 11386 bp, 4 predicted proteins | sample 15_EM_MG_FD_202174 | JGI IMG/M metagenome (GOLD analysis project Ga0307513, IMG submission 202174) | Populus trichocarpa ectomycorrhiza microbial communities from riparian zone in the Pacific Northwest, United States - 15_EM | ecosystem: Host-associated > Plants > Roots > Unclassified | place... | reverse complement strand
TTGAACTTGTCATTTTTTTTTAATTTTCTAATATCTAAAAAATATCAAAAATATTTTTTTCAGGTATCGTGTTTTATTTGAAAAACTAGTGTTTAACATTATTCAATAGCACTATATAATTTATTTCATGATGTAGTAGCAGTAGTTAAATCAACAATATTTAAATTAAAAACCATCAATATTAGTATATATTTTTTAAAATTATTTTATAACCTCAATTTCAAAAGTATTCTTAACCAAACACTTTAAACTACTTTTTGGCCAACCTCAATTTCAACCACAGTTTTAACCAAACATATATTTTTCCAAACCAACCTCAACTAAAAGTACTTTTTATAAAACAACTTTTTTCAAACCACAACCACAACAGCAACCGCAATACTAAACACGTGATTGAAGTTGCGTTTCAAAGTGTTTTTTTTGCTAAAAAATACATTAAAATAATAGTTTTTTATTTTTTAAAATTTATTCTTGACATCAGTACATCAAAACGGTCTAGAAACACAAAAAAAAATAATATTAAGCAAAAACTAATTCAAATTTTGGGCAAACAATATTTTTGTTGCACTGCCAAACGCCCCCTTAATCTTGTAGAGATACTATACTGATACAGGAGGTGTGACTTTAGTTAGGCCAAGGCCCAATTAAGAGCTAATAGTAGGGGACTGAAAAATCAAACTCCAACAAAATTCTTGTTGAGATCAAAATTAATTAAATGATTATTTGTGGTTTGCCTATGAAATTGTTTCAATGCTTTCGACAACTTGCAACATAAGTGATGATGTTCTAAAATCAAAGATACTTAGGAACAATGTATTTTGGTGGTTGGGTAATAGGTTTAATCAAGTGTTCTTGTTATTTGATCAATTCTCCATAGTTAAGGAAGATGAGAGCTTGATGTAGGAAGCATAGTACCTGCAAAACAGTTCTTTTAACGGATTTCAGGATTCTCGGATGCTTAAGTTAATATTTTTATAAAGAGAGTATGATAAATATATTAAAGAGTATTAAACTCCAAGAACAAGATTGTTTGTTCTTGTTTTGGCATGTAATAAATGTTCTGTAAGAGAAAAGAAAATGGTGTGTGTGTGTGTATCAACTCTTTATTGGGTGGTTTAAGAAGTATTTATACTTCTTGAATTTTGTTTTTTGTTTTTTTTTGCTTAAATAAGGGGGCAGAAAATTCATTTCACACTAGTAACATTAATGAATAAAAATTTCTTATACGTACATTAATAACAGATAAATATCTCTTAAACAAATAGTAATAAAAAAAAATATCTATGACATAAATATTAAAGAAGGATACATATCTCTTACACTTGTATTAATGAGATACAAATGTGATAAGTCATGAGAGACTTTTGTACACTTTAAGGTGAAGATAAAATAGGATTTAGGCTAAAAAGTCCGAGTCAATAAAAAATCACAAAGGAAAGATGTTGGGTTCAAGCCACAATTCTGGGCTCAAAAGACTAGGCTCAGGCTACTTGTCAAGGCCTAAAAGACCGAGTACACATCTTAGGCCCATAGGGTGCCAGGCTGCGCACCTAGTATTTGGGCCTATACACACTACATGGGCCCCGGGGGGCCAAGCCACACGAATAGCGCCATTGGGGCCATGTGCGCAACCTAAACCCAAACCTATTTTAGGACCCTTCAAGACATGGACCATCGTTATTTTAAATTATTTTAAAAAATATTGATATATCCTAGTCCATCAATAAGCAAAGAAACTGTACCCTAGGAACTATATTAATGAGAACATATCATTTCCATATGTTTAGTCTTAAAAAGAACTTGATGTTTTCAGCAACAAGTTTTGAATCTATAACGTAGGGATCATCTAATTTTGTTCTCAATTTCTTTTTTGGTTGGTGCTACTTGTTAATATCTATGTTTTAATCATAATAACGATTATTATAATGTCAAACACAAATTAAATTTTAAATTGACTCGTCGAGTTTGAGAACTAATTTTCTTTCCATTTAATGTTCTTCTTTAATTAACTTTATTCTTTATTTTAAAAATAGAAAAATGAAAAAGAGATACAATAAATATGAAAAATTGATTAGAGAAAAAAACAATTTTAAAAATAAAAACAATAAATTAAACATAGTCAACACAAATAAAAAAAATAATCAATTCATTTTTGAAACTAGAAAGACTATTTATTTTGTTTTGTAAAACTAGATAGACTAATTTATAATTTACTCCAATAAACAACATAACATGCATGGAAGAAAGGATTCTTTCACCATAGCCTTGTGAGAAACACACAAGTAAGCATAAAAAAGTAGTCAAGCTAGCCAACACCCTGTCAAGAGAGAAACTAGGTATAGCCACCTAACAACAAAATAGGCTATTTTGGATTATTAGCACAAAAAATTTAAAATTTTAACAAAATAACATAAATGTAAAAACATTTAGTGAAATAATATAGTTTATGCTTATTGCAATTCCAAAACATGACATATGTAAGAAATTGTGATTGAGAAACACGATGTTAAGTAAATGTTGCATTTACAAAACATGACTTCTTTACAAAACATGATATTAAGAAGGGAGGATGCTGTTTAATTTCACGATAGGGTAAGTTGTTGCGATTTAGAATCGAAAGAGGTTGAAAGTGTGCTATTTTACCAATTATTTTTCAAACTATGCTATTTCGTCAATATTTTTAACTTATTATGCTATTTTTTAAATAAAAAATCACAAAAATTGGTAATTTCAATTTTCCATTGGATATAACCGCTAGATTCTTGAAATAAAAGTCAAATTTAGAGCGTATACTTTATCGAACCTTAAGATGAAGTAATGTTTATTTACTTCCACATAGAATAAGTTATACCTCTTCTAAAATGGGAGCTTAAGCATTGTGTAAGCAAGTTTACAACACGCTTGGAACATCTTAAATTGAATTAATTAGTAGGTTTTAATGAAATCTTATATTTAGTATGATATAACAGTAAATCAGAGATCAACTCCTTTAATTTACTACACTAAAGAGAGAGAAAATTAATGTTAAAACTAACCTCCCAAAGTACTCGTCTATTCATCTTTTTTTTTAGAGATTGTTTGAAGAAACAAGATGAAGATGGCATGGGTAATGTATAAAACAAAATGAATTGAATTCTATCTCTTCTTCCAAACATGTGATTGCAATTTATTTATAAATTAAATTCAAAATAAACACTATAATTGAGTTCAGTTACGGTAGAAAATTGGTTACATCTTGTTGATAACTCTCGAGAAGGATTTAAAAGTTGCAGTTGCTTGCCTTATTGCCATTTTATATGCTGCCATGCTCATTCAAACTACAGGTTTGCATTAGAGGTGTTAAAAAAACCAGGGTATTTGTAAAATTTGTATTATCCAACCTCAATCAACCCATCAAAGTTGGTTAACGTTGATATTATAAATTATAAGTGGTCAAAAAACTTAATAAATAGATATCACGGGTCGGGTGATAGATCAGGATGTTTAAAACCTGCTCATCCCGATCAAACCAGCCCACTATAATCAATAATGTAACCCTAAAAGTTATTTGATATAAATAGTACTCTTTAATTATTTTCTTTTCTCTCTCATAACCCGCCGCTCAGCCTCACCTACCCCAACTAACCAAGCTCTCATTCTTGTCTTTTATCTCTAATTTAGCTATTCCAACAACCTCAATCTTTATAGTTTCCACAGATCTCACTATTGGTGTTTGGTGTGCTATCTATATTGTTGTTTTTCTTAGGTTTCATGAAACACATACAAGCAACGAAAATGATAAATTTAATTTTTTTAGGAGTCCTAAGGATCCTACTAAACATATCTAAAGTTGTTTAGGATTTATATGAAGATCACCTAAAGATCATATATTTTTTTTTTTGCTTTAAATAATTGTTTCAAGGTTGGGTTGTACCTATAAATGTCAAAATATCAATTTCCCTCATAAATAATATCACATACATTATTTTAGGCTAATTTTAAAAATTTATTCAATCAAGTCCTTACTTGATTGTTTCTAGGTCTAGAATTATAATTCATTGTGTTAAATATATTCTAATCCTCAATTTCTAAAATTTATTTACAATCAAGTCATACTTAATTAATCATTCCATTTTAATTTCCAACCAATGGTTCTTATGTGTATGACCCATTAGGTTCTCTAATAAGTTAGTCCAAATATAAATCATCATCTAAATAAAGTAAGATTAAAAAAATTATTTTATTATCAATTTAATAATTTATTGATTTATATTTAAAGATCTAGCAATCTATCATGATCCCCCAAATATTAAAAAAGTCATAAGTGGTTTGACTTAACCTTCTAGTTACTAGTTTCTCAGTGTAATTATTATGCATTTACCAAGAATATTTTGATTTAGAATATTATCACAAAATATAGAAAAATCTCTAGAAAAATATTCTCCACCTATATCACTTCTAAGAATTTTAATTTTCTTTTCCTTTTGATTTTCTACCATTTTCTTGAATTCTTTAAATTTTTCAAATGCGTCATTTTTAGTTCTTAACAAATGAACATGGGTAAAACGAGAATAATTATCAATGAAAGTTATAAAATATCTTCTCTCACCCCTTTTTAACATATCATTTATTTCATATATATCAGAATGGATTAAGTCAAGTAATTGATAATTTCTTTCAACTTTAGGAAAAGGCCTTTTTTGTCATCTTTGTTTGAATACATTCTTCACAATTGTCATTATTATCATGTTGATGTAAAATATAACCATGCTTACATATATATTTCAAATATTTATAATTTAAATGTTTATAATCAAGCATGCCAAAGAAAAGAAGTAGATTCAATCATATAAGCAGAAATAACATTGATTTCATTAATACTAAACTTAAAAATGTCATTACAAGTGTCATGATGTGCATGACGTTGAATGGAGAAACTGCCTCTTGAAAGTTAAAGGAGCGTTGGGTTTAATCATAAAGTTATGATTTTGGGGTTTAAAAGTCGTCATCTAGTATTATGGTTACTAAGAAACCAAACGACCTGCAATAGTTTGGGTATGGGGACTAGTTGTGCAAAGAAAAGACACATTATTCCTAATACACTCTACTTAAAGTAGGTTGCATTGCTTGTCGATAGTTTTTCCAGGTCATGTTTCTATCCGTTAATCTTGTCTACGATTTAAGACAGATCTCCCTTAATGAGGAAATTTCTATCTTATTGGATTAAGTTCTAACTATTCTAAGGTCCATATTTAACATTGCGTTTATTTCTTAGATATAGTTAATTCCTAACATTCTGAATAATAAACTAATTATTATGGGATTTTTGGTATTTTAGCCAAACCCTAATGGATGATCATAAATCGGTCACGATATCCATTTCACATTTAAAATATGATAAAAATATGATTTTATCTTTTTAGGAAATATACATAAAAAACCTTTAGGATTTGGTCGTATGCACGAAAACAAAATATCTTTTTTTTAATAAAGAATTTTATATTTTAATACTGTGTCTGTATCTTACAGTGTAAGTTTATGGCCTAATATTAGACAAAATTGTTAGAAAAACGAGCAACGAACTCATAAATAATTTTAAAATGGTCTTTGAAATTTTTTTTTATCTGGGTTAGATCCAGCTCAAGAGCCAAGTCTGGCCTGGTCAGATTGGGTTGGGCCACTGCAAGCCCAACAACCCTTTCTTCTCTATTTTTTAATGGGTTAGGCTAAAACGGGTTCGGCCCATCCATGTTGTACGGTCACTAGCCTAGCCCAGTAACCATGCTAATTATTTCCACTGCTGCAGAATGTGAATTCACGTTCTGCATTCAGTGGATGAGATAAGGTTTATAAGGGGTGGAAGAGGGAAGAGAGAAGAAGATTAACTGGCGTGGAGGGTATGTAGCTGTCGTTGCTAGTTCACCGTTGTGGCTAAGGCATTGCTAGAGTTGCTCCCGACACCGTTGTTGGAGATTATTATCTGGAGCAAGAAGAAGAGTCTTACAATGGCATGGCTGTTCAGGGAAGAGGTGAAGATGATGGGCAGTAAAAGGAGGTACACGACGATCGATGAAGAAGACTGGTGTAGTGGCTAAAACCATAAAGAAGAGAGAGAAGAGCAGGCCTGGCAGACAAAAATGCAAAAAGAAAACTGGTTTTTTTGCTCATTTCACAACCCTTTTTCTTGCTCCTCAATGCTTGAAATCCACTTTTTTTTTTATAGGGGTGAAAGAGGGACATCCTGTCTTTATTGGGGACTATTCTTAACCCTTGATTCAACTAGGAAGGATCTCAATCGTTAGCTCAAAGTTGTCGTCATGAGCTGTTAAATTTGGTTGCTAAAGGCTGATTGGGTTAGTCTTTTTGGGGCGGCATCACGACGGTTATAAGGGAAATCAACAAGCAAGAATTACGCTGGAGTGTAGTACAATGTTAAGCCATCATAATGGTATATGGTTTGTCCGAATTGATGGAGAGATGTAGCATTAAATACTATAAACAAATAGCCACCCGAGTAGCCTTTCTGGTATTAAAGGTTTTAAGATGATGAACAATAGCCAGACGATAAGTCGTCTACCATCTCTCTCTATTTTTTTATTCTTGTGCTAATCAAAACATCTTTTTATACCAAAACAAACCGTTTTGGTCAAAATGCACCGTTTCATTTAAGTGAAATGGTGTCGTTTTGATTTTCTTAGGATTTTTATTAGGGATTTGACTAAAGTTCAAATTAGTCCTTTGACTTTTGATTTCTTTTAATTGCATCCCTAATTGACCTCGAACTTTTAATTTTATGCAATTTTACCATTGCCGAACTCCAATACCAACCCTGAATTTCAACACCTTTTTTTATTTTGGTCCTTGGTTTTGAGTTTATACAAATTGATCCTTAATTGATCATTAAACTTTCAATTTACTTCAATTTCACCCCTGTTTTCAAACAAATTGATCTCTAAAGTTTAGCGTCTTTTTCAAAAAAATCCTTGGTTATGAATCTCTTCAATTTAACTATTAATTGACCCTAAACTTTGATTTTCTTGTAATTTTATCTCTGATTTCAATGAATTGACTTCGTAAAAAAATTAAGTTTAGTTCTCCAAAATTCTAATATTCTCGATTAAGCCCAAATTGGGCTCCCGAACTTATTTTCATAAAAAAAATCCCTAATAAAATTAATTTAACCAATTAAAAGTGTAATTAAGTCTTTGTATCTAATTAAATCTTTTAATTTGACCCAGATTATTTCTTAAACATAATTAAACTTTTAATTTAGCCCATGATAAAATTAAAATGGCCTGTTAAACATCTAATTAAGTTCCTAAAATTAATTTTTATGCAAATCCGTTCAACAATCATTTAATTTGACCTTGAATCTGTATTATCTCTTTAGTCTTGGGTACACTGGGGTATGATTAAGCGCATAATTTCATCTAAAATTTTAGCTTGTTCTTCTATATATCTTAAACCTTCCTCGACCTGCTTTTGTCAAGTTGCTAGTCTTCTTGCTATTATCACTTTTGTTTTTTATTTTTATTTTGAAAAGAAAAAGGTAAATTTAAAGGGGAAACCCAAAAACAGGTTATGACAACAAGAATAACTATTTCCCACAAACATCCCACTCTTTGTTACAATAACCATATCAAACTCTAAAACAATCTTGAACCCTTTCTTGCTCAAAAGACTAGCAAATACAAGGTTGTTTTTTAATCTTAGGAACATGAAACATATTGACTAAAGATAAATTTTCTCCAAAAGTAAAGTACAATTTAATAGTTCATTTTCCCAAAATTTGGCAGAATTATGGTTCCATCAAGACCTTTTAAGGTTTCTTTAATTCTTCATAAGTCTTGAACCATGCTTTGTTTTTGCAAGTATGAATTGTTGCACCAGAATCCAACCACCAATTTGAAGTCTTCATAGCACTGGTTGCCATATTTAACTTAGTAATCACTCCAATTTGAATGTTCGAAACCATGACAACTAACTCCTTGACTCTGTCTTTTTCATTCATACTCACTTCGAAAGAACTACCTTTCTTGTTGAAATTCTTGAATCTGCACTCTTTTATGTAGTGTCATTTATGTCTACAATAGAAACAAACCATATGCCTCCTGTTAGTATCATGTTGCTTCTTATTAGTGTTATGTTTCTTCTTAAATTTGTTTCTTTTCTTTTATACTTTCATATTATTTTGAGTCATTGTCAAACCAGTTTCACTAATCAAATTCACTTTAGAATTTATTACTTGCAATTCACGCATATGAGATTGAACCTTAATTTGCAAGTGTGTTTGAAACTATTCAAATGTATTATTGTTTGTTGAATACAACATCTTCTTCCTATATTCATTCTACGATTGAGGAAGTTTTGATAAACAGCCCGTACTTAAAGTGAATCAGGAACTTTGATATCCAAATCATTAAGTTTTGATATCAACATTTGAATTTCATAGACTTGATCCATGATTGGCTTGATGTTAGTAATCTCATACTCGAAAAATCTTAAAGCAAGAAAACGATTAGAACCAGATTTTTCCTACTTGTAGTGTGTTTCTAAGGCAGTCCAAATTTCTTTTGGTGACTTTAATTTGGAGGAGATGTCATAAAGTCGACTAGTCAGAGTATTCAAAACATGCCCTCGACAAGGAGGGTATATAGCTGTCGTTGTTGGTTCACCGACATGGCTAAGGCATTGCTAGAGTTGCTCCTGACACCGCTATTGAAGATTATTGTCTGAAGCAAGAAGAAGAGTCTTACAGTGGCATGACTGTTTAGGGAAGAGGTGAAGAGGATGGCAGTAAAAAGAGGTACACGACGATCGATGAAGAAGACTGGTATAGTGGCTGAAACCATGGCGGAGAGAGAGAAGAGCAGGGTTGGCAGATAAAAATACAAGAAGAAAACTGGTTTTTTTGCTCACTTCACACCCGTCTTTCTTGCTCTTCAATGCCTGAAATCCACTCTTTTTTATAAGGGTGGAAGAGGGAGATCCTGTCTTTATTGGGGACCATTCTTAGCCCTTGATTCAACCGGGAAAGATTTCAATCGTTGGCTCAAAGTTGTCATTATGAGCTGTTAAATTCGGTTGCTAAAGGCTGTTGGGTTAGCCTTTTTGGGGCGGCGTCACGGCGGTTGTAGGGGAAATCAACAAGCAAGAATTACGTTGGAGTGTAACACAATGTCAGGCCATCATAATGGTATATGGTTTGTCCGGTTTGATGGAGTGATGAAGCATTAAATGCTTTTAAAAAATAGTCACCCGAGCAACCTTTTTGGTATTAAAGGTTGAAAATGATGAACAATAGTCAGACGACAAGTCGTCTACCATCTCTCTCTGTTTTTTTTTGTTCTCGTGCTAGTCAAAACGACATCTTTATATACCAAAACAAATCGTTTTGGTCAAAACACACCGTCACATTTAAGTGAAACAGTGTCGTTTTGATTTTCTTAGGGTTTTTATTAGGGATTTGACTAAAGTTCAAATTAGTCCTTCGACTTTTGATTTCTTTTAATTGCATCCCTAATTGACCTCAAACTTTTAATTATATGCAATTTTACCGTTGCCGAACTCCGATACCAACCCTGAATTTCAACGCCTTTTTATTTTGGTCCTTAGTTTTGGGTTTATACAAATTGACCCTTAATTGATCATTAAACTTTCAATATACTTTAATTTCACCCCTTTTTTCAAACAAATTGAGTCTATGAAGTTTAACGTCTTTTTCAAAAAAATCCTTGGTTATGAATCTCTTCAATTTAACCATTAATTGACCCTAAACTTTGATTTTCTTGCAATTGTATCTTTGATTTCAATCAATTGACTTCATACAAAATTAAATTTAGTCCTCCAAAATTCCAATATCCTCGATTAAGCCCAAATTGGGCTTCCAAACTTCTTTTCATAAAAAAATCCCTAATAAAATTAATTTGACCTATTAAAAGTGTAATTAAGTCCTTGCACCTAATTAAATCTTTTAATTTGACTCAAATTATTTCTTAAACATAATTAAACTTTTAATTTGGCCCATGATTAAATCAAATTAGCCTATTAAACATCTAATTAAGTTCATAGAATTAATTTTTATGCAGATCCGTCTAATAATCATTTAATTTGACCTTGAATTGACATTGTCTCTTTTGTCTTGTGTACAGTGGGGTATGATTAGACTCATAATTTCATCCAAAATTTTAGCTTGATTCTTCTATATATCTTAAACTTTCCTCGACCTGTATTTGCCAAGTTGTTAGTCTTCTTGCTATTATTGCTTTTGTTTTTTATTTTGAAAGGAAAAAGGTAAATTTAAGGGGAAAACCCAAAAACAGGTTATGATAACAAGAATAACCATTTCCCACAAACAACCCAGTCTTTGTTACAATAACCATATCAAACTCTAAAACAATCTTGAACCCTTTCGTGCTCAAAAGACTAACAAATACAAGGTTTTTTCTAATCTCAGGAACATGAAACATATTGACCAAAGACAATTTTTCTTCAAAAGTAAAGTACAATTCAATAGTTCATTTTCTCAAAACTTTGGCAGAATTATGGTTGCCTATCAAGACCTTTTCAGGTTTCTTTAATTCTTCATAAGTCTTGAACTATGCTTTGTTTTTGCAAATATGAATTGTTGCACCAAAATCTAACCACGAATTTGAAGTCTTCACAGCACTAGTTGCCATATTTAACTCAGTAATCACTCCAATTTGAATGTTCAAAATCATGACAACTAACTCATTGACTTTGTCTTTTTCATTCATATTCACTTTGAAAAACTACCTTTCTTGTTGAAATTCTTGAATATGCACTCTTTTATGTAGTGCCATTTATGTCTACAATAGAAACAAACCATATGCCTCTTGTTAGTATCATGTTGCTTCTTATTAGTGTTATGTTTCTTCTTGAATTTGTTTCTTTTCTTTTATACTTTCAGATTGTGTTGAGTCATTGTCAAACCAGTTTCACTAACCAAATTCACTTTAGAATTTATTGCTTGCAATTCACGCATATGAGATTGAACCTCAATTTGCAAATATGTTTGAAACTATTCAAAGGTGTTTTTATTTGTTGAATGCAACATCTTCTTTCTATATTCATTCTATGATTGAGGAAGTTTTGATAAACAACCCCTACTTAAAGTGAATCAGGAACTTTGATATCCAAATCATTAAGTTTTGATATCAACATTTGAATTTCATAGACTTGATCTATGATTGGCTTGATGTTAGTAATCTCATACTAAAAAAATCTTAAAGAAAGAAAACAATTAGAACCGGATTTTTCCTACTTGTAGTGTGTCTCTAAGGCAGTCTAAATTTCATTTGGTAACTTTAATTTGGAGAAGTTGTCATAAAGTCGACTAGTCAGAGTATTCAAAACATGCCCCCGACAAAATACTTCATCTTCCTCA
>Ga0307513_10010834_pt1 | contig 11387 bp, 13 predicted proteins | sample 15_EM_MG_FD_202174 | JGI IMG/M metagenome (GOLD analysis project Ga0307513, IMG submission 202174) | Populus trichocarpa ectomycorrhiza microbial communities from riparian zone in the Pacific Northwest, United States - 15_EM | ecosystem: Host-associated > Plants > Roots > Unclassified | place... | reverse complement strand
CCATGGTACAGGAAACAAGAAGTCGTAGCTTTGCGGTGGTTGTTGACTGTCATTTGTTGTGTGCCGCGTCACCCGATTATTTGCCACACGGCGGCATGACGTATCTGGCTCTTCCGACCACACAGTCCCTATTTGGGCAATACCGCCATATACTTCTTATTGTCTCCTTAGCTATACCACTGTTTATATGTGGCCGTTTTGCCACCATCGCTGTGTATATAGAGCGCAGCATACAAGGGGCGAAAATCCTCACGTTCTTTCGCCAGCTCATACGTTGCGCTAGCTGTTTGAACAGTGGTCAGTCACATTTTAAATCCTACACCAACCACCTTCTCGACTATCAGGAGTTCCCCCGCGCGCACATCTCGCGTCGGGAATAAGCCTCTGCCCTTCCCAGGAGCCCATTCAAGCTTAACGGGCCCAATAACGTCAGCTGCTTCCAATGGATATCTCTGTTCCGACCCTTGTGTCAGACTAGCGCGGAACAGTGACGGCCAGTCGTACTTACCGTGTTACAGTTCACGAAGACCGGTATCCATGGCTTCCTTCGCTGTCCGGATTCGGTTAGGGGTTTCCTTGGGCCAGGATATGTTGGCGGTTTTCGTTCTGAGACTGTCGAGCTCGCCGGCCTTACGGTAAAGCCGGAGCTCGTACGCAGCTACACTCCGGAGGAAGAGGGCGTTGATGAGGACGTCGTGCTGCTCGAGATCTTGTGCGACAATCGTAACACGTTGGGCAACTGAAGCGGGCGGCGTATTTCGAGAAGCCGTCTAATTAATATGGGGCCTTGCATGGCTGACGTTTTATGTTAAGGGAAGTTCTGCCCTGTACCAGGAATACGCACCGAGGTCTTTGCCCTTCATCAAACCACCGACTGTGACAGGGAGAGATGATCGAAGACCTTACTAGCATCTACGTTAATTTCTCGTTTTCGGGCTCGCATACTATAGCATCTGTCGCACTCTCGAAGAAACGGAAATTGGGGGGCAAGACAGCGAGGATGTAGGCATCTAATGGAGTTGAAGAGAGTGATTGGAGTGTTTCCACGTCGGAGACTGGCTTGGGAGGCTACCACATATAGGGACTCCTGACAAGATGTCTAAGACATGAGAGGAGTGATAGAGCAAACACGAACGGCATTAACCTCTCCTAAACGGTGAATATGGACGCATGAGAGACGGTGGAATACGCTTTGCAACTCTGCAGCAATATGAGAAATGTGCATGATAGCTGTATATAGGAATGAAGTAGTTCTCACGAGTCCAAGGGTGACATCCCGCAACGGAAAATCTCCACCACAACTCGGATGCTCGTGTTTGATGCCGAAGAAATGGAATGCTGGATACTGAGCAGTATGCTAGAACTTTGTCATATAGATGGGTCGATCTTCTCATTGGATTGGAAACGGAATACAGAGGTGCAGTTCGGAAGCAAACCGTTCGGGCTCTTTGGCGTACACTTCATGACCTTCTCCAGCGACAAACTGCCCTTTCCAATAAATGAACCACAAAATAAAGTACATCAGTTCTCGAGATCCAAGCACTCTACTGTTCGAACAGTCGCGTGCAAATGGACCCATCCCTTCAGCGCTCTTCGATCCGCCAGCGGAGGTAGTTTCAACGTATTTGAGCCGCTGGTTTATATCATATGGATCTTTTTATTCTTTGGTGTACCGGCTTCAAAATCTATCGTCCATTTTGCAGTTCTTCGTTTGGGCTCTTGTCTGCATCCGGAAGTGGAACGGTCGCTCTCTCTCCACCTACGGTGCTCCCCCCCATGAAACTGCGTTCATTCGTCAGCATAACGCCTAATTCCGCATCCAGTGGCGTGCTGGAAACAGTTACCTCTGTCCTATCACCGGCAGGGCGCTCAATAGGCTCCTCCTCCGAGACTGCTGCTCCTCATGCGGTAGAGAAAGACCCTGGAGTTCGGCCATGGCCGTACAGGACGGATTAGTCTCCATATGGAATATTCGGCCCCCCAAATGGGAGCGCCTATCAAGTGCCGGCCAGGGAGAGCCACCTACCCGTTCAGACCTCTCTGTGCGAAGGTCTCCTACTAGTACCGAGTCCCGTTGCGGCCTCTTCTTCATTGTTTTCTGTGGCAGCGACATATTCTCGATCAGGCCCGCATTCCGTTTGAACGGCAGTAATATGGCCGAAAAAGGCAGGAAATCCGCGTACCTTATGGGCATCTTCATGGCGTTTTGATGAGGGTGGGAGACATCCAAAACAGCCTGGCACACCCTGAGGGCCATCCTCAAGCTCGTTGACCACCGGGTTCGATGGAGCTCCATCTCCGCTGTCCTCGTGGTGTCGTCCGCGGGGCCACCAGCTTAATCTATGACTCTTTGTAGGGGAGATAGGTGCCTCATTTGCTTCGAGGACAGGGTGCTCGTCCTGTGGCTCGCAGTTACAAATCACGTCGAAGATTACGGCAAAATAGAAACAGAAGGTGCTCACAGCCGTATCCAGCGAGAACTTGCTTTGACCGAACTCCAAGGACGTTAGCGGTGGCAGCACAGGCGGATTCCTCGTTCGAGTGGCAGCGAATGCCGCTAGACGATGAGTTGGTGCGCCCGACGAGCCAGCGACTCGATCGGGCCGCTCGTTGTCATTCTGCATCCTCTCGAATGTGACAAAAAGAAAGGAAAGAAAAAGAAAGAAAAAGAAAAGACGAGGGAGGTCCGAAAAGAGAATAAGTGCGGCGATGTATGTCCAAAGTTTGTTCCCGCTGTCGGCCCTTGTTGCTCTTCACGATTTGATATTCTGCGCAATCATTTTGAATGGGCGGTGCTAAGAAGCACAGTATCTAATGGACGAACTTAATTGAGAGTGTGTCTATTCAGTCCTCTTGGTTTGACATTTCAGGCCACCCGAGACTGACACATCTACTGCCGACTGAAATGGGTCCACAATTTGACTAGCACGGAAGGGTGACTCGTATTGTTCCATGTCCACAGGCAGTTCTTGCCACCCGCTGGATGTCCACTTGACACCAGATCAAACACCCGAAGGCGTTGGGTCCTTAGTTCAACTCGAACGACTTTGTGTCAAAGTGATGCTCTGTTTGACCACCTGCGATCGAAGTTTTACGTTCGTCACGTCAATTTGAACGACATACCCTGGTTGCCTTCTTGCAAATGGAATTTCCTCGCTCCTCGGTGCAATAGCCCTGTAGAAGCAGGTAGAAGACAGGAATTCGCTTCTCCGCTATGATAGGCGTCATTCCTTCCAGTCAAAGTACCGGAATCAGTTTCAACGGTGCACACCTTACCATGTGGATTGAATTGAAGCCTTCGTATCTCCGAACCACCACCTTGCTCCTTATCACAATCCGCACATTACTTGAGACAGCCAAGCTCCATCCTCATGATATGACTGATATCAAATCTATTTGTTTCAAGCGCATCAACTACATCAAACACCATCCAGGTTGCAGGCTGTTCTTACGGGTTCACTAGACCAAGTTCGAGCGTGCATCGGAGGTCGAGGAGTTTGAATTTCGACAGTTCAGAAAAATTGGCTCATTGACATGACTATGGGATGCAAGGGCCATGCCTCTCAAAGGCTAGGAGTTGTAATCTATAGTTGTATGCTGGAGGTAAACCCCTATCAAGGCTGATTCTCACTGAAAGAGATGACATAGATTGAAAATGCGAGAATGTCACAGGGTTGGACAGGAGTAATAGCCCATCCACCCAATGACTTTGAATGAAGGTCGGAAATTCATATATTGCCGTGCTTGCATGGGTGACTGCGCCTCTAACTCGTACCATCCGCAAATTCGTTGAAGTTGCTGCACCGAGATAAAACACAAATCTTGCGAGGGTAGAGCGAGAGACGCTCGGGTATATACCAGAGCACCTATGCGATTACTCACTCGCAGTCAGTTCAGCACAATGGACCATTATACAGCGGAGTAGCCAAGGAATAGTCATTGTAGAGTTAAGTATATAGGCCGTCCATAGTAGTGGTGAAAACCATGGATTATCGTATGTATACCCCGCAGTGCAAATAGTGTTTTCTCAGACTATCCTTGATGTATTTGCCCCCGGAATGGCTACTTCCACCTGTTGTGTTCACTTGTTGTGTTTTCAATCATCTGATTGAACATTTCGGGCTAACGCCTGCTATTGCTGGCTTACATGCGCAGAACAGAAAGGTGATTCATCCTTGTGTCGTTGTAGATACGCATCCTAGTGTGTCTGGATGGTTCTCGCCCTGCGAGCAACCCGCAAATGGTCGATCCAAAATATTTATCCCACCTTTGCAGCACCCCATATATGAAAAGGAGAAACCTAGACGTGTTGGGGACAAACGTCTTTGCTAGTATTTACCTATGAAAGGTGAAACTAGTACACATAAGCAGCGAGTCATAGCGGAGAAGACTTGGACATACCTCAGACGTGTTGGGGACAAACGTCTGAGGCTGAGAACCCGTTGTAGCCATGAGTTGTGTCAACGCTTGGAAAATTATCAACTTCTAACACCATGTGTGCAACAATTTTCAGCAGATAACGGCTAGGGCTGTAGGTACGAATAGGCTCAGCGTTATACTATCAATCGCTGATATATTATATATACCTGTAGATACGAATAGCTACAGGCGCGTGAATAACAACCACTAAGTCGATACGAACAGACTTACGCTCAGCGTTATACTATCAATCGCCGAGCGGACAAGTTCTCAATCACGGAACGCTTAAATAAGCTAACGAGGCGATGTACGGCTAAATTCCATGGGGGCGAATGCGCTGCAGGCCGCACCAACGAACCCCGGGGTGAATAGGGCACCCGGCAGTGCCATGGCGCTGCTAGACGAGACCAATGGCTAATCATCATCTAATTATTCCAACAACAATACATAGAAGTATAAATCGACCATTTCCATGATCGGCACCACCCTCCCAATCAAGTGACTTGAATCTTCAGAAATGCTTTCTCTGTAAACCACCCCATCAAAATGCGTATATCCTCGATCCATCACCTCGCTCCCTGCCACAATTCATATTTCGAGTCTTATACTCCTGGCATCCAAGCTCCATTCCCGAGATATGACAGATATAACAACTGCGGAATCCGTGCTCGTCCTTCTCAGAGGGACGAACCAGCCAACCTTTCCCTTGACGAATCGGTGGCAGCTTCAATACATTGAGAACGTTCGCTCTGATGGCGTCCATGAGCAACTTGATAATCGTCGCATGGAGTGGCTGGTAGAATGAGAGCTCCTCGATACATTTCGTACCCTTGGAGAGCATGGATCCTAGATTCCGTCTACGAAGCTGGCACAGGAAACTTGACCAACTTGAAGGACACTGGGATACGGTAATGGAAGTGAGGTGGGGGCATATATGGATGTTTTCTGCCAGTAATTTGAAAAGCTCCTCAGTCGGGGATTGCCTGGATAGTATGTATCGCCTTTGATCCAGAACAATCCGTTGGAAGGACACCAGTGTTCCAAACTTTGCAAGACTTGGTACCCCATAATAGGGGTTAATCCACTCTGTGATCGAACCCCCCCGCCGACTTCGCTGAGATTGGGCTTGATATGGCGCGAAGGTCGGCATTAAGAGTGTAGGACGATGGTGCTGATTCAGCGAGATATAAGCACAGTGATCTATGTGGTGACCAAATATTAAGAGAGTGTGTTTGAGGTAATCGGAACACAAGGTCGTAATTGTCTTGCTTGCGGCGAGATGCCTTGATTCGGAGAGAGAGATGGTCTAATGGGTTGCTTATGGTGTCGCGCCAATCATACTTGTGTAACCATCCTGGGCCATCCTGAACATGGACTCGGAGAACCCGGAGTCGAGGCACCCTGACATGTCTCAAAATGAGGAGGTGATCAGGTCCATCAGCATTAATCTCAAGTGAGACGAGCTTGGGTAAATCGATTGAAGGGTCAGATCCAAAGATTGCAACACGAAACGAGTCGTAACCTTATCGACGTTGACTACTCCTTGCAATTGATGAGAGTTGAGGATTCAGTATATCGAAGTAGGTCTGGTATTTCTACAGCGAGATCAACACCTCGTCGTCGAGGTCAGGTCCAAGTCGCTCGATCGTTATTTGGCAATGCGGCGGTGGCAAAAACGTCATCTGGTTGCATACGTGTCATATGACTTGAGTCGGAAAAACGGCCGAATTTCAGTGGAGACTGGAAATCCGGCAGGAGGTGTCCGAATGTGTAGTACAGACTGGTATTATGGTCTAGATATTTCAGAAAGAAGTGTCGTGCTCTTCCCTCGCAAACTGCATTCTGGATTCCACAGTCATGCCCACGGATAGGACTTCGGACTTCGTGGCATTTCTATCCCTTCCTCCATCAACACCTGGCATCTCGCCGTCGAAAGATCAAATGAAAACTCGTTGAGTGGCCAGGTGGTGCGCTGCACTTCTCCGCGTTGAGATACCCCGCTCTAGGACCTGGCGGCCGGAGACCAGCCTCACCATTTCCGAACGAGGCTGGGTGAAGTAAATGGTAAATGCGATCGACGGAAGAGCTTGGAATATTGCCGTGAAGGGTTGCGGTGTATCTGCCGCTATGGGAAGTGAGGCTGGATAGCTGAGTAGGGTGACCGGGCTAAATGACATACGCCACAATGGAAGCGAGTGCACGGACAAGGAGGCAGCCACAGCGAACAACGGCGGGAGCGTGTTGTAACGTTTTGTTAAGTAGTACATAGTAAATTAAAAGTAATCCTTGCATTTATCTGTTAATCCAAGCGTCCTTGAGTCGTTTCAATCCAGCCCATATGTTCTAGGAAGCCCTTCACTTGGAGCCGACGCCTGCCGCCCGCGCTCCTCTCGCTGCCTTGGACGATGTCTGCAGCGCTGAGCGACGACCTGACAGACCTCACACCCTCTCCGCCACCCTCTCAGATGCCCTTGCCCACAAGGAAGAAGGATGTGGAATCGGGCTCTGAGCTCTCCGAGCCTCCTTCGGAGGACGACCGGCCCCACAACAACAACAAACCAACGACCAAAAAGCCAAGAACGGGACGGGGCATCGTCCCCGCACCCATGTGGGAGTGGGCGAAGAAAAAACCTGCAAAACCCGTCGACGACGACGACGACGACGATGAGGACAATGAAGACGACGACGGGGGCGACACCGTAGACGCGGAAAAAACGACAAACGACGACGATATCGATGAGAAACTCGCCGACGTAGACGACGACGCTGACGACAAGGCAGACAACACCAAACCTGGTCCAGACGCAGACAGCAGTCTCTCCGCTGCGGCTGCTGACGCATCTGACGCAGATCATCCAAAGGACAACAAGAAGGCGAACGGAATAATGCTAAATGGTATACAACACAGTTCCTTTTTGGTATACGCCATGGCTCACGATCGGTGCAGTCGAACCATCCAACGACGACAATGACGACGACAGCAACGGGATCACCAATCACGAGGAAGACGAGGAGGAGGAAGAAGATGGTGTGCTAGTCAAAGACGAGCCGACGCCCTCGCGGGTTGCCGCCAGTCCCCGCTCAGAGAGTCCCGACCACGACGACCAGACGCACCTCGACGATGTGGACGATGCGGACCACGAGCTTCACGCTGCCGACCGGGCCGATGCACTCGATGCGCTTGCGCAACTGGAACTCAAGTTTGCCCTCGTCCGACAGCGGATTTACCTCGACAAAATGAACGAGTTCGCCAGGGAGGAGGCCATGATCCATAATGGTACGCATATCACGAATATTCTTGGGATATTTGGGCATGTTGATGACGAATATGTCTAGGCACGCACCCCGAGTTGCTGCATACATTCCTCGAACTCGACAAACGCCGCGACAGGCGGGCTACGCTCTCTGAGGCGAAACGAAAGCGCGAAATCGAACTGGCAGTCGACCACCGGCAAGCCGACGAAGATTATGTTTGGTCTTGGTGGACGGTACGCCCTCCTTTTCCTGATTCTCTCATCTCAGACCTGACGCATTCTTTCTGTGTAGCACGAACGCGACGCACTCCAAAAAACACTCATCACAGAAGCAAGCCGCAAACGGCGGCGTATCGAGCGCGAACGTCGGGCAATCGACCGCGTGCCCAAATCGCTCTTCATCCCACCTGAACCGTCGCGCAAAGACGTACCGCACCGCTTGACCACACGCGAGATTCTGAATACAGTCGTTCACCACCCGTTTGCGCGGCTACCCCTCGCCGCAGCATCGAAAGGGAGGGCGAGTAAGGCCGTCGTGCCGAGCTTGTCCCAGCTTAGCGAAGTGGATGTACAGGATGATTTAGAGGTGTTGTTGGCGCATCGGCGTGGTGGTGCGCCCCTACCGCACCAGAATGGGTACTCACCTGTCCCCGTGCCTGTTAGCGCTGGTGTGGGGGCCGTGAGCATTGGACCTGGGAGTTCAGCCGCAGGAGGTCCATACGACCAGCCCATCCCTGCACCACCCCCAGCTGCTGTTAGTGCTGCGACTAATCGGATGGTGTACGAGTACCAGGGATTCAACGACCACGCCGCCCCGCCGCCGCCTCTTCAACAGCACCAGCACCAACACCAGCCACATGGACCGTCGAACGGGCGGATAGTCAACGGTCTCCCTCCTCCACCAGCGGTTCAGAACACCCCTCCGAACCCGCGTCCGCGCAAGTCTGGTGGTACGAGCCATCGGGCGCCCGAAGGACTAGGACTCCAAGGTATGCATCAACACCAGCACCAGCACCAACACCTGCATCAGCATCAGTACCAGCACCAACATTCGCCACCGCAACCTGTACCGCACCAAATTCCGGGAACACTCCCACCTGTGCCTTCTACGACAGGTGCACACCACTGGTCAAAACGTGATCGGGAACGTGAGGTGGCCCCTCCGCCGCCACCAGGCAGTGGGTCGCAACATCCTTCGCTCTGGGGCCTGGAGCGTGAGCGGGCACCTGTGCCTGCCCCGTCTGGTTCGCGACAACGAGAGAGGGAACGGGAGCGGGAGAAGGAGCGAGAGACGAGTTATCTCCCACTCCCACCTCCACCGCGCCAACATACCCACACGCACCTCCATCATAACCATCCGCATACGCACTCACAGCATACAACGACGCATCCTACGCCTGGAGGGGGCAACTCGCATGTGCATATTATACACAATCATGCACCACCCCCTTCAACGAGTCCAGGGCGCCGGGAGAGAGAGCGGGAGTATGAAGCTGTGGGTAGTGGGTGGAGGGAGAGAGAACGGGAAAGGGACGAAGTGCCGCTTCCAGCGATGAGTGGTGGGAGGGGATACATGAACGTCCCCGCTACCAATAACGATCGCGAACGTGACCGGAACGTCGGCATTGGCAGCGGTGTGGGGATGGGCGCACTCCATCCCAGTCTAGCGAGTCCGAACCCCCCGCCGCCATCGAGCTCGAGTTATGCGGGTCGCAGAGGAAGCTGGGATAGGGGTGTTAGTAAAGGAGGGGTACATGGAGCGTACCATTCCACGCCGTCTGCGACTGAACGAGAGAGAGAACGAGACAGGGAGAGAGGATATGGGAATCTGGGAGGATCCACGACACCGAACCAGGAACCCCGTCGACCGCCGCATCGCTATGGATCCCCGGGGCCGATACTTCCCCCAGCACCGAACATGGCACGCTACTCTTCTTCGTCTGTCCCCAACGCCGGGATGGGAGCAAGCGCGGATCGCGCGATTGATCTCACCGGGACGCCGCCAGGACGCGAGTCCACATGGGCGCGGCACGCTGCGCAGAGGACAAAGGGGACGAGTAACAAACCCCGTGCGGGTGGCTCGTCCGGTGCGAGTGCGAGTGTGAACGCGAATCTCCCGAATGCCAACGTGGGGGAGGATTGGGGTGGGGGGAGTTACCTCACCGACGGTCAGAGGGACAGGGAGCGGGAACGCGAGCGCGAGCGCGAGAGGTATCATCATTCGTCTGTGAACGGCGGCGGGGCTGGGGGAACGGCGAGTGGGGGTGTTGCGGCTGGTGGCGGGTATGGGTTGAGCGTGCTGCCTGCTGAACCACGGTGATGGAGTCGTGGGAGCTATTTTATGTATCATTCCGGTTCGACGATTCGACGATTCGGTTCGCTTAGCGCTTAACATACCCTGGTACTTGTTAGTTGATCACGAATTTTGGCTTCCTGTTCCCCAGCTATCTGCTTTCTCGCCTCGTTGTGCTCTTTATTGCTGTATCCTGACCTCCGACCTCTCCCCATACTCTGAGTCGACGGCCGCTTCATCTGGTTCGTTTGTGCGACCCTTCTTTGGAATCTCTTTCTATGTTCTCTTGTATGGGCCTGTTGGGTATTTGTTTTAGAATCAATGATCATATGTCCAAGACACAAAGAGCGTCCATCGGGCTATCGGGAGAGGAGGAGCGAGATATTAGGAGCGGGAAAGCAATATCGTGTTGGTCATCTCCCAGGATCCTGAGGTGCAGCGAGAGTTTGTAGCCCATGAAGTAACTGTAAAGGGCCTGGCCCAAGGAGAGCCCTTTGTCTTCCAGACCAGAATCTTCTCTCTGACTTCAGGAAATTGGGCAGCTTACCCCACTGCGACGCCTATACTCAAATCAGCTTTCCAATGGAATATCACCCTAGCCAGCGGGCACTACGGTTTTGCTGCGGCTGTCCGCGAGATCCCGGACTATTGGATGCCCACTCGTGTCCTCTATCAGGCGAATGGGGATAAATCATTTTAGCCCAAGTATGAAGAGCCAGTCCACAAGAACATCACTTGTTGATCAGCCGTTGGAAGCATTCTCGACGCACCCATCAATCTCGAGGATCCTGTCCAGCGGAATGAGCACATCTTCTCTCAACTACGCCACTGCAAAGTGGTTATTGACTTCTTCCTCTCCACCATTGTGTTTCCGAAGCATATGTCGACACGGAAACGCACCTTCACACAACGCAATGGTATTGCACTATCCTATGCGAAAGGAGAACAGCAAGGTCACACATTTGGGCGACGTTGCTACGAGCGTCCGTGGGACACTCGTTTGAGATGCGGAGCCGGGCACGCGTGTTCTTGAACGTTGGTGCTCCTGTCTTGGAGCTTCGGAGCCAGTGAGTCGCAGAACTCTGGCTCGATGTGGGCACTCGTCCAGAGGTCGAGGCAGCCGTCTTCGTGGATTCGAAGGACGAATTGCGGGCGTTGAGACGGGATGGAACAGTGGAACTGTTGGTGGCGTCACCCTATTTGCAGCAGCTGGTGTTGTGTGGTCTACCTCGACGAAGCCCACACCCGTGAGACGGACTTGAAACTGACGCCGGTTTCGCGAGCAGCAGTGACCCTTGGACCTAGGCTTGTAAGGGTAGGCTGGTACAGGGTGTGTATTCTCTCTTTTGCTAGAGTATTCTCTGACATATAAGACAGGGTGCTTGCGGATGCGGATGCGGATGCTGGGTTCCATGCACTCA
>Ga0307513_10010833_pt1 | contig 11388 bp, 11 predicted proteins | sample 15_EM_MG_FD_202174 | JGI IMG/M metagenome (GOLD analysis project Ga0307513, IMG submission 202174) | Populus trichocarpa ectomycorrhiza microbial communities from riparian zone in the Pacific Northwest, United States - 15_EM | ecosystem: Host-associated > Plants > Roots > Unclassified | place... | reverse complement strand
AAGAGGAGTGTCTTCTGAACACTTCTATGAAGCCACATCTTCTCAAAGATGTGGTGGTGGTTGAAAATTTTCGAGAATTATTCTTGTGTTAGTTTTCGGTTGATTTCAAGTGCCCGGCACCATACTGGGGCAATGAGCTCGTTCCCGATGCCAAATTACACCGAGTCACGGCCCGAATCTGCATCCAGAATGGCCAATCGCTGGTTGACTTGGATGCGTTGCCGATCGCAGCGCAGATCCTGTCACGTTTAGGGGTTTTTTTTTCTGGGGGTCACTGAAAAGTTTGGTTCCCGGTAACCTTAGGGAATCAACTCTTATCGATAAAGCTCAAGCTCGCAACATGGCTCGCAGGTTATCAATTGGGCTTCGCTTTGCAGTTTGTATGGTAATGTCTTGGGCAACATCTTAGAATGTAATTTGTTTGGAGGTAGAGGAACCCGTAATGTTTCAGACTCTTCCAGAGTCTAGAATGCCACAAGATACCAACATTCTGATGAAGCAACCGTTTTTTGTTGCTGGTCACCTGAGCACTGTCACAAGATCTTTCATCATGGGTGCCGCTGCAACGTCTCAAGTAACCAAGACACAAAGCGTCTTGCAATTGAGAGAGCAACCTATCTAGAGCGAGTGCGTCTTATGTTAGAAGATTGTTGGCTTTAATGTGCTCTGGATCAGAACCTTAAAGAAGAGTTAACTGCGCTTGGTTTCTCGCTCCCGGGGATCCCCCCTTTCCAGGCCTATTCGAGAGGGCTAGCCGGTAGAACCAACAATTCGGGTACAGCCCACTACTGTTGTCTATGTCCCTGAGTGGAGAAAGGGAAACTATCAATCGTCGGTAAGGCTTCGTGAGTCAATGGTTGGAATGTGTTAGTGGTGGTGGTGGTGGTGGTGGAAGGAAGTAGTGATAAGGGTTGTAGATTTTGGGTTCAAAAGGCTACTGATTTCGGGATATAATAATATTATTATTATTATCATACTGGTTTCGACGAATTATAGTCGAAAGGTGTGAAAAGAATTAGGCGATAGGTCTACCTCTTGAAGGGGCTATTATTTGCCGCACAAATATAGTGCTCAATTGCCTCGAGCTCTTAATATACGAGTGTGGATGTGAGCCCGGACCGGGGAGCTGCCCCTGTTTTCTCTCGTTCTTCAACCGCTTTGGTGTAACAGCGCCGTCCAGGTAACCCTATCGCGCGCACAGTCTCTTTTATGCGGGGATAGGGAGATGGCAGGCATTTATAAATTGTTAGTGTTGTGCTACTTGGGGAGTGTTGGTAAGAATAGGGAGACTCCTTCCCCTGCTCTCAGACCAAACGCTTCGAGCACAGGGATATCTCCTCGGGTTTTCATGGGATCCTGGATTACTACTGAATCAAGTATGATAGAAACTTTAATTCTTTTGGGAATGGACTCGTGGCGATCAGGCAAGATAAACTCTGTGAGGGGCGTCTAGGAGGAGATCGAATGACAATAGAGCGAAGAACACCACACCCTGAAACAATCCCTCCCGGCTCGAGCGCGGACAAGCCGGATGACATACTGTAGTCGAGCGGGGAGCAATACACCATCAAAAAGCAATGGCTCAGTACCCTGGGGACTCAAACCGAGTGAGATATCGTGACATTCACCAACATCCGACTTCTAAACCCTTATCATAAACTGCATCGCACAATGGTAAACCTTCCATAGACGGCTTCCCGTTTAAAACAATTCGCTGATCCTCTGTTGGTCCCTGGATCTAGCGTCTATCCATCGCTCCCGCTTTTAACCAGTAGTTTTAGCTTGTGCAGGATAGTTCCTACATGTTACCCGATGCACAAGAGTTAAAGTTACTCCATGAGTCCAAACCCCCTCGCTCAAGTGGATGCTTAGTAAGCTATGTTGCCATCTCCTGTGAGTATTTAATGGTTATTTCAGACTCTAATTAACTTTAGCACGGTATGTAGCTTAAGGTGGTGAGTGAAATTACTGCGTAGAGATATTAGAAAATTCTCTGATATGGTTCGGGGCATATGGGTGAGGTAAAAGAACCACTCGGAAGGCTTGAATTCCGGAATTAAGAATTGGGAGATTGAGGCTTTTTGGGATTTGCGATTACAGGGATCCTTACGGGATTGGAGGGGGGTATTGTATGAACTTGAGTGAATGAATTATCCAAGAGGGATTTCTTAGCTCAGGTTTCTTTGTTTATACGTGGCTGGGGGCGGCAGTATCACGAGAAGCTGTTGCGGTGCCTATGGATAACTCTGAACTGGATGCACCCTTAGGTGGTTTAGTAGAGCTGCTGCTAGTTTCTAGACGATTCCCAAGCTAGCCAAATCTTGAAGTGTTAGCTACGGGATATCTTGGACACTTTGTGTTAAGTGCGATAACCTGAGTGGGCGGGGAATAGAACACCTAAGGAGCAACCACCTATTATGCCTTTCTCAGTTTGTCCGTAGAGTGAGAATTCTCTTCACTTGCCTTAATCTCCGCTTGAGCTACTTCCACCTCTAACCAGGCGCCCGCCTTCCTGGGGTTTGGTCAGGTATCTCATGAACCTGCATTGAATCAGAGCAGCTCAAGTTCTTTCTTGGGTTTAGGGGCGTTTTTAACCTAGTATGGTATTAAATTTTCTGGAAAGGTAGAACAAACACTGCCGGGAACAATGGCCTAACGGTTATGACTTGTTCCCGGCGCACTTGGACTTCCCAGGGGTCCAGGTTCGAGTCTCCTCGGGGTCAGTAATAACCCCGAGATGTAGGCCTGGAAGAGGATGTAGCGTCCAGTGTACGTGAACCTTTTGCTCCCGGTGGTCAATGGGATGTCTGCGTTTTTATATATAACCAATCAGGCATAGTAGTATGTCTTCCATTGTGATATTTTTTAGATTGCTGGTTCTGAGGATATTTTGTAGTGGGCAAGTGCGAATTGATTGGTTCGTAGGGTTTGAGCCAGGGCTTGGTATTGTGTCCAGACAATTATTTATTTGGGAGCTGTAATTCACATAATATCACTCGAGGATAGTCTCTAGGAAATTCACAGCTTTTAGTTTTTTTTAAATTTATCAGGACAGGAATTTATTTATACGAAACATTACATAGGGAACCTCCATCTATCTTTCTTTTTCTTTCTTTTTTTCCATAATTGACGTCTCACATATCTTCTTGCGCCGACTCTCTACAAATGCAAGCCCCTCTAGCATGGCCTAGGGCTCGGGAATCGTTTTCCTGTATTTACCCTCTGAGTTACTATAAAATCCCCAGTATTCTCATTAGACATCCTATAGTTGAATAGAATAGAATATGCCTTTGTATGGTAATTGTGGGCAGGAAACACGATACCCTCTTATCCTATTCATACTAGGCTGTCTTCTTGAATCATTTTTCGCATGTGCCGGCGGAGAAAACCTCCCCCTGTTAAGGTACAGTACTGTGCTCGCTTTCCCTATATCATTAACATATTGGGGGTGGGCGGAAGAGTCTGCCTGAATAGCAGAATAGCTGGGGTATGGGAACACAAAATCAGCTTCTGGGAAGGCATGATACCGGAGACCGAAACAACCAGCTAACTGTCGTAACTGACCATTGAGAAGGATGCACCACCTGAAGAGAGCCGGGGGAGAAATGAAGGAAGTGGTAAGCTGGTTGGGATTGAAATTCGAAAGGAAGGAGGGATACTTGGGCTAGGTTCAAACGAAAAGAGGATTACGACGCTGTTTACGCAAACAATTCAAATTCCCATCTTTCTCCCTCTCATTCCGAGTACTGTACAGGTGCAATGTGGGGAATCTATCCAGGCCTCAGATGCTTCGCAGCGTTCAGTGCGAGAACGCGCAGTGGGCTACGAATCTTCTATACCGCCTTGCCACCGGCTTCCAATAATGTTATACTCTATAAAATCCCTCCGGCAGATCCCACCAGATCTATTAACCCAGACAAGTATCGCATCTCACTCTTGTATCCTGCCTGCCCTGCACAGTACCTTGCAGCATTCTATTACCATCCCGGCCCACTCCGTGTAAATCCCATCCTTAATGATATTTCTTGCATTGCCACCCTACAACACTCCTTACCCAACAAACGACATTGCCCCCCGCCGCAGTTCATTTGATATACCATGAATCACCCCAATTCTTCCAATCTTCCCCCTCCCCTCCATAGCCGAACAGCATTACGAATTATTAAGCCATCTCGAAACCGCCTTCCTGTCCCGATTTCTGGCTCGACGCGAAACTAGACTAGAGACTACTATGAAGGCGTCATCTAATAGAGTGTGTGGTGTCACGTCTAGAGTGCCTGAGCTATCCCTAGGTTTTGTCCTGTCTCCTGTTTCAATACCCTAGATGGTGAGATTTCCTTTCGTAAAACAGGATCAGAGTATCAGTATTATTATGCGTGTGACCGTACTTGCCACTGTGGTCATGGTATCTCATAGTTGCTAAACTGCTATTGGAATTTCATGACACTATCTGTTTTCGTCTACGGATGGGAGTATGAGGGAGGGATTTGTATTTCTTTCTTTCACTTCTTCCTTGCTCGCATAGCCTGTTGGGTTAGGTTTAGCTGTGGTGATGTGATGTGTGTACGATTGCGCAGTAGTAATATGCCCGAATTTGAATTGGTTTTGTGGGTTGGGGCAGTCATGAAGTGGGATATGATACTATTAAGTGAAAAAGCCAGCTTCTACTGTTATAATGCTATGGTACTGCGAAAGGACAAGTAAGGATGCAATACTCCATCGCTGTAAAGATAGCAAAATGGCCACATGGCATCACTTTTAAAGATCCATGGGGGAGTCAAAGAATTTCTGGCAGGGGAGGTGCGGAAGGGGTTACAGGTTGTGGTATGATGGTTAGGAACTCGGTCGGTTGATGGAGAATGGGGGGGGGATGGTCCTGTATGGGGCCGCTATTGTTGCGAACTGGATCAGGTATGATATGATATACAAATACACTCTCAATTAGTATGATCGTCTGGGTGAAGGGTAGAGAGGTTATTTTTCTTGCTTCATCTACAGTTACAAAAAAATAGGCTCTGTTGTGCAATACATTATTGCAAACTGCACCTAGACCAACACGAAAAAAAAGTCAGAGAGTCGTAGCTGAAGAGAGAGAATCTGTGTCTGTTTGTCGTGCACATGATATTATTATGGTCGAGTTGCGGGGATCAAATTATGAAAGCTGAAATTTTTATTTATTTATCCATTCTGCATCTACCCCTTTAGTCCACACATACAGATCATACCTGGGTCAACAATATCTCAACAGGAAGGGGAAAAAACAATATGAATACGTCATAGTACACGCACTCGCTAATGTTCCCCCAAATGTAAAAGCTCTTTAGTTGCCATAATTCATGTTAGGAGTGTGTTGCTTGGTTCCGGAAGTTACAGGCTTGCGATGGATTGCTATCATAGTGCTTTTATACTTTACGGAGGGGGGGGGGATCCTGCCGAAATGTCTTTTCTCTGTTTATTATGGGGGTGTAGAAGCAATGCGGTCTGGAGATATGTATGGCGAGCCATAGGAGGATCAGGATGGGGTTGATTGTGTTGTTGTACTGATACTCCTTCCTCCTATCTTTTCACTTAGTAGTTTGGTTTTGGAAGGGAGTGTGGGGATGAAGCTGTGAGGGCCATGATACCTCCCTTACCCTTCTTCTTCTTCATAGTACCCAAGTTGCCAAAAAGCAAATCCTTTTTCACTCCGCCGGGCACACCGCGGCGCCATCTATTCCCCCACTTTTAATAGTTTATACCTTGAAAAAAGCCACTTTCATGCCTCAACATTATTAGCACTAGGAGACAGCTCTATTCATTCATTCATTTTTTTCAATTTTTTTCACTCTTTCCATTTGGGAATTGACGGCCGTCGTTCAAAACTGCTGGTGAATTAAAAAAATGAAAAATAAGAAAGAGTTTTTTGCCAGTACTTAATTAGGAAGAGAGGAAGGAAATGTCTCTCGGGCTCCCTTCGCCGTCTCTAGTGCTTGAGATGGTAGGGCAACATACCCGCTTCTCAGTCGTTCAGTCCGGGTGGCGAATATTGCTGGCAGGTTTCAACCCAGGTCCCGTTCTTCGTTAGCCTAGAGAGCTTGAGAAGGAAAAAAGGTGTGCTCCTAGGCGGAATGTCTGCAGTGGTTTTCCCTTTTGACTTACTCACTAACGAGTCCTTGGCTTTCTGGTTCTAGTTTTGAGCGTTGAGGTGACCAGAGGTGCAAACTTCCATTACCCTTCCAGCAGGTAGCGGTCCTCATGGGGTTTACTACTAAGTATTGTTCTGTGCCACACCGTCCTAGGGAAAAACATAAGCTCTGCGTGGGAACCTTACGAACCGCCATGACTGGTCATTTTCCCTGGTGTTCACGGAGGCGAACGGGTTGTGGCTCTGGTGGGAAATCTTGACTTGGGTTATTTGAGATGTAGATATTTACCGGGGGTTACTTGCTGAAAGGTTTGCACACATTACCGGTTGGGAAGAAGGTGCTTGAGGAGTCCTAGCACCCACGCCCTGCATGAGATTTCCATAAGCCGTGGATGTTGTGTAGTGTTATGCAACTCTTCTGCAATACGCTTGGTAAAGCATGGGTATCTGAGCGCGGACTCCCGGGACATCCTAAGTCATATTTCGTTAGGAGAAAGGAAAAGAAAGAGAAAAGAAACCCTCCCCGATCTGATCTGTAATAACAGCTATAGTTGCGAGTTCTATACCGACCCTCTAGTGCGAACACGACGAACCGGTCCCTAAGACTGGCTACCCATGATTTGACAACACTCTCGTTATTGATCGCCATGCGATCTAGGCTCTTTTTCTGAAAAGGAGCAAGTTGCTTCCTTTGGTGAGAGTTCAGAAATGAATGCTCATTTGCATGTCTTAAGTCTTGCTCATCATGTGTAATCACTCAGTGTATTCTCCTAGTGGGAGCGGAGCTTGTGACATTGGAACAAGGGAGAGCGTGTGGGCAGAGGTATTGTGCTATTTGTAATTGGATTTCTCAATAGAGAGGGACCCAGTGGAGAGAATGCGTGTAGAAGCGAGCGGGGGTAGGTTTGTGTATTGGGGTATTGCTGTTGGAAACTGTAGTTATGGGTGTGCTCTCCTCTCATCTGTTGCTGTAGTTACGAGTGACACCTCGTGACCACTTACGTCACCCCCCCTGTTCCCTCTTAAATCCTCGCTTCTCTTTTCTCTTTCTGTTCCTTCTTCCTTCTTCTTCTTTTTCTCTCTTAATAGTCTTCTTGTTCAATAAGCATAAACAAGTCTTTTGCTTTCTCCGGTGACCACTTTGCCTTTGAACATGTGGAACTACTCGCTTGCCCTCTTCTGCACCCGATAGTTCTCAACAATTGCGAGGGATAGCGTCTTGGGCCTGACATGTTCCACCCAATCCAACTTACTTTCTACGCCTTCCTGATACTATCCACTGAGGTAGAGTGCGCAAAAACCCTCCAACTTTCCAAAGAGCAATAGGTAACCCCCACACCCTAGTGTTCTTATTGCCAATTTCCTTCCCCGGCTAGGCCTCTCCAATTTTTTAGCTAATTAACGTACTGTAGGACACGCTGAAACCAACTAGCGGACCGCTGTTCAGGGGCCATTGGGTAGTCCCACCAGTTCGCTCGCCGAGATTAATACGATCGTGCAACTACGTGTTGCTAGTTCTTGTGGAGTCCCGGATCTGGATTTCTTGCGACGGTTCGGGCATATCAGATTCCTATTGACTTCCTGATTTCCCATTTTCGGATGGGAATCTAGAGGGTGGACGTACAGTACATTTGAGCCTTTTGAGTTTTGATTTGGTTTTGGCCCCTGTCTACTAGCCGTGGGCGCCTTTGTGAGGATAAAAGGAGGTGGGGAGTGACCGTGGGGAGCGGTATGGCAAAGGTAGCATTGGTGGGTTTATCTTGGGTACGGGGGCCTGGCTCTTTTATTACACACAGAGTGCTGTAGCTAATTTGACATAAGGTATCTGAAAACCAGACAGGGGGGGTGGCTGAGTAACAATAGCCATATTTTTTAGATACTTACTAGTAATTCCAAGGACAAGTACCGTAAGAGCTTGGATAATTAGACCGTGCCAGGAGCGGTACTACTAGTACTACCTTTACTAAGAACAAAGACTATGCACTCAAGTATGCAAGGGAATAAATAGGAAGAGGGACAACGGCTGCCGTCCCAAGGTAAAAATAAAATTTCTTTCCTTTTTCTTTTCTTTCTATTCTTGCTTTTATATTTAAGAACCACTCGGAAGGCTTGAATTCCGGAATTAGGAATTGGGAGATTGAGGCTTTTGGGGATTTGCGATTACTGGGATCCTTACGGGATTGGAGGGGGGTATTATATGCACTTGAGTGAATGAATTATCCAAGAGAGATTTCTTAGCTCAGGTTTCTTTGTTTATACGTGGCTGGGGGCGGCAGTATCACGAGAAGCTGTCGCGGTGCTTGGATGCACCCTTAAGTGGTTTAGTAGAGCTGCTGCTAGTTTCTAGACGATTCCCAAAGCCAAATCTTGAAGTGTTAGCTGCGGGATATCTTGGGCACTTTGTGTTAAGTGCGATAACCTGAGTGGGCGGGGAATAGAACACCTAAGGAGCAACCACCTATTATGCCTTTCTCAGTTTGTCCGTAGAGTGAGAATTCTCTTCACTTGCCTTGATCCTCGCTTGAGTTACTCCCCCCTCTAACCAGGCGCCCGCCTTCCTGGGGTTTGGTCACGTATCTCATGAACCTGTATTTAATCAGAGCAGCTCAAGTTCTTTCTTGGGTTTAGGGGCGTTTTTACCCCCAGTTTGGTATTAAATTTTCTGGAAAGGTAGAACAAACACTGCCGGGAACAATGGCCTAACGGTTATGACTTGTTCCCGGCGAACTTGGACTTCCCAGGGGTCCAGGTTCGAGTCTCCTCGGGGTCAGTAATAACCCCGAGATGTAGGCCTGGAAGAGGATGTAGCGTCCAGTGTACGTGAACCTTTTGCTCCCAGTGGTCAATGGGATGTCTGCGTTTTTATATATAACCAATCAGGCATAGTAGTATGTCTTCCATTGTGATATTTTTTAGATTGCTGGTTCTGAGGATATTTTGTTGTGGGCAAGTGCGAATTGATTAGTTCATAGGGTTTGAGCCAGGGCTTAGTATTGTGTCCAGACAATTATTTATTTGGGAGCTGTAATTCACATAATATCACTCGAGGATAGTCTCCTGCTTCCTGTGCCGATTTCTGGTACGCGAAACTAAACCGGAGACTACTATGAAGGCGTCATCTAATAGAGTGGCGTGTGGTGTCCCGTCTGGAGTGCCTGAGCTATCCCTAGGTTTTGTCCTGTCTCCTGTTTCAATACCCCAGATGGTGAGATTTCCTTTCGTAAAACAGGATCAGAGTATCAGTATTATTATGCGTGTGACCGTACTTGCCACTGTGGTCATGGTATCTCATAGTTGCTAAACTGCTATTGGAATTTCATGACACTATCTGTTTTCGTCTACGGATGGGAGTGTGAGGGAGGGATTTGTATTTTATTTCTCTCTTCCTTGCTCGCATAGCCTGTTGGGTTAGGTTTAGCTGTGGTGATGTGATGTGTGTACGATTGCGCAGTAGTAATATGCCCGAATTTGAATTGGTTTTGTGGGTTGGGATAGGCATGAAGTGGGATATGATACTATTAAGTGAAAAAGCCAGCTTCTACTGTTATAATGCGATGGTACTGCGAAAGGACAAGTAAGGATGCAATACTCCATCGCTGTAAAGATAGCAAAATGGCCGCATGGCATGACTTTTAAAGAGCCATGGGGGAGTCAAAGAATTTCTGGCAGGGGAGGTGCGGAAGGGGTCACAGGTTGTGTGGTATGATGGTTAGGAACTCGATCGGTTGATGGAGAATAGGGAGAAAATGGTCCTGTATGGGGCCGCTATTGTTGCGAACTGGATCAGGTATGATATGATATACAAATACACTCTCAATTAGTATGATCGTCTGGGTGAAGGGCCGAGAGGTTATTTTTCTTGCTTCATCTACAGTTACAAAAAAATAGGCTCTGTTGTGCAATACGTTATTGCAGCAAACTATACCTAGACCAACACGAAAATGGTTAGAGTCGTAGTTGAAGAGAGAGAATTTGTGTCTGTTTGTCGTGCACATGATATTATTATGGTCGAGTTGCGGGGGTCAAATTATGAAAGCTGAAATTTTTATTTATTTATTTATTTATCTATCTATCCATTCTGTATCTACCCCTTTAGTCCACACATACCTGGGTCAACAATATCTCAACAGGAAGGGGGAAAAAACAATATAAATACGTCATAGCACACGCACTCGCTAATGTTCCCCCAAATGTAAAAGCTCTTTAGTTGCCATAATTCATGTTCGGAGTGTGTGCTTGGTTCCGGAAGTTACAGGCTCGTGATGGATTGCTATCATAGTGCTTTTATACTTTACGGAAGGGGGGGGATCCTGCCGAAATGTCTTTTCTCTGTTTGTCATGGGAGTGTGCGGAGGAATGCAGACGTGACAAGCAATGCGGTCTGGAGATATGTATGGCGAGCCATAGGAGGATCAGGATGGGTTGATTGTGTGTTGTACTGATATGATACTCATTCCTATTTTTTCACTAGTAGTTTGGTTTCGGAAGGGAGTGTGGGATGAAGCTGTGAAGGCCGTAATACCTCCCAATGCCCTTCTCTATAGTACCCAAGTTCTAAAAAGCAAATCCTTTCACTCCGCCGCATGCCGCGGCGCTATCTATTCCCCCCACTTTTAATAATTTATTCCTTCAAAGCCACTTTCATGCCTCAACATTATTAGCACTAGGAGACAGCTCCATTCATTCATTTTTTCTATTTTTCACTCTTTTCCTTTTCGGAATTGACGGCCGTTGTTTAAAATTGCTGGTGAATTGAAAATGAAAAATGAGAAAGAGTTTTTCCCCAGTACTTAATTAGGAAGATAGGGGGGAAGCGTCTATTGGCCCGACCCCCCCCCAGGGGGAGGGGAACACCTGACCTGCTGTCAAGGAGCGCTGTCCGCAATTCTGTTCTTTGACTTGTTGTACTGGGCCTGTCTTTGACTAAGAGATGCGCTGATATATATAATATCTGTGGCCTAGCTACGAACTCCAAGCATTCCTTCCCCCCCCAAGGCGCTATGATATAATATTAGTCTTACCATGCATCTCGGGCTCCAAGCTCCCTTCCCTCAATTCTCCTACCCCGCTTTTCACCTTCCTATTCGGGAAGGTGTAGGCGGAGTAAAACACCACACACACACCAAATCAACCTCATGATCCTGACCTGCCCCTGAACTTGGAGCTTCATAAGGGTGCTGGAAAGGCAATTTCGCGAGACAAACACACCACGATAGCTGGTACCTTACTACTACCTCAATAACTCCCATCTGGTGGCCTCTCGC
>Ga0307513_10010832_pt1 | contig 11388 bp, 3 predicted proteins | sample 15_EM_MG_FD_202174 | JGI IMG/M metagenome (GOLD analysis project Ga0307513, IMG submission 202174) | Populus trichocarpa ectomycorrhiza microbial communities from riparian zone in the Pacific Northwest, United States - 15_EM | ecosystem: Host-associated > Plants > Roots > Unclassified | place... | reverse complement strand
CACCCAGCACGTGTTGCTGTCCACATCAGGAATAGCACTGATCAAATCCAGCTGTACATATCCCATCACCTAAATAAGAGCACGTATATAGTGAGAATCTCTTCAATTATTTTTGTTGTTAGAATATAAATAATTTAAACTCTATTAACAAAAATATAGTATAGTTCTTGATTTCTTATTACTATATATTTTTTTTAAAAAACGTTTTTTTTTCATGATTCCTCAATCTAATTAAAAATAAAAAAGTAAATATTTTTTTTATTATCAATACATGAACACGCATCACCGGGTCAGGTGACCTTCAATGTTCCTTTAAAAAAAAAAAACACGTGACCTTTATAAAAAATAACAAAATCTCAACTAACATGCATACATATGTAACCATGAACATCATATGTATGATCCATGCATTAAGCTCGCCTATGCCTGTGGAGAGGAAAACAAGTGGTTGACGGCTTGACGCAAGAGGTGATGTGTAGACAGAGAAAGGTCGCTTCGGTTCCCGCCACAAGCGCCGAAGTGGAGCCTAGTGACCTCACTTTCCCGCCTAAAGGACTCGATACGTGTCCCGCCTAATGGTGATGATAAAAGTTGAAGGGCCACATCGAAAGGAGTCGAGTTTAATAGTAACTTTTTTTTTTTTTTACTTTCTCCATTTGTGTGGAGATAGTGGATGCTTTTTATTTCAAGCATGGCGGGGAAAATGTTATGACAACCTATTTTTTATTTTATTTTTAAATAGCACATTTTAATAAAAGTGGCATGTGAGAACTCCGGTAATCTGGTGTCCGGCAGTAAAACCCAATCATCAACTCGTGATTTTATTTTAAAAAAAATATAGACAAGACAATGTCATTTGTTTTGATCCATTTTTACAAAAATAAATAAATAAATAAAATTGGGCGAAAGGAAAGAAAGCCGTCAACCAAGACCATATCTATCCTAATAGAACAAGAATACAAATCCAGAATCCAAAAGCAGCATTATTACTCCAAGGAACTTGAGATTGCATTGCTTCATTTTAAGCTACAATATCATTGAAAATGCTCTAACAAAGCAGTGAGATATAAACTTACTTTCTGTGAATTGTTTTTCATGGAAAAGGATGAGCATAAGCTTAGCTCATCTCCTCTACTAGAACCCTGACAAAAAACTTGAAATGCATCAACAATCTAATTAGATGAAATAGTACCATTTCAATACGTAATCCGAAATACATGTAATGAACCTTCTGAATGCTCAACCACTGACCCCCATTTTCCAGGACACAGCAAAGTTTTTGCCAACAGGAATTTCTAAACCATCAACTTCTACCATCATTATCTTCTTCTTTTCATCACCAACTTCTAGGTTCGTAATATATTTCTGCTCTAATGAGCTTAACTCGATGTTTGAAGCACCCGTCACTGGCTTCCCATCAACCTCCAGGGAAGATGATGCTCCGCTTCCACCCAATCCCAACACTGTTACCTTGACAATTTTCCAACCCTTGTCCAAAGCAAACTTGCTCTCCTGAACTTCTGACCACAATTTTACAGTTCCTTCACTTACAGTTGCATAGAAATCTACATATGTTGCAGATCCGCTTCCCAGTTTCATTTCTTGGAGCTCATCGTCATCAAGGAAAAGTTTCCCTGCGGCTTTTCCATCAGTAGCGCCTGCAGGGAAGCTGACTAAAAGCGTAAAAGGTGTCATTCTGGCTTCCTTAGAAATTAACCCACCCTGTTGCATGGGTAGGATTGAGTTTTGATACAAATGCACATTAACCACATGCAAGGGTGCATCAAGAGTAACGTACTGCCCTCCTTCTGATGTAATGCTCTGTGTCATATCGAACATGTTGTACCAACTACCAGGAGGAAAGAGTGCTTTAACCTGTGATTTTCCTTGCTCAAGCACCGGAGATATCATGAGGCTACTTCCAAGCAAAAACTGAGTGCTCAACCCGTAACATTCAGTGTAATCTGGGAATGAGAAGAAAAGTGGTCTGGCAATTGGGGCCCCGGTGGTATGAGCCTCGTAATTCAGTGTGTACAGATAAGGAAGAATCTTATACCTCATGCCAAGTGCATTTCTAGCGGATTTGGCTACTGAGTCCCATTGATAAAGCTCCTGCCTTGGGGAATAATAGTTCGCATGATCCCTAGAGAAGGGATAGAAAGCACCCACCTCGATCCACCTGTTGCAAAGCTCTTCTGTGGGTGCAGGATAAAAGCCACATATATCTGATCCAACCATCGGTACCCCAAAAATACCAAAATTTATCATAGTAGAAATAGAATATTTCAAATCCTCCCAAGTTCCTTTGTTATCACCGGTCCAGTGAGCAGCATATTTGCCTGATCCAACATAAGTGGAGCGTGATAATATAAATGGCCTCTTGCCTTCAAGGCCTTGAAGGGCCTTGTGGGTAGCAATGGCTTGAGAGAATCCATATATGCTATGAGCATCATACTCCAAAACACCATTGTAGTGAACTGCACTGGTTGCTATGGTTTTGTACCCTATTGGAACCTGCAATCCTGAAGCGTTTATCTTGTAAGGCGGATCATCCCATCTTGTTTCTGTTATGTTTTTGCAATCCAAGCAACAGTCCCAACCTGGTCCAGTTCCACTTGGACACTGCTTGTCCTTTGGGATTTTGCACAGTCCCGAACAAAAATTTGAAGCTTCATTCATGTCAATCCAAAGACCATCGACAGGGACGAGTTCATGGAATCGACGAATTTCATCACCCCACCATTCAACAGTTTTTGGATTGAGAAAGTCAGGAAAGTTAACAGCTCCAGGCCAAACTTGAGCTAGGTAGGGCTCACCCTGATACTTGATAAACACATCATTGGCAATGCCTCTTTGGTACACACCATAACTGGAATTAACACCAATTCCAGGATCAATAAGGACAATATACTTCATCCCAATGCTATGTATTTTTTCTAGGAATGCGAGGAGCTTTGGGCGAGGATAGTTATTGGGGTTGAGGGTAAAGTCCTTGTGGCCATCCATGTGATCATCATCGTTCCAGATGACGTCAAGCGGGATTTGAGCCTTTTTGTAGTTCTCGACAACATCTTCAACCACAGACAGGTTATGGTAACCCCATCTACACTGGTGGAACCCTGTTAACATCAGAATCACATGATTAGCAGAATGATGTTTCCCAGCGTTTAGAATGTGATTCTTTGGTTAGATTCAAAAACAACCGAAAAAAATATTGAATTGAATTTGAAGTTTTCAATAGCTAAAAATTCCATGATAAATAAATCAGGAAGCACTGGGATCTATGCTTGAATGGATGATATACTTACATTCTGTCTTGTAATTCGCAGAAACAGAGAAAAAGCCACAATTATTAAACTTGCTCGGAGGTCGACCCAGACTCAACCGACCATCAAGATGTTAAAGAAAAGTCAATCAGATTTGACTGGAAAACCTGATTTGATTATCCTTTTTATTTTATTTTGCACTGAAACATAGTTTTTTTTTTTTAAAAAAAATAAAATAAAAAATAAAACTTGTTTTGATTGACATGGTAACTCACCAAACCTATGATCTGAGCCTTTGGCTGAATTATGAGTCAGGCCTGGTTTAATTACCATGAAAATAGTTTGAAGATATAGTTACTTGAGTCACAACATTATTGTAGTTCATGAAATAAAGACAAACTGACACCTAAAGCTTTTTCAATCGTGTTCATTAAACTACTTCAAGAAATTTTCTTATCTGTTCTTGAACTACAATATTCTTTAACATAAGTTGTTTACATCATGATTCAAATTCAGCAGCTCAAACATGATAAATGTATCCTGCTCAAAGCTCAAATTCAACTACAGGTATACTAATAGTTCTTTTTATCAAATCTCCATTGTCTTATCAAGAACTATTTTAAGCTAAAACGTGGCCCAAGTAATTAAGCAAACGAGAAGCCGCAGGATCACATAAAAGATACTACAACAAAGGAAAATTTCAGATTTTCTCCTATAATTTTTTTGTTCCCTCGCAATTTCTCCTAGATAGCTATAGCATGCCTGTCTTATGTTTCGATGGTTCAGCTACCGACATGAGAATCTTCATAATGCCCTGGGAAAAACAACAGAACAATATTATACATTCCCCGCCACCTAAGGGCAATCATGTGGGACACGCATATAATTATCACAGCAATGTGAAAAGATTGGAGATTGAATGAAGGTTTTCCACTTCATGTAGGAAGGACAAGTTTCTGGAGGACCGCATGCTCTGCAAGGCGGATTGGATAGTAGTGCCTTCTGGGGTCCAGTGGTCTCTTTGCAGAAAACATTAGCAAAAATAAAAAGGTCTAGGATTTTTGGCTTGCAAAGTTGAGCTAGAAAGAAGAAAATTTCAAATGCGGGATATGGAAGTAAGACCACTCTTTCTTTATCTTTATCTGTAGCGTGGATAATGGACTTGAGGTCGACACCCCGATCACATGACCCATATTAGATTTGTAGGAAATACGGGTCTAAAGCCATGATGAACCATATAGATCACCCGACATCCAAGACCCAAATAGATTTCCATTTGGGTTTGGGTCCAATGCTCCCATGAAACCTCAATTAGGGCTCCTAGAAGCCTTAATTATCCCCTTTACGTGTTCTCTAGGAATTGGTCATGCTATCTTATCAAAAAGTACATAGATCACAAAACCCAAAATAAAGCAGCTTTTGAGTGACCCTTTGTCACTTTTAACCTTTTTCTTTAATAAAACTATAAATAACAAGCACATTAATCATTTTATCCTTATATGAGCACCCACGCGAATTCAAGCTTGGTATAAATTTTTTAAAGATTCTCAGCAACCTTATCAGTGGATCAATAGTGAAAATATCATTTTAATTACAGATTAATATATCTATATATATAGACTTAAAGTTGTTACCAGTGAATTACGAAATAGTTTCGATAGGTGAAAGCATTTAGAATCACAATGAAGTAAAGTATATGATGGACCAACCCCACCTAACCCAAATTAAAAAAAAAAAAGAGCAATAACATCCCTGTCATGCAATAACACGAGTGTCCATCTCTTACGCAGCCAATAGACATCACATTGTCGATCAAACTTTGCCCACATGCCACGCCAACCAGCCGGTCCTAATTGTCTAGACATCTCAATCATCCTCCTTCGGTGATTTGACCAAAGAGATTGACACTGTTATTAATTAATTAAACTAAGAGCATGTTTACACAAAACATGGTCACTGTAAGATCTTCAATCAATGATATGATTATATTATCTTTAACTTGTGGTATCATGACTAGACAAAAAGAGCTAGAAACGAAATGTATTTGACTGCCACTTGCTATGAACGGTGGTGTTGCTATACTTAAAGTTCTAACCGGGCACCGATATTCTAATGTTGGTATTCTAGACTTCCCACTGTGAATTTTAGTGTTATCACACTACTGGATAGGTAAATTCCATTATAATGTCAAAAAAATCCCATTCACGAGACAGAACAAATCGAATCAAGCACAATCATTAGACCTCAAACACAAAGTGAGGGAGGTACCACTGTTATAGTTGCAAATATCGACACGCTATTATCAGTAACACATGTGGCAGACAGCATTAAAGGGCATGTTTATCGTTCTAAATAATCACCTACACCTTATTATATCAATAAAATAAAAAAACATAAACAAGCAGGTGATGAGAGAATGCAATGAAACTAAAGAGAAAAATAGTGAAGAATAGGATCATACCAAAAGCCCAGTAAGGCATTGCAGCTGGTCTGCCAATCAACGAGGTATACTGATCAACAACAGCAAGAGGAGAGGGACCAGAAAAGAAGTAGAAGTCAAAAACACCCCCAATAATCTTGTACGTCAAAGAAGTCCCTCTGTAAAACACATCCATGCCATTGCTATTCAACAACAGCACAGCATGAGCGTAAGCCTGACCCTTGACGTTCCTAAGATCCATGTACACCGGATGGGACCCATACAAATCAGCATTAAGATTAATGGCTGAGATATCAGTTGTATACAGAGTGTATGGATCCCCAGGGAATAGCTTAATCCCATGTGGCTGTGTGTTCTCTCCAAGACCATACAATGAAGCATCATTTGGCAGCTGTGTGGATATCTCCAAGTACTGGTCTTTAAACACCATTACACCAAATGAGCTTGACCCATCAGAGCTTGAATTGAAAAGGGTCTGCCCATTTGATTTTCTCTTAACAGAAAAACTAAAAGGGTCTGCTATGTAGTTAAAAATTAGCTCAGCGCCTGAGTATTCTTGAACTGTTGTTATTAGGTTCTTTCTTGATCTCCCTATTGTTTGCTTCAATGCTGGCGCTTGCTCTCTTGGTAAGAGATTGTACGGCACTTCCCACCTCTGCTTCTCTGCATCAGTAATACGGACCCTTAAACGATCTTGTGTTTCATGCCTGTACAAGTTTAATAATGTTAGTCGTTTATTTAGAGTTAGGTGCAGCGAGGGTCATGGACGTGACAAACATGCAAGTGATAGTAAAGGAGCTTACTTGACATAGAGCTGCAAGAGGGGGATATCAGGACCGTAGATGTTGTTCCTTTCCTTGACTTGGAGGAGGCCACCAATGCCTCCATCAGGGGTTTCTTTAAGGGAGATGAGACGGTAGCCATTGCCAATTTTGGTGGTTGTAGAAGATGAGTTTACTAGATGGAAACATAGGAGCAAAAGGAGAAGATAATTAAAGATAGACAGAGAAAGGAAAGAACTAGCAGAAGAAAACATTGTAACTAAACTGACTGGTAGTAGTGTGAGTAGCGGGTAGGAGGCTCTTTTTAAGGACCTATTTGAGAGACTGTTTAGTGTTCAAAGACCATGAAAAGTGAGGGAAGAGCGTTCAGCACCAACATGCGAGGCAGGACCATGGACTGTGATTCGAGGCATGAGGCCATCACTGCCATGTGACAATGATGAAGGTCCGTGGGCCATTGCACCCTAAAATTGAAGGTCACATTTTTTTCTCCATAATTTTTGGCCCCATTTGGTTTCGACTGTGGTAACTAGCTGCGGCCTGTTTGGGATAATTATTACAAATTATGATTGTAAGCAGCAACAGCTGTGTTTTAAAAAAAATCAAGAATACACACGGGTCGATCTATCATTGAGACTCACGTAACATCTCGCGTTAAAATCATGATTCTGTGATTTCTTGATATTTTTTATTGTTATTATGTACCATTTTTCAAGAAATAATATACCAACACGTATGATTAGAAGATAAGATAAGAGCTCTATGTAAATAGGATACATTTATTTAATTAAAAAAACCAGTTTTATCAGCAATTAGATATTAACATTAGATATTAACAGATCAAAATAATATAAAAACATTAAAAAATATTAATTTAAAATAAAAAAAATATTTTTTTAAAAAATACTTTTAAAAGATAAAAACAAACATCCTCGAGATAAAATGTTTTTAACAATTGACACGCAATACAAACAATTTTACACTATGACTGACTTCTTCTTGTTAATAAGTGTGAAAGTAAATAGAATTCAATCCAAATATTTCAGCTAAGTCGACATGTCCGTTATCATTATTGTAGCTTCTTAAATTAAAAAACAAAACGAAACGAAAATGAGACAGACTATACGAAGCTGACAAGACTGATGATATTATACCGCCTCGTGACCGTTCATAGATATTGTCACTCTCTCCATCACCCTTACTTTTCTATATTATCGGCATAGAAAAGGCAGGGGCGGAGGCGGGGGTCAGAATTTTATTTTCTTATAAATTTTAACTTTAAAATTAATAAATTTAAACTTTTGTTCCCTTGCTAATTTATTTTTTTTATTTGGCCCCGAAACCTAGCTACCCCTAAAAAGGCCTCTCATTTAACTGTATCAGTATGCCATGGAGATTCGCTTTGGATGCTTGCTTTTGAATCGCTCAAGTACGAGCAGTAAAAATATCTGAGAAAAAAATCAAATCAATCAGTGTATCACCTGCAAAACTGACAGGAATACAGCGATCGTATACTTGTATGCAAGCACATCACACGCACATAGTTACCGTTGGATAGGTGCGAGAGAGGGAAGATTTTGGCCATAGCTAGATATGAGCTGCAAGTAACCTTTCGGTACACCTGCGATTTTTAGATTGATTTTTGTTTGGATAGGTGGCTGTGGCTGTTTTAGTTGTGACTCTGCATGTTCTTAAAGTATTTCAATGTTGGCTGGGATTCAAAAGAATTGAGTTCCAAGACGGTTTCAGGAATTTCAACGACGCTTCTTTCAATCAGATTTTGACAGTTAAAAAGAAGAAAGAAAAACCGAATACCCTAGAAGAATTTTATATATTGTCAAGCCTGCGTATTTCTCTTGAGATGAAAAGGATTATATGGCTGAAGTCAGGCCCGCGATCTAGGCTTAGGCCTGGACCAGGCGAAATTGGGCCTTGCTCAGCATAACTCTTATTCTTGCAAACTACCGGCGTCCATTTATTCCATCTTGACCCATTTTCATGGGAGCCCCCGAAGCATCGGCGCGCTTTACGTTTTCACTAAACTTTGCACATTTTATGCTCTTGTTCATTACCGTTGTGTGTTGCCGAGTTTGCTAAGGGGGTTGCTCCAGTGGCTAATCAGTGTTAAAGTTGCTAATTGAAGCAGAAGCATTGAATTAATGATTCAATAAACCTGATCAATCATATTAGCTTTTTTTAATTTTTTTCTATCTTTTTAATTTTATTTTATGGATCATCTAATGTATTTCATTTGACAATTGATGGATGAGATCTATATTTCCTATATAAAAATAAATAAATAAAACATTGGAATTCATGTTTTTGTGTAAGCCATCGTATTGGGTGCCCTGTTTTTTTATCAAATGAAAATCTTAGGCACCACCGTTCACATGCATAGAATGTGCTGGTATGTAACGGATTTGGTTGTAATTTAATTGGTTATTTATGATTTTTTTTTTGTTGTCTAAAATGCTCATGTTTAGTGAATCCTTACATTAAGTTGTTTCACAGATAATAAATCTATTTTAATGAATGAGTTGTAGTTCAACCATGATTTGTATCTTTTCTTATAATAAAAAAATAATTCCAAAAATAATTTTGATCTGTATCTTTTGAATCATTTTGATTTGTTCATCTCAAAAATAATTATTAAAAAATAAAAAAATATATATCATTTTGATGTCTTTCTAAATAAAAAGTACTTTGAATCGCAACCGTTACCACAATCTCAATCATACCCTAATTGCTAAGAGGGCAGCGAAGATGAAAAACACGTCAAATGAAGCTTGACAACGAGTTTATAATAAAATAACATGTGTCATTAAATTGAATTTATAAATATATTTAAATTTAATTTATAATCTATTATAATTTTTATATTTAGAATAAAATATTACATTACATAATTTAATTTAATTTTAGTATTTGTAACACATATGAAAATAAATTGAATTAGCATTATTGATTATTTTACCCATAATTTATAATTTATTTTGTCATATAAATTATTATTTTTTATTAAAAGATCTTCTATTGAATATTTGTTAAAAAAATAAAAGAAAATATATATTTGCTATTCTTGTGCATTGTAGAGGGATCAAGCAAGGCCAGACAAGACTACAGTGAAATTTACAACAGTTCTGGACTGTTCAAGCCAGAACCACACGATAAAGAGCTAAAAACAAGTACCATAACCATCATGGGCTTGATTTTTAATTCCCAAAAACAGAAAACAATGCTGGGGGGTTATTATAGTCGCCCATCAAAAACCTCAAAAGATAGCTCCATGAAGTTCCAAGACATTGCTAATATCTTATTTGTCACTGTCATCAAAACTAGAAAAAAGGATAAAAAAAATTGTGCAAAAAAAAAAATATCGAAGTAGCGAGGAATTTATAGGAGAAGGCGTTAGAAGAGACTGCGGGGGTTAAAGAGGGAAAGAGACGGTGAAAAGTTTTGTAAAAAACAGAATTTGTTATTATTTAAGAATTGAATTCTATTTAGAATTCAAATAAATACTTTTAAAAGAATTCTAAACCTCCCATTGAGGATATTTTTAGAATATTGTTTTTGATATCAATTTTAAGAGGAATTATCTGATTTGCTTTTGAATATTATTTTAGAATTGAATTCCACCATCTATACTTTTAAAAGAGTTCTAAACCCTTGTTGAGGATATTTCTAGTATATTGTTTTAATATCAATTTCAAGAGGAATTAATGTAGCAAATGAGAGGATTCACCTTTTTGAATTGCTTTTGGTTATTATTTAGGAATTGAATTCCAATTCAAATCAATATTTTAAAATAATTCTATACCTTTTATTGAGGATATTTCTGGAATATTGTTTTTAATACTAATTCTAAAAAACATTACTGTAACAAATTAGATAATCTACTTTATACTTTTGATTATTTTTTAGGAATTGAATTACACTTGAATCTCAGATCATTACCCCCACCGAAAGCAAGAGGAAGAAAAAAAAAGAACTTAGAACCCCATTCGTGTGGTGGGAATGAAATCCATGAATAAAAGAATAAAGGACAAAGCTCGAGCACCACAAAAACGATAGGCCGAGACCAATAGTATTGCTGTCCATTTTGAAGCACTTGTATTGGTAGGAGGTTAACACGCAAAACGCAGTTAATAATATATTTGTTTTTGTATTTTAAAAATATTTAAAAATAATTATTTTTTAAATTAATTATTTTTTGTATCATCAGTTAATTTTATTGTGTTGATGTTAAAATTATTTTTAAAAATTAAAAAATATATTATTTTTAGATAATTTTAAACAAAAACAACTCTTTATCACAATCTCGAATATCTATATAAGTTCTTCATCCAGGCATCTAAGCTTTAAAGGCAAGGCTTGGCACTAAAACGTGTGTTTATTTAAAGCAATAAAGAAGTGAAGAAACTAGCTTCACTGGGACTCTGGAAATAAATTGAGTTTTTCAGGTTAGGGCTGAAGTACTTTCTGAATTTCAATTCTTTTAGATTCGGGTCTGAAAGATATTGTGATTATTGTTATAAGATTAACCCACAAGCATATGTGCATGGATTAATTGAACTATAAAAAACAAGAAAGAGATTGGAGAAATATAAATTCAATCTCTGACCTGTATACTACTTGTGTTCTCAATTAAATCCCAAATCTATATATTTTATCAATTCCATCCTATACATTAAAAGAATCACGAATCAGGTATTTTAGTTTATCTTCATTAATACTTTTATCAAACTTTGTTTAAATTAATATCAAGCAAACTTTTCCTTCAAAACCATTTTATAATAAAGAAAGATTTAAAACATTAAAGATATATTTTTTTTTAAGAGAATTTATATATGTACATGTTCGGACTTGCCATTAAAAAATCAAATTATTTAATTAATTATGT
>Ga0307513_10010830_pt1 | contig 11389 bp, 8 predicted proteins | sample 15_EM_MG_FD_202174 | JGI IMG/M metagenome (GOLD analysis project Ga0307513, IMG submission 202174) | Populus trichocarpa ectomycorrhiza microbial communities from riparian zone in the Pacific Northwest, United States - 15_EM | ecosystem: Host-associated > Plants > Roots > Unclassified | place... | reverse complement strand
GGAGGAAGGGGGCTGCGCTGTCAGACCCACAATTTTGATATCGACTGCTCAAGGTCTTTTGGAGCACCCTGAACATGCTTGCGAACTCCCCTGAGCGATCATGAAGGAGACGACCATGAGCCATGAGTAACGTATTGACCCATATGATATCGAATTCGGGAGGGGAGCTTTGGTCGAGGTATTCCCCAACGAAACGGAGAAGCAAGGGAATATACACGACAGGAAGTTGCCGGGCAATAAGACGAATATCACCCCTGGGAATGGTCTCGTAAACGCTTTAAATAAGAGGCTTTTCGTTCAGTCGGAACGCCATGACCAAGGCCTTGAGGTATGCCTGCTCGGCAAGGACTTGAAGGACCGCTTGGGGTGTGAGATCGATGGAAAGTTCGAATGGGTCGAAAGTCACTGTCTCGTCCAAAGAATAAACAAGGAGACCCCCAGTCGAGGCTGCGGCCCAAGCCCGACCCGTCGGCGAGAATCGAACACACTTTGTATGCGCCTCTTGTCGGAAGCGTCGAATGGACATATCTCCAGCACCTCGACTAGCTCCAGGAAGACTTGTGTCCAACCTATCCTCCAGGTCACTTCCATTTCGATCATTGATGAGGTCCACATTAATTCCAGCATCGTTAATCCGCCTGCTATTCAAAAACTCCTCAGTCCCATGGAGCGAAAGGTTCTTTGATATCTGGAATTTTTTGACCATGACACCTTCGCCCTCGTACAGCACCACATATTTTCTGTTTCCGCCCGCAAGAAGGCATGCACCGTCGGCGGTATACGCCATGCCGCTGTTGTATGATTTTCCCGAAGCGTTATTCGCAGCTGGAACACGATCGTCGAGCTTTCGTCCGCCGGAAACGTCCTTCCTCCCATCAATCACGTTCGTCTGCTTGCTGCCTTGGCTCTCAAAGAATGTAATCTGCCCGTCCAGAGTCGAGACCGCGACCTCCTTGCCGTCCGGGCGGAACGCGAGGGTGAGCACATCGGAATTCAAGGAGAAGGGCTCTACAGCCCCAGAACGGACAAATATATTCCATACCCGTATCGTTTTGCTCCACGAACCTCTCGCGAGCTGGTTGGCACCGGAAGGTGAAAACGCGAGGGAACTCACAGGGCTAGTGTGCCCAGCCATCACATCTAGAAGTTTTCCTGTTTGTACTGACCACAGGAACACTTCGTATGAATCTGTGGAGCCTGCTGCAACGACTTCGCCAGACGGGTCAACGGCGAGGCATGAGAATTGGACGGGGGAAGGCGAGGTAAACGTGCGGAAGTTGCGATATCGGATAAGGTCATAGGCACGGACTGTACCATCCAGCGAGGCGGAGAAGAGGACGGTGCCTTACTTCGCAAATGCAACGGAAGAGATGGGTTCGCTCTGTGAAAGTGACGAAGCAGAATCCGGAATAGGTGGGCCAGGCTTTGACCTTGCCGTCATCACCGGTCTGACCATCAGGTGCGCATACTGTTCATGTCGAAATAGTGTCCTTGCTGCTTGAGAACGTACGATTCTGACTGCCATTCCTAAACGAGTAATTGACCCAGTTTTCGGGCACCAAAGGCAAGCCACTCTCCTGAAGGGCTGATGGCAACGAAAGAGGTCTTTTTTTGCGAAATGCTAAGTGTATGGATATTCGAGAAGCTTGGCATCTCCCATAATCCGAAGACACCGGTGGAGAACCCGACAACGAGAAGGTTGGAAGCGGCATGGAAGGTGGAGCAGACGACCTTGGTCCCAGCCTGATTGAAGTAACGCCGTTTGTATACACCCCATCTCGTGTTTGCTATCCGATCGATGACATCTCGTACAATGCCGTTCGAAGTCGACGCGACCGGTTCTTGGTCCGAGTTTTCGTCATCCGAAGTTTCTTTCTCTTTCCAGGTGAAGATGGCCCCACCTTTGCTAACGGTATAAATCTGAAGAAAACCATTAAAAATAGGGTTGGAATGAAAATGTACGAAACTCACTGTGTTCCCATCTGCAGAGAAATAAGCACTCAAAACAGCGTCTCTGTGTCCTACAAAAATTTTCGATCGGAATCCTTCAACTGGGTCCAGAGTAAAGAGACGAACTGTCATGTCCCTCGACGTGGTGATGAAGCATCTGGATGTCTATAGGTTTCGTCATCCTATACCTGAATGGACCAACAAAAAAAACGTACGTTGAATTCGGAGACCATTGTATGCTCAATACATCATCGTGATGTCCGGTATGTGTCCAATGTAGGGTAAATGGCGCAAATTCGCGGAGAAGGTGGTTCGGTGTCCTCTAAACCTGAATGTGAGAACTGGGGAATGTATCTTGGGAAAATGTCGATCAGTCGAGGCAGAAAAAACAAATGCAGCATCACGCACAATCTGTTTGGGGAGAATTGTATGTCCTTCACTGGTTTGCGGAAGTTGAAGTGACGAAGCACGACCCCTCTACGAGCATTTACTACTAGTGCGCATCGATCTGCATCAGAAGAATCTTGGCTGTCAGAATGTTTCGCAAATAGATAAAAAAAGGGATTCCACCTTCATTAACAGAAACTTGAATAAGCACATTTCCATCCGGGCTCAGCGCAATTGCGGCAATATTCTTCCGATTTTCGAAGGGAAACGTGTGAACGGCTTGTTACTGAAAGAAATGGTCAACGAGAGACAAGCGAAAACGAACCATTATGGAAAACAGGCGCACTTGACAGAAATTCGATTCCCTACTGTACCATCAAGAGTGAAGAGGATATTCCCGTCTATGAGCGGTGCCACAGATGTTGGATGTTGGAAAACTATTGTTAAGATCAGAAGTGTCGTCTCGGAATACAAACATTTTTCTTGCCTTGTATGTGGTTCGCCTTCATGTTTTCCTTGCACAGCCACTAGCAAAATGGCCGTGTGAACAAATGAGATAAACAATTCAAATTCTGGCTCTCTTCGGGGTTTTCCCCCCATTTTACTGGGTATTAAAGAAAGGAAAAGAAAGAAAAAGAAATCGAAAGGAGGGGATTAGTCAGCACCCATTCGTGGTCATCTTCTCGACTCGGACATGATTGACTTCCGTAAACACTCCCCTTTTTAGTCTGAAATAGTATAATTTTTTCTCGTGCGCACTGCGCGCGCGCGATTTCTTCTGATTCGAGGCCGGAAACTACATATTAAATGCCGGTTCTACCAATATATATACGTTTCAAATTCAATTTTTGCTCTCAGGTGCCCATATTCTGGGATTACTCTCTCTGATATAGTTCTTATTTACCTAAATATTCCCACGATTTTCTCACTACTGTGGAAGCCTGGACGTGGGCAACAAGGACGAGCGATGCAGGATAAAATCACGTGACTGTACAGACGCAAGTTAATTGACATTGCCGAATTACAACACCTCAACAAAATTTTTGGGGGGAAATAAAAGGGCAAAACTTCAGTGTTTACCACATCCTATGTACTGTCCAAATTATAGAGAGATATACCCACCACAGGCTCTATAAATGCAATAATACAGCTTGGGGAGGTGGCAGTGCTGGCAGATAACTGCAGGGTCCTTGTCACCTGCAATTGGCAGTGGCAGATAACATTCCGAGCTCAGCCTCGCGTTACAAGACGTCGGGCGAAATTTTGGATCAGCAATTATGTTTCAATTACATAGTCCAAACTGTATGCAACATTACAGAGGGTAGGGATAACTATGTAGCTCAAGGGAGGCGAAATGGTCTCAAAAAAAGAACATTTCGGAGTTTTCCGGGCAGATAACAACCCAGCAAAACGGGAGGTAAACCCTCTTCGGGATCATCTCCTCCAGGTCTCCTCAGTCAATGTACATATTCAAGTACTTACTCATCGGCACTGGCTACTCCCTCTGAAATCACGCCTAATCTCAATCTTTGCCTTTTCTATACGAACACATATGCAGAAAAGCAGACCGGCGAACGTATCTGAACTTAAAGGTGTCTCCAAAGACACTGGCACTGGAACCAATTTTCGCCATGACTTGAGCTCATACGCTGCATTTGGGTTCGAAATTTGTGTTTATATGGCTGCCAGTACGGACAGTAGGCAGATGAATTGCTTTCTTTCAAGTTGAGCTTTGGACGTCTCCAGGTAGTAATGCGAAAACACTCAATTCTTCACGCCCTTTAGAATGCCAACTCTTCTTTCCCTGAGAGCACTGCCTAGATCGAAACCCAAACGCTCGTGGAGGCAATGCATAATGACTTGGCTCCAAGTCTTCAAAACGCAGTCCGTCGAACCGGACGCTCTCATCGTCCCTTTCGCCAACTTTCACTGAGATCCTACGAAGACCTAAGTATGGCCGTTGCAAGGTAGGCGGCTATTTCATAAATAGCTGTCACGATTGACTTTCTCCCTCCAGCCGACGTGACAAAGATTACGACGTTCCAGTTGGGCAAGTCCTTCCGAAAGAAGAATCCCAGTGGTCGCAATATTTTGCACTATTTTGCAACTACACCACCCACGCTTACCCCGAAGAAGGTGCTCTCTATCCGAGCGACGGAGGATTACCTAGCTAATGGGGAAGCACGGAAAGCTGACGCGTCCCAGCTGTGCGAAAACAAGTGACGGAGTACTTAGTTATTGAGAAGAGGATGCGGATTCTTGGGGTTTGGCAGTTCAGGGAACAAGTGTGGCCCATATTCAGGACTTGTGAGTCGAACTTTTGTTTGACAACCTTTTTTTTTTTCTTAACTAGACATGTTGAAACTAGAGTTGTTATTAACATTATCGTGCGAGAGAACTCAAAATCACAATCCTAATCTTGGCTCATTGCCTACCTCTGGGTGCTTAAGCTGATCCACACCATTACGATATCTGACAAGGAACCTGGCCATGTCGATGCGAATTTGGGGAAACTCGGCTCTCCGCTCTTTTACCCAATGTGTCGCTAACCCGATTCGGGGAGTGTGCCGTTGTTCGTATTGAGTGTGGCATAAAGATACCGGCGATCGTCCTGATTACAAAGTTTTTCCGAGTTCAATCTAGTTCCAGTATGTAAATCACAGCACATACGAAGATAAGGCGGCGTGCTGCACAAGAGACAGACGAGAACCGGTGTCAACGTTGGGATGAAAGGTTGGGAGCAATGGGCTAATTTCACTTGGGACCTGTTGTGAACAGCCTGTTTCGCCGTTGGCAGCTCGGACTTGCAACACGAAGAGGCGATCCGCTTAGGGAAAGTCCGAAACTGCCCACGAGTCGTGGTAAACACAGGACTAGTACTCGAGTATCACTGTCACCGACATGACTGACGGACAACCGCCGACACCCAAAAAGCCCTCAAAAAGATTTCTGAAGACCCCCAAAAATTGGTTAAAGAAGACGTTTAGTAGGCCTCATAGCCGGTCCACTTCCCCTCAGCCTTCTGCCTTTGGACAAGAGAATCGGGGCGGAGAATCATCTTCAGGTGAACACGCTGTCGTATCGTCGGAGCCTCAATGGATAGACCCCGTCATTGGCGCTTCAGCTGCTCCAAGCCCGCAAGGTATTTTCCATACGTCGTTGTCCCCTGGATAAAGCGCTCAGCCCAGCATGCAGATTATCGCATATCGGTCCAGTTATCAAGATCGCAACCATCCTCCTCAAGTTCAGACTTACCTGGACCTGCAGTGGCTCACGGTCCGAGATTTTGAAGGTGTATAGCATCGTTAAATTGATGGGCGTTCATAGATCAACACAACACGCTAACTCAGGATGGCGCTGCCTCGGTCAGTCTTACTGAGCTTCATGGTACGAGTACTCGACATTCATCGCTCAATCGAGGTAGCATACTCACTGCCTAAAATGCTTCTCAAGTCGGTGACGTTTCCGAGACACAAGCGCATCCAAAAAAATCGACTAGTCGTGCTCTATCGACTGTGAAGGACATATGGAGTTTCACAGAGATGCTTCTCAAGAGGCTGCCTGATGCCTTGGATACAAATCCAGCCAAGATAGCTTTCGGTATTGTAAAGATCGTCCTCCAGATAAAGGATGTGGGTCGCTATACTTCACACCATTGCCTAACTAACTGTGGATGCCAGGAAGTGAAAGGCAATATCGACGCGGTCGACCAACGGATCCTATCGACAGTGGATCAACTTCACACTGCGGAGGAAGCACTGGCTGGCTGGCAACCAAATAACCCGGAGGAAAAGCAAGGAATTGAACTATATAAAATGTAAAGTACGCCCTTTCCTCTGGGCTGAAATTGACAAGTAAACGACTGTGCAGGACTCTAGCAAAAGAGTGGACGAACTTAATCGAGCTCAAAAAGCAGTCGCTTATCCGAAAGATTGCGGTTCACGAGGAGGATAAAGGGAAGATCGCGGATATTTTCGAGCGCATCAATCGAGCCCGAGAGCAACTTGTGGTGGGTATTTGTCTGATTGTTGTCATTTTCCCTTTACTGATCCCATCCATTTAGGTGGTGACCGGTCTCAGAGTCCACAAGACTGTACTTGCAATTCAGGAGGATGTCGCGGTGTGGAATTCCGCCATTTTTAGTTCCGTTCCAAGCTCATTCTTTCAATAGAAATTACTCCTGGAACGGCTCGAGGCTGCACATGCCGCCGACCATAAGTGCGAACTGGAGGATGAACAACGACAGTTGCTGCGTCGTGCAGTCTGCACGCCAGGAACCCGCGTCCGTATATTAGGCGACATTGCAAAATGGGCGAACGATACGTCATCGGGAAGCCAGAGTGTCTACTGGCTCTCCGGTCAGGCCGGATCTGGGAAGAGCACCATCGCCTACACCATTGCCCGCCGTTTCGAGTTTGCTGGCGATGCGGACGACACGATCGTTTTGGGGGGGAATTTTTTCTGCTCACGCCAAATCAAGGAAACGAGATCAGCGACCCGGATCGTTCGAACCATTGTTTATCACCTCGCCCTGAAATCCAAAGCATTTGCAGATGCTTTACGTGCTTGTGGAAAATTTGACACCATCCATCACGGGGTTCGTTCTCAGCTCGAGAGTCTCCTTATTGAACCTTGGAAGCAGGCTCAATCCGCAGACCCATCAAAGTCACTGCAATTCCTGGTGGTCATCGACGCCCTCGATGAGATAGACGGACGGGATGGATCGGGGTTTCTGCGCGACTTGCTTGACAGCATCAACAAATACCGCTTACAGGGTCTCAAGTTCTTTGCTACTAGTCGACCAGACCCAGATCTCGTCACCCATCTGGATTCGTTTAGGGACAAGCAGTTTTATCGTCTGGGAGAAGTGCCGATGGAGGAAGCCCAGGCCGATATCACAACCTACCTGAATGCTAACCTTGGGTACTCCTTAAGCCGTCCAGAAATGGAGAAAATTGCGTCGCAGGCAGCTGGCTTATTCATCTACGCCGCAACAGTTGTGAAGTACGTGGAAGGGTATGCATCAGTGGAGCACGAGGAGCGGCTGAGTACGCTTTTCGTCTCCGACTCGGAAAATCCGGAGGAGACCTTGCTTGACGGCTTATATCATCAAGTCCTTTTGGATGCTCAACGCCGCTTCAAGAGCCGGCATTACCTCGACATTCTACACACCTTTCTCTGCAGTGCGGAGCGTACATCAACATCCGTTGTCGCCGAACTTCTACTTCCTTCCAACAAGACCAACCCGACCCTTTCCCACACCGAACTCGCTGATGGCGTTCTCAAGAGCCTTCACGCTGTGCTCTACACCGAGAACGATAAAGTCCTCACATACCACAAATCTTTTACCGACTTCATGTTTGACCAAAATCGGGCCAAGAAATTTTGGTGTGATCAAGCGAAACACCATCAACTCCTCACCGGGTCCTGCTTCCCTGTTATGGACGGCTTGAAATTCAACATCGCCAACATCGAATCATCGTTCCTATTTGATCGTGATAATTCGGCACTTCCGAATGCAGTCAAGCAGAACATCACTCCTGTCATGAGTTATTCCTGCCGAAACTGGGATTATCATCTCTCGGCTGCTGCACCAACCGATTCAGATGCCCTCTGTGATACCCTATCGAAATTCCTTCAGCTTCGTGTACTTTTTTGGATTGAGGCCATGAACCTCCTGGGTTCGCGTGGCCAGTGTGATCAAATGCTGCGAAGGGCATGTAAGTGGGTTCCAAATGTGAGTGAGATCTTGACTGAATACTTTGTAATTAACTGATCGTAACGTTTAGGACAACTTGACATTAAGGAAGGAGTTCACTGAGGCCGCATCTTTTGCGTTGTATTTCAGCGGGAGTGAGGCGGCATTGTCTACACCACACCTGTACATCTCTGCCCTTGCCACATGGCCCCGGGACTTGGAGCCGTGTCGAAGATGGAGGAGGTACTTCCCTAGGATCCCAGGGTTCACCAATGCGTCACTAGGTGACAGGCCATTAATGACTGTTGAGGTGGGAAGTTCAGTAAAGGCTGTCGCATTTTCGAGCGATAACAGGCTTATTGTCTCTGGCTCGGAAGACAAATTGGTGCGGGTGTGGAATGCTTCGACAGGCGAGATGCTGAAGGTGCTGGAAGGCCACACTGACTCTGTCACGTCAGTCGCATTTTCGAGCGATGACAACCGTATTGTCTCTGGCTCTCACGACAAATCAGTGCGGGTGTGGGATGCTTCGACAGGCGAGATGCTGAAGGTGCTGGAAGGCCACACTCACTCTGTCACGTCAGTCGCATTTTCGAGCGATGACAACCGTATTGTCTCTGGCTCTCAAGACGAATCGGTGCGGGTGTGGGATGCTTCGACAGGCGAGATGCTGAAGGTGCTGGAGGGCCACACTGACTATGTCACGTCAGTCGCATTTTCGAGCGATAACAGCCGTATCGTCTCTGGCTCTCACGACAAATCGGTGTGGGTGTGGGATGCTTCGACAGGCGAGATGCTGAAGGTGCTGGAAGGCCACACTGACTCTGTCACGTCAGTCGCATTTTCGAGCGATGACAGCCGTATCGTCTCTGGCTCAAACGACAAATCGGTGCGGATGTGGGATGCCTCGACAGGCGAGATGCTGAAGGTGCTGGAAGGCCACACTGACTATGTCACGTCAGTCGCATTTTCGAGCGATGACAGCCGTATCGTCTCTGGCTCAAACGACAAATCGGTGCGGATGTGGGATGCCTCGACGGCTGAGACGCTGAAGGTGCTGAATGGCCACACTGACTATGTCACGTCAGTCGCATTTTCGAGCGATGACAGCCGTATCGTCTCTGGCTCGTCAGACAAATCGGTGCGGGTGTGGGATGCCTCGACGGCTGAGATGCTGGAGGTGCTGGAGGGCCAACCTGACTTTGTCTTGTCAGTCGCATTTTCGAGTGATGACAGTCGTATTGTCTCTGGCTCAGTAGGCAAATCGGTGCGGGTGTGGGATGCCTCGACAGGCGAGATGCTGAAGGTGCTGGAGGGCCACACTGACTCTGTCTGGTCAGTCGTATTTTCGAGCGATGACAGCCGTATCGTCTCTGGCTCGTCAGACAAATCGGTGCGGGTGTGGGATGCCTCGACAGGCGAGACGCTGAAGGTGCTGGAGGGCCACACTCGCTATGTCTGGTCAGTCGCATTTTCGAGCGATGACAGCCGTATCGTCTCTGGCTCAGTAGACAAATCGGTGCGGGTGTGGGATGCCTCGACAGGCGAGATGCTGAAGGTGCTGGGGAGCCACACTGACTATGTCACATCAGTCGCATTTTCGAGCAATGACAGCCGTATCGTCTCTGGCTCAGCAGACGGATTGGTGCGGGTGTGGGATGCCTCGACGGGCAAAACGCTGAAGGTGCTGGAGGGCCACACTGGCTATGTCACATCAGTCGCATTTTCAAGCGATGACACCCGTATTGTCTCTGGCTCGGGCGACAAATCGGTGCGGGTGTGGGATGCCCCGACAGGCGAGACGCTGAAGGTGCTGGAGGGCCACACTGACTGGGTCAGGTCAGTCGCATTTTCGAGCGATGACAGCCGTATCGCCTCTGGTTCGGGTGACAAATCGGTGCGGGTGTGGGATGCCTCGACAGGCAAGACGCTGAAGGTGCTGGAGGGCCACACTCACTATGTCTGGTCAGTCGCATTTTCGAGCGATGACAGCCGTATCGTCTCTGGCTCGGCAGACAAATCGGTGCGGGTGTGGAATACCTCAACGGGCGAGAAGCTGAAGGTGCTGGAGGACCACACTGAACCAGCTGCATTTTTAGTCAATGGTAGATCTGCCGCTGCTGACTCAAATGCCATGTCAATGCCCACACAGTCGACATCCCTCAGGTACATCCGGCAGAAGACAGCAGACTCATCTGGCTACCCCAGGCACACCGGCTGGCTGCTCTCCCCACAAGGAGAACATTATCTCATGTTTGTGCCGCTTACTGCACAGCTGCCGGACTCTTCTAATATTCTTACCTTACCGCCCTCTTATGCTGCATCCGTTGATTTTACGTCATCTGCCCTTGGTTCGGAATGGTACAACTGTTTTTCCTTGTAGACTATTCAAGTCGTCAATTTGTTCATCTCAATCTCTTTGCCAGTTTTGTACCAATAAATATCAGGCCGGATAATTAACCACTTGTCATTTCCTTCAGTATACAGAGCATGGAGATGTCAACGAAAGCATTGTAGCACACTTTCTTTGCGAGTTCGGCGCCCAGGAACAAGGACACATTAGCACCCATTTTCTCCTCACTCCAGGATCAAGAAGCATGGGCACTACCGAGACAATGTTTGGATGTCTGCTCTAGTGCAGAAAGAGGAAATCCTTAGTTTCTTGTAACAGTCATTTAGTGCCGCACATACATGTACACTGAGTGTTTCTGAAACCAAATTGTTGTTGCCTGAATGAATCTGGCACGTTAAATTATAAAATAACCGCGGAAGAAATAAGAGAGCTGAATTGAAGATGGCCGAGAACAAAGAATCGATGGATAGGACCTTTTGGTGCACGAATTCCGAATGAATGCCTTCGATTTAGTACTGGACGGTGAAACGACATACCCGGAACTTGAACTTCGCAGTCTCATTTCCACTGTTTTTGATGTTCCGAATGGCACCGAGGGAGCAGGTGATAATTGGATCTCAGGAGGTATGTTTGCCATATTGGTAGTGCCGTTGACGCGAAGCAATGACAGAAGCTCTCAAAATTCTGCGCCCACAGCATGCTCTTCAAATATCATGCATCCCGGTCCCAGGCCTCCCTAGGCGAGTATATCGCGAATTCCATTGAAATGCTGAAATATGTTCAAAGTCTGACGGTAAGAATAAATTTGGTTTCTTTACGCGAAGCATCTCGAGGTAGATACCGCTCTGAAAAGGTGCTATGAGGGACCAAGTTCTAGGGATTGGCACGGGTAACCCTGGGGTTTTCCAGGGCTACCCGCACCCGTACCCCAGAAAACCCGTACCCGTGCCCAGGGTACGGGTTTCGACGGGTACGGGTACGGGTTTTGCGAAAACCCGAGG
>Ga0307513_10010828_pt1 | contig 11390 bp, 9 predicted proteins | sample 15_EM_MG_FD_202174 | JGI IMG/M metagenome (GOLD analysis project Ga0307513, IMG submission 202174) | Populus trichocarpa ectomycorrhiza microbial communities from riparian zone in the Pacific Northwest, United States - 15_EM | ecosystem: Host-associated > Plants > Roots > Unclassified | place... | reverse complement strand
CGGCAAAGAGGCGGTTGAGGCCATAGGCAGGCATGAAGGTGCCGGTCATGTCCATATTGCCCTTGCGGTCGCGCACGACGCCCTGGAAGGTCGCGCCGATCTGGTCGCCGCGTAGCACGCCGTTCTCGATGCCGACCATGCCACCCCGCGAAACGACGCGGGCAAAGCCGCGCTGGAAGCGCTGCGACGAGGTGTCGATGTCGCGCTTGACCGCCTCGTTGAGGCTGCGTTGCCCTTCGCCCACCGGCGTAGAGACGATCGAGCGCAGGCGTTGTTCGTTGACGATCGAGAAACGGCGCACATCGAGCGAACCGTCCCAGCCGCCCTCAGCCCCCAGCCGGATCGCCAGGTTGAGAAGGCCGCCCTGCATATGCTGGTAGAGATCGGCGAAACGCGACACGGCGCCCGCATCGCCGCTGGTGATGTTGATGACGCCACCATCCTGCATCTGGCTGACCACGGCCTCGCCGCTGCTGGTGATGGCGGAAAAGTTCAGCGCCTGCAATTTGTCGCCGCGAAGCATCACCTGCGCCTGGAAATTGCCGACCTTCTCATCGTTGAAGCCGATGACGTTCTTGAGCTTGGCGCGCACCGACACGCCGGTGTCGCCGGCATTCCCGTCGCCGTCGTCACCGTCCGAACCCGATTTCAGCCGCGCGATAACAGGCCGCGCATCGGCGCTGTCGCCGGAGACAGAGACGTCGAAATTACCCTTGCTGCGCTTCACCGACAGGGCGAAATCGTCGAGCGAGGAGAGCCTGACGCTGTCGAAATCGGCCGAGATCAGCCCGCCCTTGCCGACGACGAGCGATCCGTTGGCGCCGAAGCCGTCACCCTTCAGCCGGAAGTTCTTGATCTGAGTATTGTCGGGCGGGCCTGATGCCTCGAATTCGGCGGTGGCGGTTATGCCGCTGCCCTTCGACCAGCCGATCCAAGGCAGGTCGAGCAGCGACTTGGTAAGGTCCAGCTGAACGTTCTGCTTGTCGTCGTCGATCCGCGTCAGCACCATCTTCAGACTGCCGCCGATGATGCCGGAAAGGCCGGGTATCAGCTTGTTGCGCTGGTCCTCGGAAAGCGTCGCGGTGATGACGCGCTGCCGCTCCACGCCCGAGGATGCCTCGACCGGCTCGGTAAGATCGATATCGGCCGCGACGCCGTCGATCTGCGCCTTGGCATCGAGCGTGATCCGTTTCGGATTGCCGTTCAGCGTGCCGTCGACATTGCTGATCATCCGGCCGGAATAGGGCTTGGCAAGATCGACGTCGGTGAGCTTCATCGCCGCCGTCCACTCGGCCGGCGGCGGGTTCTGCGAGGAGAGCAGGCCGAAATGCGCCTTCACATTCGCTTCGACCCGGCCCTTGAGGTCATCGGGCGTAAAGCCGGCGCGCTGCAGCACCCGGATCGGCTTGTAGGTCAGCAGCTCGCCGACGGCATCGGCCGCACCCGAGACCTTAAGGTCGATATCGGCCATCAAAGGCTTGTCGTAGGTCGCGGGCAGGACGAAAGTCCCCTCCCCGAGATTGACGGATCGGCCGGAGGGGAAATAGGAAGCGCCGCTCTTGAACGCGATGGTCGCAACAGGCCCCTTCAGGTCGAAATGCGCCGCCGTGTCGCGGATCGGCGGAATGTCGCCGGCGACGTTCATCCGCGCGCCCGTGACGTCGAAGCCGATGCGGATCTGGTTGGCGTCGAGCTTCAGCCCCTTGCCGCCGGCCGCCTCGTCCAGCCTGCCGAGGGGAATGAAGACGGAAATCGAAGCGTCGGTGACGGTGCCGCCGAAGAGATTGCCGAGAACCCATGTGCGCACCTTGGGCGCCATCCAGAACGGCCAGAGTTGTTTGATCGCCGTCGTCTGCAGCTCTGCCGATTGGCCGGCGAAGCTGAACTCCGGCGATTTGTCGCCGAGCTTGACATCAAGCGATCCGTAGAGTGCGCCGAGCGGGCTGGAGACGGTCATGTTGGGAAACCGGAATTCCCGGCCGGCGACCATGTAGCGCCCGGTCGCCTGGATATCGAAGGAAAGCGGCTGCTCGCCGGAGCCGCCGGGTGCAGCCGTGCCGCCGCTGACGAGCAGGTCGATGCCGAAGCCCTTGCCGGCCTGCGGGTCGAGCTTGTCGAGATCGATCAGCGCGCCGTTGAAGGGAAGCGTCGTCGCGCCGAACCGGGCGTTCGACCGGGCAATCTCGAGCGTCTGCTTGTCGAAATCATAGGCGAGGTTGATCTGCCCGCCCGACAGCTCCTGCGAATCGCCGTCCGCATAGATCAGGCCGGGATCGATATCGATCGTCGCCGTAAGTGCCGGCGAAACCGCATCCCCAGCCCTGGTGGCCGAGACCGTCAGGTCGGCAAAGGTATTGAGCCCCTGGCGAATGACGCCCTGGTCGTTGCGCTTCAGCGTAAAGGGCGTGAGGTCGGCATGTTTCAGCGTCGCCACGACCTTCGATACATGCCCGCCTTCCTTCTCGGCCAGCACGTCGAGTTCCGCTACCTCGCCGTTGAGCGCGATCTCGCCGCTCAATTGCAGCGAGGTCGGGCCGGCACGGGCAAAGGCGATATTGTCGATGACGAGCGACAGCGGGCCGTTGGCGGTATCGGCAAGCTTGACGTCGATGCCCGAGATGCGCACGGAATCCGTGGAACCGCGCGTCAGGAACTTGTCGAACAGGTCGAGATGCGAAAAGATCGTCTCGATCGCCGCCGGCATTGCGTCGATGCGCAGGTCGCCGAGCGTGACGGGAGCGCCGGAGGGCAGAAGCGCCGTATCGAGCGCGATATCGTCCGCCTCGATCGAGGTGACCGCGATGCGGCCGCGGAAAAGCTGGAGCGGATCGAGCGCCATGCTGATCGAGCGCGTCGTCGACATATGCTCGCCGCTCTCCTGGTCGATCATGTTGACATCACGCGCTTCGAGCGCCAGCCGGAAGCCCGAGGTGAAGCGGATGACGGTGGAGCCGACCTCGGCGCGGTAGCGCGGTCCGGCCACGCTGTTCAGCGCCGCCTGCGCCTGTTGCGACAGCGGCTTGTCGAACATGCCGCCCTCGACAGTGAAGACGATGGCGGCGAGAACGAGGAGAATCAGCCCGATGAATCCACAGGTCAGCTTCGCCGTACCGCGCATCGGCGAGCGCGGCGGCGGGCAGTGAACGATGATCGGATCCTCGGTCTGAGCCGACGGCAAGCGGTCCAGCGCAACGATATCCTTCTTGCGAAACGTGACCTTTTCGCCGCGGATGGCTGACATGCGCCCTCGGGTTCTCCCTTAAATTGAAGAAATGAACCCGGCCATGCTGGACGGGTTTCCGTCCACTATATAATTCGGGGAAAGAAAGTGTCATCCACAAACCCGACAAAAGAAAGGTTTTCATAATGGCGGTTCCAGGTATCGGCGCCACGGCTCCCGATTTCAACCTTCCCCGCGACGGCGGTGGGCGCGTCTCGCTGGCCGAATTCCACGGCAAGTCGCTGGTGCTGTTCTTCTATCCCAAGGACGACACGACGGGCTGCACTGCCGAATCGCTGGCTTTCACCGCGCTGGCAGCCGAGTTCGAGGCGGCAGGTGCTGTTGTCATTGGCATGTCGCCCGATTCGGCCGCCTGCCATGACAGGTTCGTCAAGAAGCACCGTCTTTCCGTCGCGCTCGCCTCGGACGAAGAGAAGACGACGCTGCAAGCCTACGGCGTCTGGAAGGAAAAGAGCATGTACGGCCGCAATTTCATGGGCGTCGAGCGCACCACTTTCCTCATCCGCCAGGACGGCACCATCGCCACCATCTGGCAGAAGGTGAAGGTGCAGGGCCATGCCGAAACCGTGCTCGAAGCGGTGAGGAAGCTCGCCGCGTGACCGGGCACCTCACGATAACCTCGCTGCGCGGCGGTGCCATCGATGCCATCAGCTCCGCTGACCTCGACCGCAAGACGGCACTTGCGCAGGAAAGCGCCACCCGCTGGTTCGCCCGCCGGGTGTCGCTGCGTTCGCCGCTCGATGCCGCCCTGCCCGACAGGCCCGGCCGGCCGGAGAAACCGGTGCTGACGCCGCCCACCCAGGTGGAGAAGCGTTCGCTGCATACGCTGAAGGGTCGTATCGCGCTCCTGCATGCCATTGCCCATATTGAACTCAACGCCGTTGATCTGGCACTCGATATCGTCGCGCGATTCGCCACCGAACAGGTGCCGAATTCCTTCTTCGACGGCTGGATGCAGGTCGCCTTCGAAGAAGCGAAGCATTTCCGCATGGTGCGCGCCCGGCTCAACGATCTCGGCGCCGATTACGGCGACCTTCCCGCCCATGACGGCCTCTGGCAGGCGGCCCATTCGACGCGCAACGACCTGACGGCACGCCTCGCCGTCGTGCCGCTGATTCTCGAGGCGCGCGGCCTTGATGTCACCCCCTCGCTGCAGGCGAAGATGCGCGAGACCGGCGATCTCGAAAGTGCAGCGGTTCTCGACGTCATCTACAACGACGAGAAAGGCCATGTCGCCGTCGGCGCCAAATGGTTCCGGTTTCTCTGCGCCCGCGAGAAGCGCGACCCGGCAAAGGCCTTCCAGGAGCTGGTACGCACCAATTTCCGTGGGCCCCTGAAACCGCCCTTCAACGACCTCGCCCGCGCCGAAGCCGGCCTGACGCCGTCTTTCTACCGCTCGCTGGCATCGATCAGTTACGCCTGACATTCCTGGCGTGCTGTGCATGCCCGGAAATTCTAGCGCGATGGTGGCAATTAAAGCATTCATTAACCATAACGGTGTCTAATTTTCCGAAAGAGGCATGGCGCGTCAATCGGGAGAGCCTGCGTGGACAGCGGACATCAGCACCGGGTATTCGGCCGGCGGGCGCAGCAGCACATCCTCATCCTGGCAAGCGGCGACAAGGTTCGCCACATGACGGTCAGGCCGTGGATGGCGGCCCTCGCCTTCTGCTTCGTCGGCGTCTTCTCCATCGGCTATCTCCTGGCGACATCCTACCTCGTGCTGCGTGACGATCTGATCGGCGCCAGCATGGCCCGCCAGGCCCGCATGCAGCATGACTACGAAGACCGCATCGCCGCCCTTCGCGCCCAGGTCGACCGCATCACCTCCCGCCAGCTTCTCGACCAGCAGGTGGTCGAGGACAAGGTCGACAAGCTGATGGAACAGCAGATGGCGCTGACCTCGCGCCACGGCAAGCTCGACAATCTGCTCGACCGGGCCGAAAGCTCCGGCCTGACGGAAAAGGATGGCGCCGTGCCCATGCCGTCGTCGCCCGCCCAATCCTACGCCCCCGATGTCAAGGACAAGCGCGCCTCGCTCACCGACGGCGCCGAGGCGATCGAGAAGATGATGGCGAACGGCTCGCCTGCCGATGCGACGCCCGACAATACGACGCTTGCCTATGTACCGGCCGCCGAGACGGTTGGCGACCGCGCCGACCGGATCTTCTCCAAGGTGACGTTGTCGCTGAAGGATGTCGAGCAGGATCAGCGCAGCCGCATCGAACAACTGACGAGCGATGCCGGCAATGCCGCCAACACCATCGAGACCGTGCTGACCCGCTTCAAGATTCCGGTGCCTGAGGAGACCGCTGCCAAACAGGACGATGACAGCGCCGTCGGCGGCCCCTATGTCGAGCCTGAAAGCAACGACGACTTCAACAATTCCCTGGTCGAACTCGACGGCGCGCTGACCCGGCTCGAAGCCGTACGCAGCACCGCCGAATCGCTGCCCTTCCGCAATCCCGCCATCGGCAGGGAAGTCACCAGCCCCTTCGGCAATCGCCGCGACCCGTTCCTCGGCCGCCTCGCGCTCCATTCCGGCATCGACTTCCGCTTTTCGCCGGGCGAGAAGATCCGCCCGACGGCGCCCGGCAAGGTGATCTCGGCTGGCTGGACCGGCGGTTACGGCAACATGGTCGAGGTCGATCACGGCAACGGCATCTCGACACGCTACGGTCATATGTCCGAGATCCTGGTCAAGGTCGGCGCTACGGTCGATCGCAACGACGTCATCGGCCTTGCCGGCAGCACCGGCCGCTCGACGGGCACGCATCTGCATTATGAAGTCCGCCAGGACGGACATGCCGTCGATCCAGTATACTTCATGAATGCCGGCCTTAAACTCGCCACGTATATCAAGTAACTCCCACCCGGTAACCAAAGCTTCACTCTGCAATGGGTGCGGCCTCTCTATTTCTTGACTTGCCGGCCATTCGGGGCTATGTCGCGCTGCATTGCGGCATGCAATCCCGCCGACTCGTTCAGAGTTCGGCCGAACCGGAACGGAAACAGTTTTCCCTTTGACGACATTTGCTGACCTTGGCCTAAGCCAAAAAGTGCTATCCGCTGTTGCCGACGCGGGCTACACGATCCCCACGCCCATTCAGGTGGGAGCCATCCCCTTTGCGCTCGAGCGCCGCGATATTTGCGGCATCGCGCAGACCGGCACTGGCAAGACGGCATCCTTCGTGCTGCCGATGCTGTCGCTTCTCGAAAAGGGCCGCGCCCGCGCGCGCATGCCCCGCACGCTGATCCTCGAGCCGACGCGCGAACTCGCTGCCCAGGTCGCCGAGAACTTCGAGAAATACGGCAAGAACCACCGCCTCAACGTCGCCCTTCTGATCGGCGGCGTTTCTTTTGAAGATCAGGACCGCAAGCTCGAGCGCGGCGCCGATGTGCTGATCTGCACGCCCGGCCGCATGCTCGATCATTTCGAGCGCGGCAAGCTCTTGATGAGCGGCGTCGAGATCCTCGTCATCGACGAGGCCGACCGCATGCTCGACATGGGCTTCATCCCCGATATCGAGCGCATCGCCAAGATGATCCCGTTCACGCGCCAGACGCTGTTCTTCTCGGCAACCATGCCGCCGGAGATCCAGAAGCTCGCCGACCGTTTCCTGCAGAATCCCGAGCGTATCGAGGTCGCAAAGCCGGCTTCCGCTGCCGCGACCGTGACGCAGCGCTTCGTCGCCTCGCACGGCAAGGATTACGAGAAGCGCGCGGTTCTGCGCGAACTCGTCCGCGCCCAGACCGAACTCAAGAACGCCATCATCTTCTGCAACCGCAAGAAGGATGTCGCCGATCTCTTCCGTTCGCTCGAGCGGCACGGCTTCTCCGTCGGCGCCCTGCACGGCGACATGGACCAGCGCTCCCGTACGATGATGCTGCAGAGCTTCCGCGACGGCAATCTCCAGCTTCTGGTTGCCTCCGACGTTGCCGCCCGCGGCCTTGATATCCCCGATGTCAGCCACGTCTTCAATTTCGACGTGCCGATCCATTCCGAGGATTACGTCCACCGCATCGGCCGCACCGGCCGTGCAGGCCGCTCGGGTGCTGCCTTCACCCTGGTCACCAAGCGCGACGCCAAATTCGTCGACGCCATCGAGAAGCTGATCGGCGAAAAGGTCGGATGGCTGAACGGCGACGTGAATTCGCTGCCGCCGCCGGCAGAAGACAGCAGGGAAAGCGAACGCCCGCGCCGCAACAGCCGCGAGCGTGGTGCCAGAGATGGCGCAACCCGGGATCAAGGATCCAGGGATCGCGCACCGAGAGAGCGCGGCGACAGGGATCGTGGGCGCGGACGCGGCAATGGCAGCGCCGCGAGTCATAAATCTGATAACGACATACAGGATAATGGCGTAGACGTGATCGAAGCAGCACCAGTAAAGGCCGAAGTCTTGAAGAACGAGCGCAAAGCAGAGCAGAAGCCGCAAAACAACGCGCGCAACAATCGGCCTTACCCGGCAAACGATGACAGCCGCGATCGCCGCCGCCATCGCGATCACGACGACGGCCCGACCCCGATCGGCTTCGGCGACGATATCCCCGCCTTCATGCTGATCGCCGGCAGCGCCAAGCTCTGAACTTCCAATGGGCAGGCCCGGCCTCGATTTTCCGGGCCTCGGCGTCGGCCTGGTGATTCTCCGCGACAGCAGGATCCTTCTCTACAAACGCATGCGTCCACCTGAAGCCGGCTATTGGAATATCGTCGGCGGCAAGGTTGATCATATGGAGCCGGCTGAGCAAGCCGCGCGCCGTGAGGCCGAAGAGGAAACCGGCCTCACCATAGACCGCATCGAACGAATCGGCATGACCGAACAGATCATCGATGCCGACCGTCAGCACTGGATCTCGATCCTCTATCTCGCCCGCGACATCGAAGGCGAGCCACAATTGACCGAACCGGACAAGCTTTCGGATTTCGGCTGGTTTCCCCTGACGGATTTGCCCGAGCCGCTGTCTGCCTTCACCAAGGCGGCGATATCAGCCTTGCAGCCCGGCGAGCACTGCTAAAAGTTCCAGGAACGGCGATCCGCTTACCCGGCTTTCATGCTGTTCGACCGAGACCAGACTCCGAATATCTCGCGACCGGCTACCGGTCGATTATTCGGCGCGCAACTTACCGGAGAAGCCCGCTTCCCTCGGCTCAAAGGCAATGGCGACATCTACGTCAGGGGTCTTGTAGTATTTGCCGGAGAAGGCAGCTTCCTTTGGCTCAAAGCCAACAGCGACATCAACATCAGGGGTCTTGTAGAATAGGCCTGAGAAGGCAGCTTCCTTCGGTTCGAAGGCAACGGCGACGTCAAGATCCGTTTCAAATTTACCGTCGTTGTCGCGACCAGAGATATAATCTTCACGCTTGCCGTCCATCGCGGTGACGGTGCCCGCGTCAAAGTCGACCAGCCATAGGCCGGCTTCACCCTTTACGCCTAGAATCATCATTTTAGACATGCAATTCTCCTCTGTGGGTGTGGCATCAAATAAGCGAGAATAAGAAGCAATGGCACTGTCGCATCGACGACTCACCATATCAACTGCCCTGTGCGCCAGCAAAGCTCGCATTGAATTTGTGGAATTTCCCAGGACGAATTGCCTAGGGAAGAACGACAGATGGACCGGTTATTCAGCGCGAAGCGCTGCCTCATAGGCAAGTCGCACCCATTTCGCCATGATATCGGGATCGTCATAGGCCTCGTCGGGGATCGACCAATAGGGCATTTTCACTGGCTTGCCCTTCTTGCCCTCATAGGCCCATTGCGTGGCGCCGGCTGCGGCAAATTCAGGTGCGCTGGTCTCATCCGCCTTCAGCAGCATTTCATCGCGCACTTCGACGGCGATGATCCGCCCCATATGATAAATGCCCTTGCCGCCGAACATGCGCTTGATCGTGACCGGCCCAAGCCCCTGAAACATTTCCTCGATCGCGGCATTGTCCATGCTCTATTCCCCGAGATCCCGGCATTGAAAATTAGAGGGTGTGATAATCCCGGTCCATATAGATGAGCGCCGGGTGCTTTTCGCTGAAGCGGACGGCGGCAACCTCGCCGAAGATGACGTTGTGCGTCGGCATTTCCTTGATGTCGATCACCCGGCAATCGAAGGCAGCAAGCGCGTCGGCAAGAACAGGTGCGCCGGTGACGAGCGTCTCGAAGCGGGCGCTGGCAAAGCGGTCCTCATTGGTAAGTGCCGTGCGCCCGGAAAAGGCATCGGCAACGCCCTGGTGGTGGGCGCCGAGCGTGTTCAGCACGAAGATACCGCTGCGGAAAAAGATCTCGTTCTTCGGATTGGTGTTGTTGAGGCAGATCAGCACCGAGGCCGGATTGTCGGAGACCGAGCAGGCGGCGGTGATGGTGACGCCGCGGCGCACGCCTTCCATTGCCGTCGTCACGAGCTGCACATGGCCGGCATAGCGGCTCATGGCGTCGCGATAAAGGCCGGGATCGATATGCTGCCTGTTCAACACCTGCTTCTCCATGCACGCTTTGTCTGTCTGTTATCGTGCCAGACTTGTTATGCGGCCAATATGGCAAGCATCGGTTACCTTTTCTACAATAGGACCAGTGAAAAGCGCTGCGTTGCGCTTGTTTTTCTTTGACGATCGCGGCCTTGCGGATAAAAGGGCATGGACGATGGCTAGGGACCTCCGCCTTTCATGATCAACCTGCGTGGCATAGCAGCCTTTCTGACGCTGCTGGTAGCGGCGGCGCAAGGCCATGCGGCCGGCGTGACGATCGGCGTTGTCGCCCCGCAGGACGGCACGCTCGGTCTGCTCGGCGCACAAATCTCCGCCGGCGCCGGTTTCGATATCCAACAGTCGGGAAACACCCTCGTCGCCATAAACGAGACCTGCCAGGACAATAGCGGCGCGGCGATCGCCGATGCGTTGATCAATGCCAAGGTGCAGGTCGCGGTCGGTTTTCTCTGCAGCGAAACGCTGGAAGGCGCGCTGCCGAAGCTGAAGGACGCCAACATTCCGGCGATCACCGTCTCCGTGCGCTCCCGTATCCTGATGGAGGATGCGCTGAAGAACGGCTGGCCGCTTTTCCGGATGACATCAGCCGACGGCGCCGAAGCGGCAAAGATCATCGAGGTCATCCTGAAGGACTGGGCCGCCGATCCGATCGCGCTGATCGAGGATGGCACCATCCACGGCCGCGAACTGACGGAGGCAGTGCGCAATGCGCTGGAGCAGAGCGGCCTGAAGCCTGTTTTCACCGATACCTTCCGCCCGGGACAGGAGCAGCAGATCGCGCTCGTCCGTCGCCTGAAACGCGCTGGCGCCACCAGGGTCTTCATCGGCGGCGACCGCAACGATGTCGCCATCATCGCCCGCGACGCCAAGGCGGAGAACATCCCGCTCTCCATCCTCGGCGGCGATGCCATGCGCGCTGCCGACCAGCCGCTGCCGCTCGCAGATGGCGTGCGCGCCGTCGCCTTGCCCGAATTTGCCATGCTGCCGGAAGGTACGGCTGCGGCCGGCACGCTGCGCGCCAAGGGCATCGAGCCGGAAGGTTATGTTCTGCCGTCGCTGACGGCGGCACTCATTGCCGGCCAGGCGGCGGAAGCCGCCGCTGCGGCGGGAAAACCCGTGCAGGAGATGCTTCTCGGCACGACATTTCAGACGCCGGTCGGCCCCATCGCCTTCACCGGCGCGCATGAACTTTCGCAAAACCCCTACCGCCTACTCGAATGGCGGGGCAACGGCTTTTTTCCACCTGCGGCGCCGACGCAATAAGCGGCGGCCGCAAGCCTTCAATTCGGATGCCGCGGTGAACTGGCGGCCCATACGGAGTAAGACTTGATGACGCTGCCCATTCGCATTGCTCCCTCGATCCTCGCGGCGGATTTCGCCAGGCTCGGCGAAGAGGTCCGCGACGTGACGGCCGCCGGCGCCGACTGGATCCATCTCGACGTGATGGACGGCCATTTCGTGCCGAACATCTCCTTCGGCCCCGATGTCATCAAGTCGCTGCGGTCCTATACATCAGCCACCTTCGACTGCCACCTGATGATCTCGCCGGTTGACGACTATCTCGAAGCCTTCGCCAAGGCCGGCTGCGATCGCATCACCGTCCATGCCGAAGCCGGACCACACCTGCACCGCTCGCTGCAGACTATCCGCAATCTCGGCAAGAAGGTCGGGGTG